>ENA-ORXR01001632-ORXR01001632.1-marine-metagenome-genome-assembly--contig:-NODE-1632-length-23328-cov-5.575029_pt1 | contig 23328 bp, 19 predicted proteins | sample MGYA00237866_ERZ511479 | MGnify/ENA metagenome assembly ERZ511479 | reverse complement strand
GGGTGTCCAACTTGAGTTTGTATTCGAACCCTTTGACGTTAACGAAATCAAGAACGGAGAAGCCTCCATATTCGTCTGCTACCCCGCTGCCGGAGTTCCAAGTGTCGAAGGAAATATCTGCTGAAAAAGCAGCGTTGGGATCGAACGGGATCAATTTGACGCAAATATCTACAAACGTGCCGTCCCGTTCCATTGAAAGATTGCCGAACTCTCCGATACCGGAGATCGCTAAAAGAACGCTTCCACACCGACCGGGAAGAAACGAACCTCGGGCCAGAAAACGAAGGCCAAAATCATACCCTCTCCTCACGAAACCCAGGGACGAATATCAAGAGATCGCCCATCGATCTCACTACAAGAAATCTGCTTAACCGAGTGCCATTCTTGACTGACCCCTATTTTTTTGCCCCCTATTTTCTGACCCCTATTTTCCCTATTTTCCTGTGAGAAATAATATGCGATAATCAACCTTTCAGCGGTCCTCCTTATCCACAAACCATTCATGCACAACACACGAACCCTTACTTTTCTATTCACTGTTATTGCTGCCATGTCCGCTCTTGCCGAACAGCCTGTACTCAGTCCGGAAGGACAGAAGCAGCAAACCCTTCACAATTTCCTTTTCGATGACTATGCGAAAGACCGAAAAACTGTCTATCGGGGGACTGGCCGTGCTTATGGTCTCAAGGAGTTGACGATTCTAACCGAGAAAAGAAAAATCAGCGATGGATACGAACTATTACTCCCGGAAGGAACCGAGCGTATTGCCGTGTTCTTCCGTCACTTTGGCTTTCGTGGGGCTGATCTGGACAAAATCAAAGAGGTTCGCGTCCATCCCTTTTCTCCTAAAAAGGCGCCACCTCGCAGCGTGCAGGTAAAAGATTTTTATCGGGTTCAGATGCCAACCCTGCCAGTCATAAACGATGATCCCAAGCCAATGAAAATCATCGTCCTGATGAAAGACAAGGATGCTGTCTGCCAAGTAGATGATCTGGTTTTCTATGCTCAAAACGCAATCTCGCCAGAGTTCGACACGATCCCTTTTCGCGATCTGGGTTCTGAGCATCCACGAGAGAAAGTCCAAATCCACATCGACACCGAACACGAACTTTCAATCGGAGGATCCACTGGATTGCAGCGAGAAAAGTGGTTCCGATTGCACGAAACACCGGGAAACGTGGAGAAATCTTTTGAGAAATGGGCGTTTGAACGCGGTTTTCTTCCAGGCCGTGGAGCCTTTAAATTCAATCCTGCGATCACAAAAGCATGGCGCAAAATGGAAGTCCTGAAGGAACGGGCTGACAAACCAGGAGCCGCTGATCTGACATTCTTTGACCGTTACGATTCGGGCGAAAAGATCAAGCGCACCGCTCCCGAGTGGCACGGCAAGCCCTTCGCGATGACTTTTAATGACTGGCCCGAATTTATGTCGGTGCCATTGGAGGGGCGCGGAACGCCGCTGGTCGAGCACTTCGATGACGCCGCCGAACTGGCGGCCGCTTATGTTGAAGATCAGATCAGAGATGCGGGTTACACGGCTGCTTGGTGGGAAGTAAAGAACGAGAGCAATGTTAAATCAGAATGGGCCCATCACAGGCAAGAAAGCAAAGGAATCGATGGATGGGCATTACTCGCCGACTTCCACAACCGCGTTGCTGATGCAGTCCATGCGCGCGCACCCGAGGTCAAAGTTGGCGGTCCATCTTCTGCCTATATGCAATTGCAGGTCAACAATTTCTCACTCTACAGGAGTCAGGCCCGATTCATCGAACTGACAAAGGGACATATCGATTTCTTTTCACATCACTTCTACGAAAATGCAGGAATGCTGGGAGCCCATGAACGCAGGGGGATTGGATATAGCAACTACCTCTTAGGTAGATATGAAGCGATCCTCGACATGCTGCGGGCGCACATGCACAAAGTCGACAATGTACGGCCTATATTGATCACCGAAACCGGATCGCTCCAAAACGGCAGAATGCCATCCGACAACTGGCTGCGTCTTTATGCCTGGAATGCCTACCTAACAAAATCTATGCAAAGGCCCGATCAAATCGATATGTTCGTGCCATTCATATTCCTGCACATGCCGTGGAATCCTAACAGTGGCGACGCTGCATTTGCTCCAAAAGCGGATAGCGAGCGCCATTATAAGATCGACGATTTTGAGCCCACTACTATCGCTCATTACTTCGAGCTTTGGAGAGACTTCGATGGAAATCGTCTACCCGTGTCGTTCGAGCGCGACTGGCTGGATGTGGTAGCCGTCCATGATGATAGCCGAATATCACTTGCAGTCACCAACACAGGCGGAAGACAAATCGCAGTGGACCTTTCTGAAGTAGCCAAACAAGCGGGTAGCGCTGGCGCGACCCAAACACGACTAAACTACCACAAAGGGCAGGTCGTATTCGAACCCGAGCACGCAGTGGATATTGCTGCGATTCCAGTGGATGTGAATGAAACAACCGTGATTAGACTGCAACTGGAGAAAGCTCTAGAGCCCTCCGCTACATTGCAGATGGATCGACTGTACGCTGCGGAAACAGCTGTTCCGAGCGCTGGGGAGCAACTAGCATTCAATATTGATGTCGCGAAACCAGACACCGTGAAGTCGTCCCGCCTTCTCGTCGGAATGCATAGACTAGGCGGTATCACCGAACCGTTGAAGGTCGAAGTTAACGGAACGGCTATTACAGTTGACCTCGGCGACGCCAATGAGTTCAGCGAGTTCTTCGCACCTTTAGATGCTGCTGTGCCAGCTTCGATTTTGGTCGAGAGCAATGATGTAAAAATTACGGCTCAAGCTGGAGCTACGGTTACATCGGTTCAGTTGGTCACTTACAGTGCAACTACTGAGTCTGACAGGTAATAAATACCATCAAATACCGATGAGGTTCGACCTCTTTAACTGAAGTGGCCCCACGAAACGGAGCCAGGCCTCTGTTGAGAATTTGAGGCTGTCTTTCGTGGTGCGCATCACCGTAAACAGAAAAAATGATGGCTGGGAGCCATCGCCTACTCCAACGGAGTGTATTACCTTTGTCAGAGTAGGGACATCTATTCGTTCACTGCAAATTCGGAAGAACTCACCAAGCTTGCCACAACTCCGAAAGGCAACATTAGATCAGCCGCCATCGTAGATGGTCGCCTCTATTTCGTTCTAAAAGAACCCGGAGGTTTGGACAAAGGAAGCTTGTATGAAATCGATCTCGAAAGCGGAAAAATGTCCGAGGTGCAGAATGCCCTGAAGAGTCCTCAAGGCATGATGCTTCTCAAGCCGAGGGAAAGCGCGAAGAAATCAGGAACTGGCGACTGAACTCACTACCTTGTCGAATTTTCCGATGGCTGCCAAAGATCATGATCGTGCCACAAGATGAAGTTCGTGGTTCCTCTTCCCTCGCGCCTCCTTTCGTGCTCCAATGAGTGGTAAAGCACATGGCCAACGCAGTTCCTTATAAATTCGCAATTGTCGGCCTAGGCCCGAGAGGGCACTACGCTCTGGAGTGTTTACTGAGTTCGCTATGCAAGGCTAACGTTGAAAGTGGTTTCGAAATCCTCGGCTTTGAAAAAAGCGAGGCGCTAGGGCATGGCCCTGTCTATGCAGTTGAACAAGCTGATAGCAATTGGATTAACATCAACGAACGCCTTCTCGATCTGCCGTCTCGTGCGGCCATAAGTTTTGGAGGGCTCGAGGTTCCGGCGTTTGTCGGTTACCACGAATGGGCGCAGTTGAACTTCGATTGCTTGCCATCAGACCGGATCGACTCTTATCCTCCTCGGGCCAAAATTGGACGATATCTGGAGGAGCGGTTTCAGTCCATGGCTGCGCCTTTGATTGAGGCTGGTATTCTGGAAATACTGAGTCATACCGCAGACGAAATATCCAACATCGCTGGCCGCTGGCAAATAACTTCGGAAGCTGACACCGCGCACCAAGTCGATGACATTTTGCTTACTGTGGGGCATCAACCCACGATGCATGATGATCAGATCAGGGCATGGAAGAATTACTCGCAGGCATCGAGTGATCTCGCCCTGTTCGAAAATCCCTATCCCGTCGAGCAGATCATAAAGCTCACCCGATCCAAGAAAAGCGTGCGCATGGCGATCCGTGGATATGGATTGGCAACGATTGACGTTGTGCGCGCCGTCGCATTGGAATTCGGCCGCTTCGAGTCAACCGACCCTATCGCGGGGACGCTACGTTATATCGCCGACGAGGATGCGGATGTCATCGTGACGCCCTTCTCGCTCGATGGATTGCCCATGGGGCCCAAACCGATTAGTCCAGCCGTTGACGCACAATTTGCTCCGTCGCGTGACGTCTTAAAATCACTCAGCGATCGGCTAAATGATCGGGTCGCGCAAAAGGAAGCGCGTGATGCAAGCTTTTTGACGAGTGTTATGTGCCAAATTTCAGCATCAATATATCTCGATCTAGGAAATCGGTATGTGGGCGAAGGAGCCGATCAGACCGAACTTGAAATCATTGCACAAAAATGGATTGAGGATCAATCCTACAAACATCCCATCTTGTTGGATCCGTGCATTGCACCACAGGCAGCGCTGGGTCGTCTGATCACAATGGCCACCGGTGAAGGAGCTATTTCCTTCGATTATTGTATTGGTCAAGTGTGGCGGCATTGCCAGCCCATAATCTATTCAGCTCTCTCTCACAGCGCACTTAGTGACGACCTAATAGCGCAGATTATTTTCACTGACGAGGGTCTGAAACGGTATTCTTACGGGCCACCGGTTGCGAGCCTACAACAACTCGTGGCTCTCTCTGAAGCAGGCGTGTTGAACTTGGAAATTCTTAGTGATCCTGCCATCTGCACCAATCATGGAGCTTGGATTCTTACCAAAGATGACACCTGCTTTGAGGCTGACATCATGGTCGACGGCGTTCTCGATTCTCCAAAAATCAAATCGGTGACATCGAACCTTTTGAAAACGCTTTTAAAGAATGGTCTGATCGACCCAGTGCACGATGATCTGGGGATTTTTACTAGCGAAGATGCTTACATCCAAACCAGAAGCGGTAGAAATGATCTTCCTATCGCTCTCCTAGGACGCTTGGCCAAGGGCACGGTGATCGGAGTGGATGCGATCTTAGAATGTTTCGGTCAACGCGTAAAAGTGTGGTCGGATGCCGCCGTCTGCAGAGCGGAGTCTAAACTCATCATGCCCAATCAAGAAGCTGATGGGTGAGTGGGATTATATTCATTCTGCTTTTGGTCTTAAGACGATGCACTCCGTATGATTACTGATTTATATCGCTATCCGGTCAAGGGGCTCTCAGGCGAGGCGCTGGATCGTGTCCAATTGAACCTCGAGTATGGGATTGCAGGTGACCGTATGGTGGCGATCGCTCGCAACGCAGGCGCGTTACCTGCGGTCACAGAGGGGCTGCCGAAGAATCACTTCTTAATGCTGATGAGAGATGAAGCCTTGGCTCTTTTGGACTGCCAATTTTTACAGGCCAAGAAAGAGCTCGTGATCCGACGAGAAGGAACCGTCGTTTTGAAGGGGTCAATTGAAGAGGTGGCGGATCGATCACGCATCGAGCAATTTTTCCGAGAATATCTTGGAGATGCCTCACTAGACCCCAGAGTTGTCTACTCTCAGGAGCATCGTTTTACTGACATCAGCAGAATATCCGATGCGAAAATGCGGGCAATATCGCTGATCAACGTCAATTCCGTCATCGCACTGGAGCATGCGATTGGCGAGAAAATTGATCTTCAGCGCTTCAGGGCAAACGTCTATTTCGATGGTGTTCCCGCTTGGGAAGAGCTCAATTGGATCAACGAGACTATTTCGATCGGTCGTGCAAAGGCTAGGGTCGTAATGCCCACAGCCAGGTGCGCTGCAACAGAGGTCAATCCTTGCACTGGGGAACGAGACCTGAACATTCCAAAGCTGATTCGACAACATTTTGGCCATTACCATATGGGTATCTATGCTGAGATCAGCCATACCGGAACCGTCAAAATCGGCGATCAAACTGTCGCGCTAACTGATCCTCCTGTTGTGCCGGAGGATGAGAGATAACGCGTGTCCGACTGAGGTTCCGAGAATCTGACGGGGCTCAATTTGGTCTCTTCCAGACCGCCTTTCGAAGAGTTAAGACCAGCATCTCACCGGCCACGTAGATTCTGTTCCCGCTCGACCGGGAAGGCTAGCACTCGTAAACGTCTTTCATGCCATTGTTGAAGGTCAACGAGAACGGAATCTACTGCGAGCGTGCGGATCTGTACATTGATCCGTGGCGTCCAGTGAATTCCGCTGTGATTACTCATGGCCATGCGGATCACAGCCGACATGGGCACAAAAAGTATCTCAGCACCGATCTCGCAGCGCCTGTAATTCAGCACCGTTTACGAGACATCAATATAGAGACGAGGCCTTATGGCGAATCCCTTACGATCAACGGCGTCAAGATTAGCCTGCATCCAGCTGGACACATCATTGGCAGCGCTCAAGTGAGACTGGAGTACAAGGACGAGATTTGGGTGGCTGCGGGCGACCACAAACTGGCGGACGACGGCATCGCAACTCCCTTCGAGCCGGTGCGCTGCCACCACTTTATCTCCGAGAGCACCTTCGGCCTGCCGGTCTACAAGTGGAAACCCCAGAGCGAAACCTTTGCCGAGGTCAACGACTGGTGGCGCGAGAATGCGGCCAATGGTGTTTGTTCGGTGCTGGCGGGTTATGCTCTGGGGAAGGCGCAGCGCATTCTACAGGAGGTCGACCACAGTATCGGGCCCGTGTTGACACACGGTGCTGTGGAAAACGTCAATGAGGTGATCCGTGCGCAGGGGATCGACTTGAAGCCGTCGCAGAGGATTACCAAAGAGACTGATAAGGAACTTTTTCGGACTGCTCTTGTCATCTCCACGCCAAGTGGCACCGGTAGCCCGTGGGCGAAAAAGTTCATGCCGATGAGTATCGGGCTGTGTAGCGGTTGGATGAGTCTCCGTGGACCGCGCCGGCGCCGATCAGTCGACCGCGGATTTGTGTTGAGCGACCACGCAGATTGGGACGAACTGCTGGAAACGATTCGGCTGAGTGAGGCGGAACACATCTATGTAACCCATGGCTACACCGGCATCTTCTCCCGATACCTACGCGAGCAGGGTTACGATGCCCACGAACTGGAGACGGAATTCGAGGGAGAACTGGCGGAGATCGGCGAGGGCACGGCGAAGGAAGAGGAGGTCAGCGAATGAAGGAGTTTGCTCGCTTGTTTACCGCGCTCGACCAGACCAATAGCACGCTGAAGAAGGTCGCGGCTCTCAAAGACTACTTTGATCGCGTTGCCGATGAGGACAAGCTTTGGACGATCGCCATCCTCAGCTCGCGCCGACCAAAACGCACCGTCACCACCCGCCAACTGCGGGAGTGGGCTGCGGCTTTGAGTGGTATTCCGGACTGGTTGTTTGAGGAGAGTTACTCAGTGGTGGGCGATCTTGCCGAGGCGATCGCCCTTGTTCTTCCCGAACCAGAACAAACCTCCGACCGGTCTCTAACGGCTTGGATTGAAGAGATCATCAGTCTGAAGGGTGAAGAGGAGACAGTCATCCACAAGCGTGTGTCCGAAGCATGGGACCAGATGACGCGAACCGAACGTTTCCTTTTCAACAAGCTGATCACTGGCGGTTTCCGAGTTGGCGTCTCGCAGAAATTGATGACCCGGGCACTTGGGGCGCACACTGGGTTAGACGAAGACGCGATTGCGTTTCGGCTGATGGGCAACTGGACTCCAAGCGACACCACCTACGAGGAATTGCTCTATTCGGAATCGGCAGACGTCATGCAGAGCAAGCCGTATCCTTTCTACCTCGCCTACGGTCTCGACGGCGAACCTGAAGAGCTCGGTGAGCGTGACCAGTGGCAGGTCGAACGGAAGTGGGACGGCATTCGCGGGCAGGTGATCGTGCGCAATGGCGAAGTCTACGTCTGGACCCGAGGAGAGGAGTTGGTGACCGAGCGCTACCCAGAATTCAGGCGGCTGATCGATGAGTTGCCAGGTGGCTCGGTAATCGATGGTGAGATCCTTCCTTGGAGAGACGGAGCGCCATTGCCATTCGGCCAGTTGCAAAAACGCATCGGTCGGAAAGCCGTGTCGAAAAAGATGCTCCAAGAGATCCCGGTAGTACTAGTAGCCTACGACTTGTTAGAGCACGAAGGAGAGGATATACGCGGCGAGCCGTTGGAAAGACGGCGGGCGCTGCTGGAAGAAATCATTCCGTCGAACTCCATCGATCCCGTGATCCGTTTGTCGCCCATTCTGGAAATGGACAAGTGGGAAGATCTACGTGCCGAACGGGAGCGCAGCCGTGAAGAGCACAGCGAAGGGCTGATGATCAAACGAAAAGACTCGCCTTATCGGGTTGGCCGGAAAAAAGGCGACTGGTGGAAGTGGAAGGTCGATCCGCTCACCGTCGATGCCGTCTTGATCTACGCCATGGCTGGTCACGGGAGACGAGCCAACCTCTACACCGACTACACCTTTGCGGTCTGGGACGGCGAGAAATTAGTCTCGTTCGCTAAAGCCTACAGCGGATTGAGCGACGCCGAGATCCGCAAGGTTGACCACTGGGTAAAGCGAAACACCGTGGAACGCTTCGGTCCGGTGCGAAGCGTTAAGCCGGAGCTGGTGATGGAGATCGCCTTCGAGGGCATTCAGGCATCGCCACGTCATAAGTCGGGCATTGCCCTTCGTTTCCCACGTATTCTCCGCTGGCGGCATGACAAGAAGGCGGCTGATGCCAATACCATCGAACACCTACGACAAATGTTAGACCAATACGGCTAAGCCCATGGGAAAATCAGATTCACGATCATCGGTGTCCGACCGCGGAGCGCGCCGAGCAGCCAAGGCTGACTTGGTATACATCAATGAGTTTGACGCTGGAATCAGCCGGCGTCGGCGCGGCAAAGGATTCTCCTACGCCCACGACTCAGGAAGAGCTGTGAATTCCAAATCCGTCCTGCGTCGGATCAAAGCGATGGCCATTCCACCTGCTTGGGAGGAAGTCTGGATCTGTCGCGATTCCAAGGGCCACGTCCAAGCCCGCGGACGTGACGAAGCCGGTCGCCAGCAATCCATCTACCACGAGCGCTGGAGCGCGATCAGCGCGGCGACGAAATTTGATCGCATGCACGGATTCGGCCAGTTGCTCCCGAGGATCCGCCGTCGGGTGCGCAAAGACTTGAACCGAACCTCCATCGACAAGCCCCGGGTGCTGGCTGCCGTCGTGCGACTGATCGACAAGGCGCACCTTCGGGTCGGCAACGAACAAAATATTGAAGTGACCGGTGCCCGAGGCGCGACAACATTGGCTCCGAAACATGTCGAGACCGACGGGCTCCACCTATCACTCGACTTTCCCGGCAAGAGTGGCAAACGGCGCGAGGTAGAACTCGCGGATCGCAAGGTGGCGCGTGTGATCGATCGCTGCAGCGACCTCAATGGACAGTTTCTCTTTAGTTACAAAGGCAACGGTGATCAGGTGTTCCGTCTGGACTCGACCTCAGTGAATGAATACCTGCGTGAAATCTCTAAGCAGGACATCACTGCAAAAGATTTTCGCACTTGGTGGGGGAGCGTGATCGCCTGCGAGTCGCTCGCCGCCGACTATGATGACTCCACCAAACAACAACGCATCCGCTCCGTCGGGCGGGCGATTGCAGCTGCTGCCGAAGCGCTCGGAAATACCAAGGCCGTGTGCAAATCAAGCTACGTCCATCCTGGCTTGCAAGCGGCTGGCCGGTCGGGCGAGTTTCCGATCCTCGTCGAGCGCGCCCAATCGAACGGCCGAGCATCAAAACCGATAAGCGAATTGACTCAAGCAGAGATACTGTTCGCCGGGATCCTGCCGCTCTTCGACATGTGACCGATTTTCACTTGGTCTTGCACTGATGAGACGACACAGCAGAAGCGGTCGGCAGCCGCCACATTCCATCTCGATGACTGGTGCTAAAAATTGCCGACCAACTGCCAGAGATAGTAGTTTCCGGACGCCCTCGACGAATCTCCTATTCCCCGCTGCGGGCGAATCATCATGAAACGTATGTATTACGTCAGCCGCTTTTCCCGACCGCTGACAAAAAAGGACTTGGCGGCAATTCAAGATGCCTCACTGAGGAACAACCCGAGTGCAGAGGTGACCGGTTTTCTGGTGTGCCTCGGAGACACCTTCTTCCAAGTACTTGAGGGCCCAACCGCTGCCATTGATCAACTTTACTACGAGCGGATCGTTCCCGATGACCGCCATACAGACGTCGTCTGCCTGAAATCGGAAACGGCCGTACGCACCAGAATGTTTCCCGAGTGGCACATGAAGGTCTTCAACTTGAACGAAGAAGAGAAGGTTCTTCCCTTCGCGTTTCAGCAGATGCTGACCGCTCTGGTCGATTCGCATCACACCATTGCGCGATACACACAGCCAAGCGTATCCGGAATGCTGGAACAAGGAGTGAACCCTATGGCCATCCGGCCGCGACGAAGACGTGTCACTGTTCTTTACAGCGACATTATCGGCTTCTCTTACTTCGCACAATCCCTCACGGCCGACGAACTTCTCGATTTGGTGAACAGCCATGTTGAAGCCTGTGTCCAGGGAGTCACCAGTAACTGTGGCCAAGTAAACAAGCTCACTGGAGATGGCGTCTTGGCCTATTTCCCGGGAGCGTCGTCAGAAGCAGCTCTGAGAGCGGCGGTTGATATTATTGCTACGATGAAAGACCGACGATCGCGATCGCAGAAAAGCAATCCTCATCGCCTCCTCTACGGAGGAATAGGCTTGGCCCACGGTCTCGTTTTTGAAGGCAATGTTGGGCTTGGCGTCAAGCGGGACTTCACGATCCTCGGCAACACGGTCAACTTAGCTTCACGCCTAGAGTGTTCGACACGAGACTTCAATGTCCGACTGACACTCGATTCCACTGTAGCTCGTCGCGCCAAGGGCGACTGGCGGTTTTCTTCGCTAGGGAAAAAACAACTCAAAGGACAAAACCGTCCCGTGGAAATCCTCACCCTCGACTCGCTGCCAAAGGTCGATGTTTCACAACTCTACGACGAGATTCAGAGCCTGCTGCGCAGTCGAAAAAACTAGGGAAGGTCTGATCAATTCGGTTCGGGTCATGATGGTTTCGGCTCTCTCTGATTATGTAATCTCTGGCTAGGCGAAGCTTGCGCCGGGCGGGTCGGCTTGGCCATCGCATCAGAGCGGGGCAATAATTAGGTCGATTGGAATGCGATCGGCTACCGAGTTTTGCAAATGATCTACGGAGTCGGAGAAGAGAAAGGATTGAACGAAGCTAACTCCCCTACCCGGCACGGCTCACACGCAACAAGATCTTGGCCGGGGTCTTCGGCAATGACGAATTTTCAGAGTAACACTTCGAGCGAAAGATGAGTGGCTACAGTGTTGCGGCAGACTGGGGCACGGGAGATGCGAATCACCGGTTGGGGCAGATTGCGGGTGCTACGGAAAAAGCTTTTCATGATTCCTGCCTGCCAATATCTTCTCCACCATGTTCCGGATTCTCACCTCAGCGTTCTTGGGCGTTCTTGCCCTGTCACTTCACGCCACGGCGGAGAGCACCCTTGAAATAGACGCACCGATCGACCTTCCCTCAGAGCACGGCTTTCTCACCTTCTATTTAGACAACGATCTATTTACGGGGACTGACGAAAACTACACAAATGGCGCAAGGCTTAGTTCAATCTACCCATCGGTATCGCTCGACGAAACTCGGTTCGGAAATGTTTATCGCGGTCTAGACCGTTTCTCCGAATGGGTCAATGCGCGCCCCGAGGGAGACTGGCGGTTCAATACAGGCCTGAGTCTTACCCAACTAATGTTCACAGCGGAGGACACGCAGATCGCGCTCCCCTCCGATGACCAGCGCCCCTATGCGGGCTGGACTGGGCTCGGCTTTTCGCTTCACGCGAAGAACGGTTTCCAAGTGAATACGATCGAGATCTCTATTGGCGTCGTTGGCCCCTACTCGTTTGCTCAAGATACCCAAGATTTGATTCACGACGCCAAAGGAGTTGAGAAAGCGAAGGGGTGGGATACCCAACTGCCTAACGAGGTGACGATCGACCTTCACATGGGACGGCAGAACGATCTTTTCGAGTTAGCCAGCGGACCGTTTCGTGCTGACGTGACCTTAGGGTATGGTGCCGATCTGGGCACCCGGCTCGTCGCTGGCAACGTGAGTCTCTACGGTCGGCTCGGTGTGGGATTGCCAGAAGATTTCTCCGCAGTACGGCTTTCTCCCACCGCCTACACCCAGGAGCTGTTCGAGCGGACTGCCGACGGCAGCACCGAACGGTTCTTTGGAGCCTTTGTCTTCGGGGGGGTGGAGGGGCGCGCAATTGGGCACGATATTTTCCTCGATGGCACGCTCTTTTCCGATTCGCGCTCGGTTGATAAGAACCCTTTCGTAGCCGACTTCGTGGTAGGAGGTGGGATCAAGCTAGGTTCGGCGCGCGTGATATATTCTCAAACTTTCCGAACCGAAGAGTTTAAGACCCAAGGAGGTGGACAGGATTTTGGTAGCCTTGCAGTCACTTGGCGATTCTAATTCTAAGTGCCGGACAGGAACCGGAAGTGAGCCGCAGCGAAACGCTCCACGCGCGAGTCGGTGAGCCCGGAGGGTCTCGGTTGTTGGTGCGACCAAAAAGAAATAGGTGCGGACAAATATTTGAGAGTGATTTGACCGTGAAAAACGCGAAAGTAGCGAAACGTCCCTACCCATCCGCTGGCTTCCCGATATCCCATGACCAATCCACTCGCCGACCACCTTCTGCGGACGCTTCGCCTCGCGGAAGATGCAAGGCTGAGTTGCCTCGTTATTGGTGGCCACGCGGTTATCTACTACGGTGTTCCACGATTCACCCGCGACATTGACTTTGCCATTCCCGAGCAAGAAACCGAAGCTTGGAAAGACCTCCTCGAAGCCGCTGACTATAAACTCTTCCATGCCACTGAAAGCTTCGCGCAATATGCGGACAACACTCGCGACAGCAGGCCAGACATCGACCTAATGCTTTTCAATGCGTCGACTTGGGACAAACTTCACGCCGAATCTGTCCACCACGCTTTGGACGAAGTCACTACCGCCACCTTCCCATGTCCTCTCCACCTGTTGGCAATGAAGCTCCACGCTTCTGCTGACGCCAAGCGTGCAGAGACCACATCCCGCGACTGGGACGACGTAGTTGCCCTCTGCCAGAGCCAGAACATTGATCCCAGCACCGGACTCGCTCACGATCTCGTCCTACGCTATGCTGATCAAGAAACCCTCGACAGGCTTCTTCAGGCCGTTCAATCCTAGCCGCGTCACTCATTTTTTCCCTGCTCTCTTCAACTTTCCATCTTCTCCTCCATGACCGCTTCCAACTTCACTGACTTGGACTTCCCCTCCCCTCCAGAACCCCTCACCGACAAACGAATCCAACCACAGATTACCTGGCAACAGTTCATGGACGAGACGGCCGCAGAAACCACCCGCTATCTCCAGAAGCACAACGCCAAAAACCGCCGCCCGCACCTCCCCTTCCCCCAATTTCAGCTGCCATAAGACCACCCAATCCCGAGTTCCGAACTTTCACGCTTCACCATTCCCCTTTTACTCTTCATGCCCATCCAACGCCTCCAAACCAAAAAGCGTATGAGCCGGATCGTCATCCACAACGACACGATCTACCTGTGCGGGCAAGTCTGCGAAGATGCATCGCAGGGCATCAAGGAGCAGACCGCGACCATGTTGGCCAAGGTTGATGCACTTTTAGAAGAAGCGGGTTCTGACAAGGAGCGCATCCTCTCAGCCACTGTCTACATCCGCGACATGAAGGATTTTGCCGCAATGAATGAAGTCTGGGACGACTGGGTCTCCGATGGCAACGCTCCCGCCAGAGCCTGCGTCGAAGCCAGAATGGCCCGCCCGGAACTTCTCGTAGAGGTTTCAGTGATAGCCGCTGTGAAATGATCTGAGGGAAATCGGCCACGAACTCACAACGAACGAACCTCGGCGAAAATTTTCCTTCCGTTCCCTCCTCTCATGTCTCGCACCTTGATCCCCTACCTCGCCATTCTGCTGCCCATCTTGACCTGTTCATTAGCGGCTAAGTCGCCGATGAATGTCATCTACATCAAGACAGATGACCAACGGTATGACTCGCTCAGTATCACTGACCACCCCGTCACCAAAACTCCCCACATCGATCAACTGGCACAAGATGGTGTCTTCTGTAAGAACGCTTTCATCACCTCCCCAATCTGCAGTCCAAGCCGTGCCAACACCTTTTCTGGCCAATGGGAGAGAAAGAACCGTATTGGCTTTCACCATATCAGCCACACCCCCATGACCACAGAAACCTTCGACTCCAGTTGGCTTCTACAACTCAAAAAAGCGGGATATTTTACCGGCTACGTCGGGAAAAACCATGTCAGCATCGGTGAGAAGTCTGACCGCTACATGGAGAAAAATATCGACTTCTGCTACAAGCAAAACGGCCATCTCGGCTTTCATCTAAAAAGACACAACGTCTTCTCCAACCTCCGGATTGAGTCCCAAATCGAAGGTCTTCTTGAAGCCACAGAAGCCTTTCTCTCGCCAACAGAGGAACGGACCTACTTTTTTGAAACCGCCCACGGTTCGGTCAAAGATTTCCTCAGCCGCCGTCAATCAGACAAGCCGTTCGCCCTCTCGATCAACTTCAACCTGCCCCATGCCGCCAGCATTGGAGGAATGGGGGCAAAAGAAAGTGATCCCGACCTCTACCGCACTCTTTATCAAGACGAACTCCACCTCTTCCCCGTTCCCGACGACTTCCCGACAGCGTCTAACGAGGTCAAAGAACCTCTCCCTGCCGATGTCTTTCAGCGCGGAGAACTCATGGGCTACTACCGCTACAATCAGAAAAGCCTTCTTGAAACGAAGTTAAAGATGGCACGCGCCAACACTGCGATCGATCACTTCGTCGGCACCCTCCGCGCACAGCTCACAGAGCTCGGGATCGCTGATAACACTGTGATCATTTTCGCCTCGGATCACGGCCTTCTCCTCGGTGAAAAAGGACTCGGTGGTAAAACCTTTCTCTATGAGGAATCGATCCGCATTCCCGCCATCATTTACTCCCCGAACTTCTCCTCTGAACAAACAAGTCAAGACCTCCAACAACTCATTACAGGCCAAGACCTGCCCGCCACTATTCTTGATCTCTGCGGTCTCCCCATCCCCTCCAGCTATCAAGGACAAAGCATCCTCCCCCTCATCATGGGCACTCCAGACGCCTCCGCAAACTGGCGAACCGAGGTCTTCTGCGAAAACCTTTTCACCGACCAAGGCTACCCACGAATGGAAGCCATCCGTTCTCACAACTGGAAATACATACGTTACTTCTCACGGGAAAACGATCGTAATAAGTACCTTCCCGAAGCCTCCCTCAACGGCGAGGAACCTATCCACGAAGAGCTGTTCCACCTCAAAAACGACCCCAAAGAACAACACAATCTCGCCTCAGAAACCGCCCACGCTAGAACTCTAAAGAGGTATCAGAAACTCTGCCGCCAGCACCTCTCTCGGCTCGCAAAATAAGAACTTCTCGAACGGCCGCATCTGCATGCTGATCTGTCACAATACCGGTCTTGGCGACGGATGGGAACGAGAAGGTGACAACGAATGGTTCTTCAGAGAATTTTCCGAAAAGAAATCGTTCCCTATGGGCATCAACATCATCTTCTACGCACTTACCCACTAGCCAAGGCGCAGTCACTGATCCGCCAACCGTTGAGATGCAATGCGATGGCGCTAAGTGGCGGAATTTTAGTCGCTATTTCTTGTTCTCGATGATAGCCTGCTGCGGTTTGATCGTGGAATCGATTACCCTCTACTACCCATGAGGCTTTCCTACAAACTTCTTCTTTTAACACTAGTTCCGGCGATCTTAATTTGGGTGCTGGAGCGGATGGTGGGTCAGGTGGCAGAAGGGAGCCTGCGCGAGTCACTTGATGCGAGAGCCGAGGCAACAGTGCTTGCTATTCAAGACGAAATTGCCCGAACTCTCGAAACGCGAGTCACCAACTGGCAGGCCTATGGTGAGAGTGCGCTAGTCCAACGAACTTTACGTGAGTCAGGCACCCGATTTTCAACGATTGACGATATTGAAGGATTTCTAGCTGAGGAGGATCAGAAGTGGCGAGAAGGCCGGTCGGAACTTTCAGAGCAATTACTACAGAACCCCTTGTCTCATGATTTGCGAACTGCGATCAGGAAGCTTGGCCAGATCGCAGGCTACGATGCCGTTGGGGAGATTTTCCTCACCAATACACACGGGGCCAATGTAGCACTATCTGGAGTTACGTCGGACTATCGCCAAGATGACGAGGCGTGGTGGCAGGAAGCAAAGCAGAAGGGAACCCATATCGGGGATGTTGAGTTCGACGAAAGCGCCGGCATTTATTCAATCGAGATTTGCGCTCGGATCGATGATGCGGATGGGGAGTTTTTGGGGGTGCTAAAGGCGGTAATGAACATTGAGGAGATTTTTGGGATAGTCGATTCCCATGCCTCGACTGTTGGCGATGGCGCAAGAGTGACGCTACTAAGTTCAGATGGTCGCATCATACGAATGGGCAATGTAGAAAATGCACCGCTATTGGATGGTAAGCAGCTCATAGAAAACGTGATTTTTGAAGAGTCTAAATTGGTTGCGACCCACCTCCATAAAGATGTCGAAAGCGGTGAAGAGATCATGTCAGCGGCGGCTTTACCGCGAGCAGAGTGTATTACAGAGAGTTTGGGATGGATTGTCTTAGTTCAATTCGAAGGCAGTGAGTATCTCGCTCCGATCATTAAACTTAGGCGAGCGCTTCTCCTATTATCATTCTGGGCTGGTCTACTCGGGCTTCTGATCGCAGGCTGGATCCTTCTTCCTCTCACACGCCGTATCCGCGAAATCGACCGCGCAGCTTTTGCAGTAGGCCAAGGAGAATTGCATACTCGCATCCCTGTTCGAGCAAACGACGAGCTTTCGAGGCTTTCCAAGACATTCAATTCGATGACCGAGGATCTTGCAGAAACTTCGTCCCAACTGGTAGAAGCCAAAGAGAAGGCTGAAGAAGCAAATCAAATCAAGAGTGACTTTCTCGCCAACATGAGTCATGAGATTCGCACTCCTATGAACGGGATCATTGGCATGACCGAACTCGTGCTCGCTACTGACCTCAACTCATCCCAGCGAGAAAGTTTAGAAGTCGTGCAGGAATCCTCGGATTCGCTTCTTCACCTCCTCAACGATATTCTTGATTTCTCCAAAGTAGAGGCAGGAAAGTTAGAACTCGACCCTTACCCTTTTTGCATTCGTGAGTCTGTTGGGGATATCCTTCATACCCTCGGCCTCCTCGCAGAGCGTAAGGGTCTCGAGCTAGTCTACCGTGTGGACGACAAGGTTCCTGAGGGACTTGTGGGTGATGCATCCCGTCTCCGACAAATCTTACTCAACCTCGTAGGAAACGCGCTGAAGTTCACTTCTGAAGGGGAGATCATTGTCTCAATTTCTCCGCCCGAACCTGACACGGTAAAGAGGACTAACAATTTGCATGAAGCGGAGGCAGAGATGATTCCACTTCAATTTTCGGTGCAGGACAGTGGAATCGGAATTCCCAAAGAAAAACAGGAGGCAATCTTTGAGTCTTTCACCCAGGCGGACTCTACGACAACGCGAAGTTATGGTGGCACCGGTCTCGGGCTTGCGATTGTCACACACCTTGTTGAATTGATGGGCGGTCGCGTATGGGTCGAAAGCGAGGAAGGAGTAGGTAGCACATTTCACTTCGTAGCTTACTTCGGAGTCGAAGATGGGGTTGCCAACAATATGTTTGTCAATGCTGAGTCACTCGATGGGCTTCGAGTCCTTGTAGTGGATGACAACAAGACGAACCGGGAGATTCTTCGAGATTACTTTGAGAGCTGGAATATGAAACCTATTCTGGCGGCCTCTGGACAAGCTGGGCTAGATTATCTCGCAAAGGCTTCGTCTGAAGGGTTACCTATACAGTTACTGATTCTTGACTACATGATGCCGAAGATGGACGGGATCGAGGTCGCGGACAAGATCGCTGCACGCTATGGCGACGACGCACCTAAGGTGCTGCTACTTTCTTCAGCATCTCCGAAAGAGACCACTAACGTCGATCAGAATATAACGAAACCCGTTAAGGCTTCGGATCTTTTCGACGCCATCACTCATCTCTGCGGATCGTCTACTCTGGATCAAAAAGGAGAATCCGAAAGATCGGTTCGCCCCCCGGAAGTAGCTTCCATGCGGGTGCTTCTTGTAGAGGATGGGTATGTGAATCAGATCGTGGCAAAGCAGTTTTTGGAAGGGCGTGGCCACTCGGTTCGGATCGCTAAAAATGGACTTGAGGCGGTTGAAGCAGTTTCTGAAGAATCATTCGATGCTGTTCTCATGGATATTCAGATGCCCGAGATGGATGGGTTTGAAGCAACCTCCTTGATACGGGAAAGTGAAAAAGCCGATGAGAGTAGAAGGCACCTTACGATTATCGCCATGACTGCGAACGCCTTGGTGGGAGATCGAGAAGAGTGTCTCAGCAAAGGAATGGACGATTACATCTCTAAACCACTGCGTTCGAGTATACTCTTTTCGACCTTAGAAAAATACGCCCCCGGAGGATCAATTGAAACTCCTATTGAAGAAAATCCGACCCGCCAAGTTGATTCTACCGACTCCAACAAAAAAACCGAATCGGATCAGAGTAACAGTGAAGTCGTATTTGATATAAAGAAATTTAAGCGACAAATTGGTGACCCTAAATTGATGGTCGACCTTATCGATCTTTTCTCAGTTGAATCTGGAGAAATGATAGAAGGGATAGAAAATTCTTTGGAGAGTGGAGAACCCGAAGAACTGCGCTATTGGGCACATTCGCTGAAAGGACTCTTAGGGACTTACGGAGCTAGCGCCTCGGAGAGTCGTTCAAAAAGACTCGAACTTCTCGCCAAAGAGGGAGATGTTGTGCAAGCTGGCATCGAACTTCCCGAACTCATTGATGCGGTAAACCAAGCTGGCGAAGCGATTACCCAATATCGTGAGTCTCTTAAGAGCCAGATTCTGGACAAGGGAAAGTCTGATCAACCCTCAGATTAGCCATCACCTCCCTCGAACTCGGAAACAACTACATGACCGCTTCTACCAACTCACGAATTCTTGTTGTGGATGATACAAAAGTGAGCCGATTGGTAATTACTGGACACCTTACTAAGGGAGGTTACGAGGTGGTAGAAGCTGAGGGAGGAGCGGAGGCACTTGAACTCCTCGGTCTTCACGATGGTGCGAATGAGGTTTCTGAGCCTCCATTTGCTGCGGTCGTTCTCGACATCATGATGCCTAACATTGATGGGCTCGAAGTACTTCGCCGTGTGCGAGCGGTATGGGCTCCGACTGAATTACCTGTGGTGATGGCAACGGCGATCGACCAGTCCGAAGATATAGTCACTGCTCTGGACTTAGGGGCGAGTGATTACGTTTCGAAGCCGATAGATATTCCGGTTCTCTTAGCGCGCCTGCGCACTCAGGTAGATTTGCGCCAAACTCACAAGACTCTCAAAGAGGCGCAAAAATCACTCATTGATGCAGCTAAAGTTGAAGCTGTGGGCTATCTGGCGGCAGGGCTTGCTCATGAGTTACGAAACCCTCTCGCTCAACTATCAATGGGGTTAGATTTAATTAAGAGCAGTGATGAGGTGCTGGCGGATAAAGGCGTTAGTGCTGCCACTGGAATTATGGAGAAGGCAATTGGGCAAGCTGATGAGATCGTCTGTTCAGTCATGGAAGTGACACGATCGGGTAGTTTTGCTCTGATCCCTGAATCGATTAACGATCTAGTCGAAAAACTTGTTTTAGAACGGGCACCAAGCTTCAAAGAAGTGGGAATCACTCATTGTCTCAATTTGGAGGAAGCAATGCCTGAGGTATTGATGGCAAACAGTGAGTTAGGTCAGGCGATCAGTAATGTGATCGATAACGCGGTGGAGGCGATGCCCGAAGGAGGCGAATTGTCAGTTAGCACTAGAGTCACAGAGGCTGACCCTAGTAAAATGACCTACAGTGAGGGATCGCGTTCTGGTTTGGGATTGCGTCCGGGAGATGAAGTGGTCGTCGTTGAAGTAACAGACAGCGGATGGGGCATTCCTAACGATGCGCTTCCCAATCTCTTTGATTCATTCTACTCTTTGAAGCCAACAGGGCGGACATCAGGAAAAGGGTTGGGCCTGAGCGTTGCGAAGAAGGTGATCGAACTTCACAATGGTACAATCGCCGTTAAGAATCGTCAGCAAAGTGATGGTGTCTCTGTAACTATAGAGCTTCCGACGGCAAGAGGGCAACGAGCCAGCGTCTGAAACAATTCCTCTGTAAGTCCTAAAGTCCTAAAGTCCTAAGTTGGGGAGCGCCGTGACTTCGGTGGGCGTTGATTGTGTCCCCCCTGGTAGGACTGAGCGAGTAGACAAAGGATTTTGGTGGCGGTCACCATCTACGCCAAAAGCCCAACCGTAGGCAAATTAGGACGCTACTAACTCCTTAGGTCAGTAGGGCCGACCGTGTCAGGGTGTCAGGACACCGAGAAGTGCCCAAGACAGTTTGTCAGTGCCAAAAGTAGAGGTCGCGATTTTGAGTGACTCAAGCAATTCCTAATTCTTCGCAGATAGCGGCTTCGAGACGTTCTATCTTAACTGGTTTCGAAAGAGATCGGAAATTCTTACCTCCAATCGGAATCGTGCTGGCCTCATCTTCTTCTTGGGATACCAACGCTGTCAGGATGATAATTTTCACGTTCGAGAGCTCTGGTGTAGCTCGGATCTGAGCAGCGACATCTCCTCCGTCCATTCCGGGCATGACGAGATCAAGAACGATGATATGTGGCAGCAAATGCCGCGCGCGTTCCGCTGCATTCACCGGGTCGTTTTCTACGGCGACAACGAACTTTCCGGAACGCTCCAAGTTCATCTTTGTTAGCGTAGTAAAACCATCTTCGTCATCGACGAGCATGACTTTTATGGGAGATGCTTCAGTATTCATAAGAAATGTTAACAGGTGTTGGTCAACAGGGTCAATTTTTAGTTATACAGACGGGACGAAGAAGTATCAAGACTTCGGCTCCTCGCAGACTATCTTTGCGAGGCCCCAGCGAAATGTGCCCTCCGTGGAGGATGATAATTTTCTGAACCACAGAGAGGCCAAGCCCAGTTCCATCGCCGGTCTTTTTGGTAGTGAAAAATGGGTCAAAAGCCTTTTCGGCATCGGCTTTGGGGAATCCACAACCCGTGTCCGTTACTCTGAGCGCTACCGCTTTCTCGCCCGACTTAAGACGACGACAACCACGTTCGCCTTCCTCCGGTGTTTCAAAATCGACGGTGGCGTTTTCCAAGCTAATTTCGATGCGATGAGCGGATTCTTGTATGTCACAAGCTTCCATAGCATGGAGAGCGTTTGTAAAGACATTGACGAGCACTTGCTCAAATTTGCTACTATCGAGGAGGACTTCTGGAAGATCGTCACCGACGGCGATGTCTACCTGAACCTTGGAACGGGCGATCTCGTAGCGGACGAGTCGCAGACCTCTGTCTACCACAGATGCAAGATCACTCCCCACAAGATCGAGACTTCGGTTTCCTGAAAAATCGAGAAGTCCCTGTACAATACTGTTTGCACGTTCGAGGGCATCGGACATTTCGCCGACAACAACAGGAAGATTGGGGTCATCACTCTTAACTCCTCCCTTGAGGTAGTCGAGCCCCATGGAGATATGGGAGAGTGGATTTTTCACTTCATGGGCCACACCCGCAGCGAGTCGTCCGATCGACTCCATCTTTTCAGCCTGAATCAATTGGAGCTGGGTCGCCTTCAGTTCCTCCGCCGTGCGATGTAGCTTGTCAGCAGCAGTTTTCTGGGCGGTGATATCCTCCGAAATCCCCAAGAGCCAACGGCGATTTTTTCTCGAATCCTGAACCGTGGTCTTCAGCGTTTTTAACCAAATTACGCCGTTGATGGGCGAATCGATCCTTTCTTCTGGAATTTCGACTGGTTCTCCGTGTTCGATGGCGCCGAGGTCAGCCTTCCTGAACCCTTCAGCTTCGTCGGTTGGGAAAATATCGAAGTCTGTTTTACCAATTGCCTGGTCTCTGGTGATTCCAGTCAATTCTGTCTGCTTCTTATTCCAGACAACAAAACGGAATGCGTCAGAGGCGTCTTTTCCGAAAATCGCTACTGGAAGAGAATCAATAATTCGTCGGGTGACTGCATCATCCGGATCGAATAGCCCCTTGTTTCCAGTGTCGACTGGATTGGGAGCGGGCTTTTCCCGATGATCGAATTCTTCCATAGCTAGGATGCCAACCTCTTGTTAGCAAATTTTGGGTGGACTGTCGAATAAATACCGCTTGGGGAGAGCATTTCGACCATAAGATTGCGCGTTGTGACGGAATCTTTGCCCCTCTGAGCTAACAACATATTCTTCGAGCGATCTATTCCTGTCTAGGCTAGGAATTCCTAGTATCCAGCAAACCTTTTAATTCAATTTTAGAGCAGTAGGTTTCCGATGTCTTAGAAAATGAAGAAGCCTCCTACGGTGATACGTCTCCTCATTCAACAAAACCTCTGAGCGGGGCGGGAGCTTTTCTTGAAGCCCTCCCTCTCTCTTGTATTAGGTGGGGATGGAGGAACCAGTCGAGTGGTCGGTATTGCCTTTAGCTTGGGTGATTTGTGGGGTGTTCCTAGTCCTCCTTGTGGGGATACTCTTGGGAGGACGGGTTCAAAACCGACGCGTTTCGAGAGCCAGTCGGTTGAGGAATCACAAGGCTAGGAAAGGAGAAATGGATGCAGAGAAGCTGCTCGAACAGTGGGGAATGATTGTGATTGATCGCCAAGTTCCCGCAATATGGTGGATTGAGGTAGAGGGGGAAGAAATAGAAGTCGAAGTGCGGGCGGATCTTCTGGTCGAGGATGAAGAATCAGGCGAGCGATTCGTGGCTGAAGTCAAAACGGGAAGAGTCGTTCCCAACGTCGGACACCCAGCGACTCGTCGGCAGTTGCTAGAATACCATCATGTGTATTCTCCCATGGGAGTACTCTTAGTTGATGTCGAGGCGGGCGAGGTGAAGGAGGTTCGATTTCCTGACAAGACGAAGGGTTGAGATCCGTTAGCAGGGTGTTGAAAAACTCGGCAACCTGTCGTTTTGAAGGAATTGTTGAATAGAAAAGCGGCTTCGCCGAATCGA
>ENA-ORXR01001631-ORXR01001631.1-marine-metagenome-genome-assembly--contig:-NODE-1631-length-23350-cov-4.056460_pt1 | contig 23350 bp, 26 predicted proteins | sample MGYA00237866_ERZ511479 | MGnify/ENA metagenome assembly ERZ511479 | reverse complement strand
ACTAAACGGCGCGCGCAGAAAGCCGATGGCGGAACCGACGCCCGCACCGGGCGGCACCAGCAGGCGCTCGACACCCAGCTTTTCGCACAGGCGTGCAGCGTGCAGCGGGGCAGCGCCACCAAATGCGATCATCGTGTAGTCTGTCAGGTCTTCGCCGTTTTCGACGGCATGCACGCGGGCGGCATTGGCCATGTTCTCGTCCACCACTTCCGAGAGGCCGTAAGCGGCGGTGGTCGCGTCCATGTCCAGTATCTCGCCAATATCGGCGCTCAAGGCATTGGCAGAAGCGGCGATTTCCAGCGTGATCGTACCACCGGCAAAACCATTCGGATCAAGCTTGCCCAGCACCAGATCGGCATCTGTCACAGCAGGATGCGCGCCGCCGCGCCCGTAGCAGGCGGGCCCCGGCTCGGACCCCGCGCTGTGCGGGCCGACGCGGATCTGGCGCAGGGCGTCGACATGGCCCAGTGATCCACCGCCCGCGCCAATCTCCACCATGTCAATCACCGGGATCGAAATGGGCATGCCGGAGCCTTTCTTGAAGCGGTAGCTGCGCGCGACCTCGAACACGCGCGATGTTTTAGGTGTCTGGTTCTGGATCAGGCAAATCTTGGCGGTCGTACCACCCATATCAAAGGACAGTACTTTGTCCAACTTATAACGCGAGGCTATATTGGCAGCAAATACCGCGCCACCCGCAGGCCCAGACTCCACCAAACGCACCGGAAACTCTGCGGCACTTTCTAGAGAGATAATTCCGCCGCCAGAATGCATCAAGAAAATTGAACAGCTCACGCCATTTTTCTGCAGCTGCGACTCCAAACGACCCAGATAGCTTTTCATTAAAGGTTTGATGTAGGCATTAGCAGCGACGGTATTGAATCGCTCGTACTCACGCATTTGTGGTGAGACTTCGCAAGACAACGACACCATGGCATCGGGCATGCGCTCAGCCAATACAACGCGAACCATTTGCTCATGGGCATCGTTTAAGTAGGAATGTAGCAAGCCAACCGCCACACTCTCATAGCCAGCCGCCTTGATCTGATCAACCAACGCTTCAACTTCAGCACGCTGCAAAGGAATCAACACTTCGCCTTTGGCGTTCATGCGCTCTTCTAGCGTGTAACGATCCTGACGCGGCAGTAATGGCTCGGGAATGGTTAGGTTAAGATCGTATTGCTCAAAACGCGACTCGGTGCGCATTTCGATTACATCGCGAAAACCTTGGGTCGTGATCAAAGCCGTTTTGGCACCGCGACGCTCGATTAAGGCGTTGGTGGCTAAGGTGGTGCCGTGAATGATTTGGCCGATTTCTGATGGACTGATATTGCCCTGTTTGCAGACCTGTTGCATGCCGTCGATGATGGCGTCTTCGGGGGCGGTGTAGGTGGTTAGTACCTTGGTTGAAAACTGCTGTTGGCCAATTTCGAGTACAACGTCGGTAAATGTACCGCCGATATCAACTCCCATACGAATCGAAGATTGCTTCATTCCAGATTAACCTCTACCTATTGATAGGGCTAGGATAGAGGAAGGGAGGGGATAAAATCCAATTATTTTATGGGATTTATAGGATTGGGTTTTGTTATCTATAACTATCTAATTTAACGATCAGAGCTACACTTCAAATTGCTTTCTCAATAACGGTGAATCATGATTGAACTCTAGTTTCATAAAGCTCTCCCTTAAATAACGCTCTAATGGAAGAGACGCTAGAGCTTTACTTCCATTATCAAAAACCGTAAAACCATTATGGTTTTGAATAACTAAGCACTAGTCAGTTTTGGTTTATCCTCTATAACCTCTTCGGCAATTTCAGCACCTAGAACAGGAGGCGGAGGCGGAAGATATTTTTTCACCTCATTGGGAATTTGTAATGTACTAAGAGCTATAGTAGCTATCAACGCTACTTTACTCATAAAGTCCCAAAACTTTCCTGAAGCAGAGCTATCTTTTACTGAGTCTCTAAACTCTTGATTAAGAATTAAATGGCCAAAAACAGATTCAACAACTTCAATGATTGATCCTTCCCCTGTAATCTCATACTCATCTATAGCTAAGAGTATTTCTCTTAGCTTCAGGATCATATATTTTTTTACATTGACGGGAAGCTCTGAATCCTTAATGTCAATGACAATGCCTGATATTGATTCCGAAAGGTCTTGAATTTTTTCGAAATCCCAGGGCACGCGAGCTTCATGAGCGGAAAGAATATCTGCTGTATGACTTAGATAGTTCAATGTATGAACATCAATATGGCTCATGAAGCTTGACCACCGCCCATTTAGACTTTGATCAGAAAAGGCTTTAGTTACGTTCGGAACCCAATCCAAATAACTGCTAGGGTTTATATTTTCATTTGATGACACAGTTTCAGATATTTCACCAATTAGTGCCATAGCTTTTCCAATGCGAGTTAGCAATAGTGGTAAATCGTCTTTTGGAACTTTTAGTACATCAGACCACACTACTTTAGTAATGACGTTGGGGCCATGTTTTTTGCCAGCCTCTAGTATATGAAGCAACCTCGTCGCGGGGTTTTCTAGTCTCGCCATTCTTTATTTTTACTCCTTGATGCTAGTGCTAAACGAGCTGTATTTATGTTGCCCAACTATGCTGAACAACAATTAATTGATACTTATTATAACAGGATGTACCTCAATATTAGTTACTTATCTTTCTACAGCTGGGGTCGCTACTGAAATTTAAGACAGATAATTTATTAATTAAAAATTCGTTATAGTATAAATATTTTGGCTTAATTTATCATTACGCATACCCTAATAAAGCCAACCAATTAGATTTACTGCTAATGTCTAAGCAACCGCCTTTCAAGCACCGATTGAATATCGCGACGCCCATCAAGAATGCAGTAAACAACCGTCTGATTGCCAGTGATGCCATAGATCAGTCGATAGGGTTTAAAGAGTATCTGTCTAAATTCCTTTATTCCCAATGCCGCTAACTCACTGGGATAGTTACCGCGAAGTGGTTGTTCGCTCAGGCTTTCTAGCAAAGCCTCTATGTTATCCAACACATAGTTCGCAGATTCCAAGCAGTCATTAGCCTCAATATATTGATAAATATCATTGAGATCTTCTGTCGCATCATCTGTTAACAAAACCTCGTAGATCATTTTTTAGAACGTCTGATATTGCCAATCACCGACTTAGCAGAGCTAACTTTTCCGGCTTCAAGCTGTTGCTTGCCCAATGCTAACACTTTCAACAAAGCCATTGTCTCCTGCATGCGCTCATAGTCGACTATGTTCTGAATAACAGCTTTTGCTTCTCCATTTTGCGTAATGACCATAGGAGATCGTTGCTCTTGAATTTCATTGAGCACTTGAGCTGCATTGGCTTTTAAGTAGCTGATTGGTTTTATATTCGATAATTGAGACATTTTTATAGTTTAAGCTTAAAGTTTATTAAGCCTAAATATAGTCTTAATTTAGACCCACGTCTACTTCCAGCTGACATATTGAGCATCTAATGAATCATAAATCATTTGGATTATTTACAGAAAGCTATGGTTGATCGTTATCTAACCTGATGATGTTTCACAGCAGCTGGAAAGGTCTGATCAACAGAATGAGTGGCAAAAAAGTTAACTTTAGCCGCCCACGTAAGCTTCGTGTACACTTCAATTTATGATTTTAGATAAGTACGCATTAGTCATTTTTGACGCCGATGGAACATTAAGAGACTGCACCGTCGATGGTCAGTTCTACCCAATGAAACCAGAAGAGTGGAAATTGAAAGACGATGTGGCTGATGCGCTTAAGCAATATGATTGGTCAAAAAAGAAATTCGGTATAGCGACAAATCAGCCAGGCATCTCGCGAGGCGAGTTATCAGAAGAAATGAGCATTCAACTCATCCATGACATGATCCGGGGCAACTTCGGATTTTTACCTGACAAAGAAGCAATACAGTATTGCCCACATAGTATTGACGGAGCTTGCGACTGCAGAAAGCCCGCAGCAGGAATGTTGCGTAATATTATCAAGCATTTTGGTGTAGCAGCATCAAAGACAGTGTTTATTGGTGATAGCCCCAGAGATAAAGTCGCTGCTGAAAACGCAGGTTGTGATTTTTTGTGGATTCATGAGCTTACTGGTCAATATGCTTCTAAAAATGAGGTTATGGATTCTCTACGCTCAATATTGAAAGAAGCAGCACTTAAGAAAGAATGACCCTCACTAAAACTCGTTAAAGTGATGACTACCAATATCCCTCGAAGCAGAAAGCACTCTCACCAGCTCCAGAACTTCCGATTGAACTCGATAGTACAGAATATAATTCCCAACAGGAAAACTCTTGAGATCCTTAGCCAAATTGGGCCGATTGACACCTATTCCAGGTGTTTTCGCGATCAAGTGCGCTGCATCATTTAACCGATCCAGAAATCTATCTGCATTTACGGGTTGGTCTTCTGCAATGTAAAGCCAAATATCGATCAAATCATCCTCAGCTTGAGGCGCTTTAATAAGTGTTAGCACCTATGATCGTGCCTCTTTTATGCTTCGTGCCTTAGCTTTGATCTCGTCCATATCGAGCGGTTTGCCTTCCCCACGATCTAAAGAATCAATCCCTTCTTGCAAATCACGGCGCAGCGCTACAAGTTTCATCTCTTTTTCGGCATCTCGCTCTACCAATAACCGCAGAGCTTCGCGCATAACCTCACTAACTGAGTTATATAAACCCTGATCAACTTTTTGTTTTACAAAATCTTCTAACTTTGGAGTAAGTGATACATTCATTTTTAGGCCTCATTGCAGTAGCTCACCTACTTAGCATATCAAACCTTAGCAATCATTGTTATTTAATCCTCTCCAATGACAATGCTCTAGCTGAAAAACTAACAAGGAATGCAATAATACGAATGCATCTTAATTAGGCATAAAACCAATCATGATCGATCACGACAAATTCCAAAACCTAATCAAACAACTCTACTCAACTGTTAACCAGCTAGAGTCAATGTTTGAAGGAAGACACTTCACCCCAGATGGGCACATGGTAGGCAGTATAGGGGAATGCTTAGTTGCAGACGCCTATGGACTAGAATTAATGACTGCATCCAACAAAGGTTACGACGCTATTTCAAGCTGTGGAAAGCAGGTAGAAATCAAAGCTTTACTCGCTGTCGTTGTCTTGATTTTCAATGTAGATGGTATATAGGCGAAACTGTACAACACTGGCAAAGATAAATCCGAGCGTGGTGGCTACATTGATAAAGGTCATAGTCAACACGCTAGGTGCTTCAGTGCCCCTGCCTATAATAAACATGAATAACACCGCCCCTAGGACAATAAACGGGATGAGCGTTTGCAAAAACGCCAGCATATGATCTTTGGAGTCGTTAAAGGACGAACTAATCGCATCAGGAACCGATTTATTTTGAAACACGACGTAGAGTGGTGCCAGGAACAAGCGCAGCAAGAAGAACACACCCGGTATGACCAGAAAAATAAATCCAAACCCAATCACCAAACCGGTCAGCATCGACACCAAAAAAATGGTCATCCAAAACGGTATCGCCTGTGACAGCATCTCTTTGTGCGCGGGAGTGTTACCCTTCGATATATTGGCAATGAGCAATAGTAGGCCACCGGTAAAAAGTGGCCCTATCATAAACTGCACGATGCTCAGGATACCCAAAATGCCACTTTCAGGATTTATCGCGCCAATAACACCTGAGATCATTCCGAGAGCAAATACAGGCAGCATAAACGCACACAGTTCTTTGGCGTTGTTTTTAAAAAAATACCATGAGTCGATTACAACTTGGTTCATTCACACATCCCTGTATTAATAGACTAATCAATAAGTTGACTATAATTGGCCATCAAGATTCATTATAAAGAGTAGTACTCTCGGAGAAATTTAGCGACACCGTCTTCATTATGGTGCCCGATCACTTTAGTGGCTAAGACTTTCACTTCATCCAGTGCATTTTCGGTGGCATAGCCTTCGTCAGCTACCTCAAACATGCTGGTGTCGTTATCACTGTCGCCAAAACAGATGATCTTATCTGCCCCTAACTCAGCTTTCAACATATTCACCGCGCCGCCTTTGTTGGCATCGACATGATGAATGTCCAGCCAGTGATAACCCTGTTTGTACATGTCGCCGCCCGTATAAACGACCAGATGCGGCTCAGCCTTTACCTGTTCGCAAATAGCTGCAACTTCATAATCTAAACCCAATGCATTGATGTTGGTAATCTTTACGCCGGCATGAAGCGTCTCCAGTGGCTTACGTGGAATGCCGATTCGATCGACAAATACGTCAATGTACTTTTGACCCACTTCAGTTTTTGGCTCTGCGTGATACACCGCATGACTACCATCCGGCTCTACCGTATAGACAAATGGCGTTATTGGCTGAGGGATAAAGGCTTCTAGTACCACTTCAATTTCATGATGACTCAAGTGATTGTGATGCAAGTATTCGCTAGAGGTCGGGTTCCAGATCGACACCCCATTATTATAGGCATGCAGCAATGGGAAGTCGTTTCCCACGATGCAGTGATGCGCCGCATGGATAGTGCGACCAGTGGCCAGCGTATAGGGAATATTATTCGCCTGAAGCAGCTTGAGTGTCTCACTGGTGTAGTCTGTTATTTGCTGTTGTGCGTTCAGCAAAGTGCCATCTAAATCAAATACTAGCAGTTCCATAAAATTGATTATTACGTGGAAGCCACGCTATCCGGTTGCAGCTTACTCAGGCAATGTGCTTGGCAAACTGGATTTAAATTCGTTTAATGACAGCCCCGTTTCTGCTTGAAACCAATCATTAATCAGACTGTAAGAAATCGAAATATCTGGCGGCGGTAACACGGTGCCCTCCGACATTTTAGCTTTGAACTCTTCAGCGGTTAACCACAGGGCGTGCTCGATATCATCCTGTTCAAGATCGAACGAATCCGAACTCGCCTCGGCAGTGTAACCCAGCATAAATGAATTTGGAAAAGGCCACGGCTGCGAAGAGTGATAGTTTATGTTTTCAACCGGAATATTCACCTCTTCCAGCACCTCACGCTCCACCGCATGTTCGAGGGTCTCGCCGACTTCGACAAAACCAGCCAACACAGAGTAACGAAAATCTGGCCAGCTAGCCTGCCGTGCTAAGAGAATTTTATTCCCCATGGTTACGCGCATGATGACGGCAGGGTTAATTCTTGGGAATTCGATATGACCACAAGGCTCGCTACTGCATTGCTGCATGCTACCGCCTTCTTTAATCTCAAGCGCAGACCCACAACGTGTACAAAAGCGAGTGGTAGTATGCCAATGATTTAGCAGGGTCGCATAGGAGTACATCCCTGCAATATCGGGGTCGATTACACAGGTGATTTCACGCAGTGAGAGGCTTTCAATTACGTTCAGTTCGCTTGAACTCGACGTGCTTATTGATTTAGCCTCTGCCTCATCTAACTGGCTTTCAACAATCCCAGCCAAAGCTACCGCGGGCTCTCTAATATTAACTGAAAAAACAGCAACGCCACCATTCTTCTCAATACCTAATAAAGAGGGCTGCTCAGACAGTTTTAATGTTTGAAATTGTGCATGAGAGAGAATCAGCGGAGTACGATTAACAGTAACGACAGCATGGCCATCTAGTACTAAGAATTCAGATGAGGGCTTGGCAAACTGTGCGGCCAACCAATCAGGGTCTTTACGTCCATGTGCCGAGCGGTCTAACGGTTGGGCTGTGTAAGTGTTCAGCAATGAACGGGAGAAGTGATCCATAACCCACATCCAGGATTTTAAGAAAGCGCTATCTTAACACCGGTTACCAGCGTAATTGCACCCTGATAGCCTTTCTCATCAACAAATTAGTGCATCGCGTAAACCATCATCGTCACGTCGAACGCAATTGCAAAAATGACAGATAGGATCAGTAGTTTTTGTTTCATTATAGTATCCCCTAATACTGTTTATTAACCTAACGCTAACAGTATCAGGCTAGACCTGCGATGAATGTGACGAATATAAATCGACTAAAAAACCCATTAAATCGTTGAGTATTTGCACATCATAGATACAATGAAATTGCACTATCATTAATAAATATAAAAGAGGAAATGCACATGGATAATCCATATCAAGCGCCTAACGCCGAACTACAACCGCTGCAAAACTATGAAGCGCTAAAATTTGTCGGCTTCTGGCCCCGTTTTGGTGCTTACATTATAGATAGCCTGCTGATGATGGTAATCATTTTGCCGATAGTTTTTCTGATGGTTGGTAACTTAGATCAACTAGCGTCACAATCTGAAGCACCGGGAGTTGGCGCTATGATCGTAATGTACTTATTACCTATCGCTTTGATATTGGGCTTCTGGATTATCAAGGGAACCACCCCAGGAAAAATGGTTTTCAAAGCTAAAATCGTTGACGCCAAAACCGGCGAACACCCATCGGTACTTCAGTTCATTGGTCGTTACGTTGGCTATATTATTTCTTCACTTCCGCTTTGCTTAGGTTTTCTATGGATCGCTTGGGACAAACGTAAACAAGGCTGGCACGACAAAATGTCGGGAACCGTTGTTGTTAGCCCGAGTAACGATCCGGACAAGCAGATTTCCTTCGACGGCTAAGTCTCTTAAGCATCATTAAATCCATTTCGCTGCAGTGGCGTGCAAACGACCTGCAGGGAAATCCCAGCGTGCTGGCATGTTGTCAATTGCCAAAGGCCAACGAATGCGTCGTGCATCACCCCATTCAGTCGTCTCAACTACCTCATCGACATCTGCTTCGGTTTCTTTCGAGAAGCCCGTATCAGCAGGGCGGCTAACGTGCGTCATCAGCAAACAAGCCACTCTGGCCAGAGACAAACGCGCAGAATAGATTTCTCCCTTGTTATCTCTACAGTTCAGAGCATGTATGGCGGCGGCTGCAATTAAATATCCTGTGGCGTGATCTAGTGCTTGAACGGGTAATGAAACGGGTTGCTCTGCGCCCGCTTGCACCATGCCATGCGCAGCAATTCCACAACTCATCTGCACTACGCTGTCAAACCCTCGACGTTGTGCCCAAGGACCAGTCCAACCATAGGCGCATAGAGAAACATCAACTAGTCGTGGATTGATTTTCCTAAGCGCCACAGGGTCATATCCCAAACCGGCTAACGCGCCAGGACGGTAACCATGAACCAGAAGATCTGCTTGTTTCAATAAGCTCTCAAAAGTTGCTTTACCCTCTGCTGCTCGTAAATCTAAGCCTGCACAGCGTTTTCCCAACGTTACTTCAGGAGCCGTACTTGGCTCATCCCAATCCGGTGGGTCGATGCGAAGCACGTCAGCGCCATAAGCTGCCAAAAAACGGGTTGCGATCGGTCCGGCCAAGATACGCGTTAGGTCGAGCACTTTAATACCCTCTAATGGGCGCTCTGGATTTACAGGGTGAGATTGTTTTTTGTCGGCATCAAGGATTAAAGCTGCCTGCTTGGCAGCATCCGATTTGATTTTTTCTTGATGATGAAAATCCCAGTGAATTAGCGGCTCTGCGGCAACTGCTTTCCCTTGAGGATGCGTCTGCCACTCTTCAGGGCTGCGCATCGCAGTAGCACAACCACCAGCTGTAATCACCGCCTCAGCTAACGCATCTGCCGGCCATTTTTTTACAATTTCAGCAACCACCTCGCGATTGTCTTCACAAACTAATGCGGCAAGTGCTGCTCGTTTGTGTAAGGGCGCATTGGTGTGTAGTCTTACCCAGCCATCCTTAGCTTCATAGTTCCCTGCGATGCTGTCCCAAACGGGTGGTAACTCCCAACCAACAGGGCGTATCGATTTATCAAACCATAGAGAGGCCAATCGACGATCCACTCTAACAATCGATTCGGCTCGACCCGTTCTTTGTTGAAGCATTAAACCCGCAACAGCAATTGACTCTGCGGCCAGATCAGTCACTTTGAACCATGATGGAAGATGCTCATCTCCCTCAATAACTAATTTGTTGCTCGTTAATTCAGCGCCTACAAATGCATCGAAGATTTCAGGAAAGCTGATCGAGGTTTGTGTATCCATAATCACGGGGCTCTGGGGGATGAAAATCAGGCTTAGTATGATAACAGATACTCGTTTTACAGCTGTTCGCTGTAAAGATACTCTCAGCTCTTAGATCGACCCATCTGATCAACCACTCGCAACTCATTTTTTAGTCGTTCAACATCAACCACTTGCCCGCGGTATTGCTGAATCATCACGCCTTCATGGTTAATCAGGTACAACAAGGAACGATGGTCTAATTGGTCTCCATCCATTGGCTTCACACCCACACCAAACTGCTCAGAGAGCTCATCGGTATGCGCTTGGCTAGTCACGGCAAAGCGCCAGCTAGGCTTATCAATTTCAAAGCGTTCAGCAAACTCCTTTAAATGCTTCGGTGTATCACTCAGCGGGGCAATCGAGATCGACAACAGCTTGATGCGGTCTTTCTCAGGGTCTAGCTGCATTTCGTTATGTACACGGCGAAGACCAACAGTTTGCACTGGGCAAATACTCACACAACCAGCAAACATAAAGTTTATCAGTAACGTTTCACCTTTCAGCTCATCTAGCGAGAAGTTTTTGCCATCCTGATCGGTAAACTTAATGTGCTTAAGCTCTTCCGTTCTTAATGGGCCTCGAGCTGGTGCATTTGGCCTCAATAACTCCGCAGCTATACGCGCATCAGGCCCAGAACCCTCACCTAAAACAACTGCCTCTTTCGGCTGTTCAGCAGGTGCATTTGTCAAAGCATAGGCAGTGTAGCCAGCTGCCGCGACAACTAGGGTCAGCCCTATCAGTGATGCTAGTTTTTGTGATGTTGTCATTGTTAAACCATTTATAAATTTTGATTAAAGGAAACACCCTTCAGGGTAGTCACTAAGAACTATACAAGTGCGCGGTTACTTCGAACTGAATCGCAACCATTTACCAAAAATAAGGATAAAGCTAACAAACCACCAGAGTGATTAGCCTAAATGGATCGGATATCACGACAAACTGGAAACTAGCACCCAGCCTCGGTTTCATCCGTTGTTTCTTGGGAGAAACTGTAGAAATCCGGTTTTTTATCGATAAAGACTTGGTGAGATAAGGTAAGGTCGGGCTCGCCATCAAACAGCCCCGCTGCCATCATGTGTTGACGGCGATGTCTTTTATCCACCTGTTAGGAAAACCTTGAATTTTCCGGATAATGTGGATTATGCATATCTAAAGAAAGGCTTGTGAAATGAAAACAATGACGGCTTCAGTAGCGAGTAAAGAATTCGGGCGCTACCTTGATTCTGCCATGCGCGAACCTGTTATCGTGACCAAACAGAACCGCCCTGTTGCAGTGACTATATCCTTTCAGGACTGGGAAGAGCTTACCAAGCTACGTATCGAGCGAGGGTTACTAGAAGGACTTGAAGACATCGAGCATGGTCGTTTTGAAGAGATGAATGATACCAGTACAGCGGCACGTGTTGCTCGCTTTAGAGAACGCAGCAAAAACATAGTATGAAGGTAATCATTACAGACAGAGCAAGCGACAGCTTGTGGCCGATTTACTTGCATCACCTCGGCTATTCTCGTGAATATGCTGATTCTTTTCAGTACGAAATTGACCGTTTCATAGTGGGAGGTTTGAGGGCGAATCCTATGATTGGACACCTTTATCATGAACCACGTAATATTCGCTCGGCGTTAGCTTGGGTGAGGAGGATTCTCGCTTCAAAGAGCGGAGCAATCTGCTGACTGCCAGCAGTGCAATCTCTCAGATTTACCGCAAAAACTCCCCCAATCTATCCCAACGAACCCCATCCCCCCCTTTAGAAAACCAAATCTGCCCTGCCTTACCCACCACATCACGCATGGGCACCGTACCAAACTTACGTGAGTCATTAGACGCACTGCGATTGTCACCCAGTACAAACACCTCACCCGGTGGCACGGTCAGTTGAAGCATGGTGTTATCGCCAGACGCCAGCCATTGCACCTGATATTCCTTATCGCCTTGTTTCTCGATCACCATAAGATGCTCTTGTTTCTGTTCAGGCTCACCTCGTGAAAGCGCCTTTCCATTAATAAATACCTGTCGATTCTGGATCTCAATATTATCCCCAGGTAGTGCAGTAATGCGTTTAATGAAGTATTTAGTCCGGTCGTTAGGATAGACAAATATCCCGATATCGCCACGCTTGACCGCACCCGTTACAATAGTGGGTTTATTGTATTGCTTGTTGGCAAAGATAATATCGCCTTTCAATACCGACGGCTCCATACTGGATGAAGGCAGGTAAAACGACTCGACTAGATTGCTGCGAACGTATTGGATCATGGAAGGGAATATAAACAGCATGGCACAAAGGAACACTGCTAGATAGACACCTGCTTTCTGCCAAGTTTTTAACGTGTAATCCTTAAGTGTTCGAGCGGTTTTCCACGCATTGCCGATACCATAAATCCATAGTCCAATAGCAACGACATTCGCTAAAATCAACATCGGCAGCATCAGCGAAGATGGCAAATAGAGCGCAATCAAAACCATTAGCGGAATCGAGCAAAGCGCAAAGCCAATAAACAGCAGTAAGCCACGATTGACCTCACCGTTGTACAGTTGTCCAAAGCCCGGCAAGATTAGAGACATTAAGGCTGCCATTAGCGGACTTCTTGGTTTTTGAATATTCATATTCGATCTCCTATTAACCTAAACTTGCGACGTTCCAGGCGCTAAAAATAAACGCCAGAATTTGTAAAAGAGCGGGGATACCACCACCAACCAGCGCGACCCACTGCCACCATTCTGATTTTGGCGACTGAGCGCCTAATAAAGAATCGATATAGTTGCTGGATGCGTCTTCAGCCATCACAGCATCAGGCAATTCATCAATTTCCTGCATGACTTTATTAGTGAACTGCTGCGGGACTTCAACAAACTCTGTCTCGTCTAACAGCGCCTCTAATTCATCATCAGAAAGTGTGTGTCCCTGCTGATTGTTCTGTTGCTTGTTCATGTCATTGCTCATGGAATGCTTCTCCACTTAATGTGTTTTTCAATTGTTGGCGGATGCGGTGCAAACGTGATTTCACCGTGCCAACTGGAATATCTTCAATTTCGGCTATCGCTGCAAACTCTAGTTCTTTGATGTAAGCCAATGCGACCAAGCTTCGGTCATGCGGCGATAACTTTGCGAGTGCTTGCCAGAGTGCATTTTTCAGCTCTGATTTCTGTAACAGCGCTTGAGGATTTGTAAAACTGTCATCTTCAAAATCAGTCGCTGTGCTGTGAGCATCTGAGCCTGTTGATATTTGATCAGAGACCTCTAAACGGCGCGAGGCACGATCTAATTCATTGAGTGCCAATCGTCTGGCAATAGTAAACAACCAAGTGCTGATTGATGCGCGTTCAGGATCAAAGCTGTCTTTGGCTTGCCACGCTCGTATAAAGGTTTCCTGTGCAATTTCTTCAGCTATGGCCTGTGGCAGCGTCATTTTCCCAAGGTAGGCAAACAGCGGTTTCTGATAACGCCCAATCAGCGCTGCAAATGCAGTTTTATCGCCGTGTTGGATGGATGTCAGAGTTTGCTTGTTCACATGCTTTCCTGTTGTGTTGTTATTGAGTTATACAGGTGAGTGGGTGAGCGGTTCAGATTATTTTTTCAAATTATATTTTAGCCCAATACAACCGGCAGGCGCTTATACCGCACCCAAAGCGGCATATGCTGCATTTTTAAATCATCAGGCTCTAACGCTAACCGCAAGTCAGAACTCCTAGCCAACAAGTTCCGAATCGCAATCTTAGTCTCCAATCGAGCCAATGGCGCACCCAAACAATAATGAATCCCTTGCCCAAATCCAAAATGATGATTGGGCGTACGAGCAATATCAAAAATCTCCGGATTTTCAAAAGCATCTGGATCATGATTCGCCGCACCAAGCAACGGAATCATCATCGTGCCTTTGGGAATTGTCACTCCGTGCCAAGTAACTTCTTCCAGAGCATAACAAGGTTTAGTCCCCTGAATCGGCCCATCAAAACGCAACACTTCTTCAATCGTAGAATCAATTAGCTCTGGGTTATCGCGCAATTTTTGCAGCTCTTGAGGATGTTTAAGTAAGGTAATGACGACGTTATTGATCAGGTGAACCGTTGTTTCATAACCCGCCATGATCAATAGAAACACCATGCTGACCAGCTCATCTTCCGACAGTTTTTCGCCGTCACTTTCTGCCTGGATCAGGCTGGTTAAAATATCATCTGATGGCTTCAGACGCTTCTTTTCAATCATCTCACCCACAAACTTGACCAGAAAACGCATATCCCAAAGTATCGTGCGAATGAGGCTCCAGCCACTCATACCCTCACTGAGAATACGCATACCTTTAGTAAATTTGGGCATGTCATCCGCTTCAATCCCCATCATTTCACTAATAACGTTCACTGGGATGGGTAAGGAATAAGCCTGCATCAAGTCAACCGATCCCTTGGCTTTGGACTCCACTTCGGCTTTGTCTAATAACTCATGAGTCATTGACTCGATACGCTCACCGAGTTGGTTGATGGCACGCGAAGTGAAAGCTTTGTGTACCAGACTCTTGAGTCGCCGGTGGGAAGGATCATCTTCTACAATCATGCTTTCTTCCAAGGCTTTTACTGACTTGGGCATTGGGAAAGGCAGGGCTCGTTTTCCCACAGCCATTGGTAGTAGGCATATTTATGCTCTGAGAAATGCTTACTGGTTATTTTGAAAGGGAATTTCAGCTTTGACGAGTTCATGTCTATACATCCGCGTTGATTGTATTAGTATGGCGAAAGTTACTTTACATTCAGACCAGATAACCTTCAATCCGTTCTAAATTCACCACTATGATCCTATACATCGCTGAAAAACCAAGCCTCGGACGCGCTGTCGCTGAGGCACTCCCCAAGCCTCACAAAAAAGGCGATGGCTTCATTGAGGTTGGTAATGGTGATGTCGTGAGCTGGTGCATCGGACATTTGCTGGAACAGGCACAGCCTGAAGCTTACGACCCTGATTACAAAAAATGGTCGGTTGCTCATTTACCTATCGTGCCAGACGTTTGGAAGTTGGAGATAAAACCCAAGACCAAAAAGCAATTTACCGTGCTTAAAAAGCTCATTAAAAAGGCCGATGTTCTGGTGAATGTGGGTGACCCGGATCGTGAAGGACAAATCCTGATTGATGAGGTGATTAATCACTGTGGGGTGTCGAAAAAGAAAAAGCTGGCAACCCAGCGCTGTCTCATTAGTGATCTCAACGCTAACGCCGTCAAAAAGTCACTGAGCAATCTCAGGAAAAATACTGAATTCATTCCGCTAGCGACCTCCGCTCTGGCCAGAGCGCGAGCGGATTGGCTATATGGGATCAACATGACACGCCTTTGCACCTTGAAGGGCAGGAGCTCAGGTTTTAATGGCGTACTGTCGGTGGGGCGGGTGCAAACACCATTGCTTGGTCTGGTGGTGCATAGGGATCTTGAAATCGAGAACTTTGTGTCTAAGCCGTTTTACGAAGTACTGGTGACGCTGCAAACCCTAAAAGGTGAGTCTTTTCAAGCCAAATGGAAACCGAGTGCCTCTTGTGAAGACTTTATGGATGACGAGGGTCGGGTATTATCCAAGAAGCTTGCGGAAACGGTAGTGGCTAAAGTCACCAACCAGTCGGGGAAAATCATCAAGGTCACAGAGCAGAAGAAGAAACAGCCACCGCCTCTGCCGTACAATTTATCGAGCCTGCAAATTGATGCATCAAAGCGTTTTAACCTAAGTGCCAAGCAGGTGCTTGATATCTGTCAGCAGCTCTACGAACGGCACAAACTGATTACCTATCCACGCTCGGACAGTCGTTATCTTCCCAAGGAGCATTTAGGTGATGCTAAGCGTGTGACCGATGCGATTGGCAAGACCTGTGGAAACCTGCGTGAAGCCGTCACAAAGGCTGATTTAAAAATTAAAACCAAAGCTTGGAGTGACGCTAAAGTCAGTGCCCACCACGCAATCATCCCAACCAGCAAGTCGATGGATGGCAGTCGTTTATCCCGAGATGAAACCAATGTGTATGAGTTGATTGCGCGGCAGTATCTGATCCAGTTTTACCCGCCGTTTGAGTATGCCGATAAGCAGATTGATGCTGAGGTGAGTGGTGGTTTGTTTATTGCTAAGCAAAAAGATGTACTAGCGCAGGGTTGGAAGGCGCTGTTTCCACAAAGCAAAGCCGCTGTAAACAAACCCGCAGCTGCCAATAAATCGATGCCGATTTCAAAAACGGCAGATTCCCCGAATGTTGCCAATAATTCAAATACTGCAAGCCTGCAAGGTCAGGATTCAGCTTTCTCCTCAAAGCAGTTACCCCAAGTGAAGAAAAATGATTCTGTGCAGTGTACGGATGCTAAGTTAGTTGAGAAGCAAACCTCACCGCCGCGCCATTTTACCGATGCGACATTGCTCGGTGCCATGACAGGTATCGCACGTTACGTGAATGATCCCGCAATCAAAAAAGTACTGCGTGAAACGGATGGCATTGGTACCGAAGCAACCCGAGCCGGAATTATTGAGCTGTTATTTACACGCGAGTTCTTGGCGAGAAAAGGCAAGGAGATTCGTGCCACGGTGATTGGCCGACAGCTTATTACTAGCTTGCCAGAAAGTATGGGTTACCCCGATATGACGGCGCATTGGGAGTCACAGCTAGAAGCCATTTGCCAACGCGAAATAAGCTATGGGCATTTTATGCAGCCGATGACGCAAGGTTTGCAGCAGTTGATAAACGATGTCAGTGTTGTTGAGTTCACTGGCTTGCAAGGCTTGGGAAAAGCGCCAAAAAAATGGGGCACCAAAAAACGATCCAGCAAAAAGAAGAGAGCATCATGAGCGAGTACCTGAAGGGGTTACTGCTCACGGTAATCGGCGTACTAGTCATCACTCCAGATAGTCTACTAATCCGCTTGATAGACGCTGATAGCTGGACGGTGGTCTTCTGGCGTAATGGTTTGAGCGGCTTCGCTATATTGCTAGGTTTACTCTTGTATTACCGTCGTGATTTTTTGCAAAAAATTCTGGGGATCGGTTGGGCTGGTTTAATAATGGGCGCGGTGTGGGCACTGGGAACGCTCTGTTTTGTATACTCGATTCAAACCACGCTAGTCGCTAATACCCTGTTTATTCTCAGTACGTCCCCAATATTTGCCGCATTAATAGCCTGGTTGGTATTGCGTGAGGCAGTGAGTAGACGCACTTGGATTACCATTGCATTTAGCTTGGTCGGTATTGCCATCATCGCATGGGGTAGTACGGAAGGTGGTGCTAAGGGATCTTTGATGGGTGATTTAGCTGCCTTGGGTACTGCACTCGCCGTCGCTATCAGCTTTAGCATCGCCAGACACAATCGTTCGATTAGCATGATTCCGGCAATCGGCATTTCATCGATATTTGCTGGATTGATTGCTTTCCCTTTTGCAGCACCGCTGGCAGAGTCCGCGGACAAAGTGATGCCAATTTTATTGATCGGGCTTGTGGTCGCGCCCATTGGAGCAAGTTTGATGGTGATTGGACCACGTTATTTACCAGCTGCCGATGTGAGTTTATTGCTGCTGCTCGAAGCGGTATTGGGGCCGCTATGGGTGTGGTGGATGCTCAAGGAGTTTCCGGGGATTTATACGCTTGTGGGCGGTGCGTTTGTTTTGCTCACGCTGGCGATTAGCAATGCGATTTTGTTACTAAGGCGGAACGTCAACTCAGCATCAAGTTAGCCAAAGCTTAATAAAAAAGGCTGAAAAGTCTCATTAACTACCGGATATCTGCTCAAACTTTCTGAATAGCCTCTATCTGGATATACTTCTCCGGATAATAAAAACAACAAATATCAGCCCTATTGAGGTACTAACTATGAATAAAGCAATAAACTTCTTCAGCCCAAAGAACCGGCTATTAAGGCTATCAAGTTATGCTGTAGTTATTTCAATTTCAATAATGGCTGTACCTGTTGCCGCAGAACCGCTTGTGGATACATTTGACAACACATCTAAAGTTATTAAATTGTCCGAAGGTGCTGATATTTTTGACGCGGCAATAATCTCCTTTACAGATGTAGACACTAGTAGTGTGGAGTTAGAAATTACTAAGGCTGAAAGTGAAAGTGAAGAGCAGGCTTTTAATGCTGAGGTTACTTGGGAGGTTGATGTCGGTGCACAGCATGTAGAGACAAATGACCGTTCTATTTCAACAACCGATGAGAACACCGACGCATTAGTCAGGACGAGTGTTACCTTGAGAAAAAGGTTGTGGGATAAGGCGCAAGGCTATTCCATTGACTCAGCCAGAAACAACATCAGAACAGCACAAATTAATCAGCTCGACTCGCAGCAAGTGCTTATTGAATCTGTGGCATTAGCTTACCTTGATTATTTGTCAGCAAAGGACTTGGTAGCTTCCTCGCAAAAACGAAACGAACAATTTCTCAATCTTAAAAATAAAATAACGGCAAAAAAGAAAGAGGGAGGTGCTGAAGAGATTGAGCTGGAGGTTGTTGATAGCAGTATTGAAACGGCTCAAAGCTCTCTATTAGAGGAGAAGACAAACCTAGAAAAAGCAAGAATTAAACTCCGTCAATTAACGTACGAAAATGACTTTCATGTTAACGCTAGCCAATCATACTTCACAGCAAAGAATGATATAAGTCTTAGCGCTGAGGATGGTTTAATAGATGCCGCGCTGAAAAATAATATGGAGTTACTAGAGTTATACTCTGGTCAGGTTTCCTTGCAAAAAAACATCTTATCGAAACGAGCTGAGTCAGGTCTAAAACTTGATTTTAGATCGACAATCTCCCAAGAATGGCTCGTCGGCGATACTGATCAAGATACTTTAGATGCATCACTAGGGTTGAATATGCAAAAGTCATTGTATTCAGGGGGGCGTATTAACAGTCAAGTGAAACTTGCCAAACTTGAGCTATTAAGAGCGGAACGTGAAATCAATCAAAAGAAAAGAGAAATCATCTCTGACATAAGTACGCTTTCAGTTGAGTTTTCTGGTGCAAAATCTTCCTATAAATCCCTACTTAAGATTTATCAGCAATTAAAGAAGAGGGTAGCCATAATCAATGCTGATATTGCTTCTGACAAAAGTGAAAATCTTGATGTGTTTGATGTTTTAGATGAAGAGGTTGAGTTAAATAATTCTATTATCAGACTTTACTATGGCCTGTTGAAAACCAAAGTTGAAGTAATGAAATTAACAGGCGATCTCAATGTGACGAACCTGAACCAACTAAGAGCATTGCTGATGATGAAGCGCATATAAATCGCCTCATCTATCATTTCTAAGCATCACACTTCTTGTAAAAAACTGGCCAGGAAATATTGTCCCTAATATAAATTCAGTCAATTTTTTTCAATTCATAGCTGGTAAAGTGATGAGCTAGTGAGAAATAGCTATATTTTATTGCCCATGAATACACGAAAAAAGGAGAACACGATGAATTTTAAAATGATCAGTGCTGGCCTACTTGTGGTCTGCCTTACACTTTTCGCCAGTATCGTCACGAGCTTCGCAGATACTCATTCAAATTCTGAAGATGATTTTGATAGTGAGCACCGGCTAATTATCCAGATCAATACCGATGACCCGCGTACGCAGGATATTGCACTAAATAATATCGTCAATCTACAAAAACACTATGGCATCGATAATATAGAAATCGAAGTGGTAGCTTACGGACCAGGCCTGCATATGTTGACCACTAAAAGCCCGGTCATGCAGCGAATTACCAGCTTAATGCAGTCAGATGTTGTCTTCACTGCCTGTGGTAATACCATTGATACGATTCATGAAACGACGGGAAAAAAACCAGAAATCATTGATGGCATTGGCAATGTACAGACGGGAGTGGCGCGTATTATTGAGTTACAAGAGGCCGGTTGGTCTTATGTCCGCCCTTGATTGCTCAGATAACAGCAACCTCATTTAGGCTTAGGTAGGTAACTATAGATAGAGTGCAACCTGTCGCCCGCTCGCCTTCTCAAGCGAATCTCACCTGATCATATAAGCCATCATTGGCACAATCTTCAGCCACAGGGTAAAGTCGTTGGCTTTCGCCTTCCCGCCACACCTGCATAAAATCCTCCCACAAATCACTGAGCTGAATGCTTCGCAATCCCAGCATCGCGTGAGCCCCTTTCATTGTCCAGCGCATACCAGATTGCTCCATACGGTCCTTCACCAGATTGCGGCAAGCCCCTTCGATAACGCCTGACGCCACGGGGAGCCCCTGATCCAGATAGTCTTTGTAACGCATCCGGTGGGCGTGATTGACAAAGTAGCCACAAACGGTTTCCAGTGTTTCATTAGCGGTGCTGGCAAGGTCGGACTGTTGGCTTTTGCGGCGCAGCGTGGTAATCACCTCGTTTACCCCATTGTTTAACAAACAGCGGATTTGCTGTTTAGCAAAGGCGATTGCCTCAGGACTTCCTTTGCGATGAAACACATGGCTGGCAGACCAGATATAGCTAGTCGCATGGATCAGATCCAGTATTTCAGTGATGACAAATTGCTCCTCGGGTAACTGTTTCAGCCCTGAGCTCCACAGGGATTCCTGCCCATCCATGATCATCACGAGCGTTTTCTTTCCCGGCAGGCCGCGTTGTCTGACTTCATCCGCCATCCAGCCAAAGATTTCATCGGACTGGGGATCCGTTTTACCCTGAGCATTTCTCAGCAAAGCGCCCCGGACTCTTTTGTGTTTAGGCGGCGGGCGTTTGGATTTAGGTAACGACGACGGATCGCTGGCATCACGAAACAGCGAGGACAGAATCTGTTCGGGTAACCGCGGATAAGGATCGACACTATAAACCGACCCGATCAGTGCCATTTTCTTGTTGCCCGGACGGCCTTGTTTATGCGCAGCGGCCACCGCCTGCTCATCCTGTTCACTGGGTCGCATCACGACCCCTTTACCATCAGCGGTCATCACCAGGAGCTCGCCTTCTTCGGTGGCGGTCGGTACGGGTAACGCCTTCCAAAAGGCCGCCGCTGAGCCGGATAGGCCGCGATTGCTTTGTTCCAGGCTGTTAACCGACTGTTCGAACCCTAAAATCCGGGTCAGACACGCATTCACTTTACCAAAGGGCAGTTCGGTTGCCATCGACTGATTCCAGTCCTGTAATAAGGGAGAGAACTTGCGCTCAGGTAACTGTAGACGAGCATCCAGTGGAACCCGTTCAATCTTCTGTCCTTCCCGACGACCATAGACGGTACGCGGCAGCGAGAATTCCCCAAAGACCGTCAGGTAGGTACGGTCACGAAGCGCATCGAAGCGTTTGAGCCGGGATCCATCCGCTTGCACGATAGACTCGCCGACATCACCCGTGCCACAACCAATAAAAAACTGTTTCAGGGCTTCATGGCCTAGTGCCAGCATCCGCTGCCAAAGCCCTTGCTCAACGTCATGAGCTGAGGTTCTGTCCTGTGCTGAAACGATCAGGAAATCGGTCAGCTCATTTAATGTTGATAACAAGGCTGTCTTGATCTGAACTTCTCTATCCGTCATGCTCGGCATACTGGGCTCCTTTTCTTCTTCTTAGTTGTGTGGAAACACTATGTTGAAGTAAAGGTGTCCAGTTTTAAACCACTATGTTCAAGAAACCGACAAAGTGCGCGCGACAGGTTGCACTCATGGGCCAACTGCCTCGCCTAGCACTGGCCCTGCTAATAAAGATACAAATACCGGATAGGTATAAAGTCCGGCAGCCATCTGCGCCACCGACAAATAGGGAGCGCCGCCAAAGAAAAAGAACATACAGACGACTAAGAATAATGCGCGTGCATAAACGGCTTTGTTATTGATCGGAATAAGCATACTCAGTCCGCCCGAGATCATCGCCAAGACCAAAAGGAGGATGAGATTACTTAAGGAGCGTAAGGTCTGAATCTGCCAAAATGATGTTTCTACCGACATCAATTTCATCAAGGTATCTTGAGCAGCTAGGATAAAGACACCCGCTAAGATAAGCGTAATCGCAATGAAGGGACGATCCACTTGATCGGTCTTTTCAAATAGTGAAATTTTCACTTCCCCCCCTTCCTTATTTAACCTTGGCTTATTCAACCTATTAATAACGAGTTGCGACTAAGCCATTATTCGCTTTAAGTACTCTGGTAACAGTTCAACTGAGCCTAAAACAACGTCAGCATGACTCTGTATATCTTCCGCTTTAGCAGGGCCGGTTAGCACACCGACACAGAGTGCCGCACCAGCCGATCGACCACAGTTCAAGTCGTGAGTGCTATCCCCAACCATTGCCGCTTCAGATGCTTCAATACCGCATTTTTTAGCAAACGCTTGCAGCATGCCGGGGCCAGGCTTGGCACCAAAGCCACTATCAAAACCACACACAAAATCAAACTGCTCGTAAATTCCTGCTTCGGTGAGCTGCACTTTAGCGCTGGATTCAAAGTCGTTGGTAGCACAACCGACTGCCATCCCCATTGCCTTTAGTGTGCTAAGCATTTCGCTCAGATCACAGACTGGCATTACAGGTAAGTTATCTAGCTTATCCACGCCAATGGCTTCGATCTGTTTGTAGTCGAGTGTTGGATGCAGCTCAGCCCAGACTTCATTAATTTCATGTGCAGAGGCATTCACGACCAAAGAGCCTGGGATAAACTCTTTGGTTTCGATATCAAAACCGCAGCCATCAGCTAAGGCTTTTTGCAAAGCTTTGTCATCAACCGCCATTTCCTCTATCACGTGTTCACACCAGATTTGCCAAGTGTTTCCGTACTTAAATAACGTGCCATCTTTGTCGAATAAAATGCCTTTAATAATGGCGCTCATAATCTTTCAACCTCTTCAAATCGTTTACTCGTAATGAGCGACTGGCTCGCCTAAGACTTTCAGGTCAGGCTTAATTCCAAGTCCCGGCTCATCTGGCGCCATGACGCCACCGTCTACAATGGATACGTTAAACTCAGCAGTTTTGATCGATACCATATCTCTTACATCTAAGACACAGCGTAGGTATTTTTCTGGAATCGTTTGAGCAAGATGCAATAAACCAGCGAAAGCAATTTCTGAACCTACGGTGTCCTGAACACTCATTGTCAAACCTGCTGTAATCGCCATATCACGTTGACGGCGACAGCGCGTCAGACCACCATTTTTTGATACTTTAAGCCCGATGCCTTCGGCTGCTTCATCGACCAGTATTTGCAATATACTCGCCTCATCGGTGGCCAGCTCATCAAACACCATCGGGACGGCTGAACGCCGATGTAAGGCCACATGCTCACGCCAAGTGGCACAGGGCGCTTCCAAAACAAAATCCAGATCATCAGGCAATAATTTCAATA
>ENA-ORXR01001629-ORXR01001629.1-marine-metagenome-genome-assembly--contig:-NODE-1629-length-23356-cov-12.681945_pt1 | contig 23356 bp, 35 predicted proteins | sample MGYA00237866_ERZ511479 | MGnify/ENA metagenome assembly ERZ511479 | reverse complement strand
ATGTGCGTTTCCAGTGCGCAGAGCTGCATGGGGAGACTCTGTAAGGAACTCAGATGATTCCTAGCCTGTCCATTGGTTCACGTACGCTGTTGAATGATTGCAACCACCCTGCAACCGCCAATATTTGGAGGTCAGCAATAGAACAGCCGATCTGAATGAGCGCCGGCATACAGACAAGACAGGCAAGCAAGAAGTGAAAAATATGAAATACGGAAGTAACCCCCCAAAAGACCTGCCACAAGCCAAACCGCACGTGGAACCGGCCAATCATGGGGGCTACCATCGGTAATTTGCCAATGACCGGCGACGATATGCTACAGTGATGATGCTTCTTGTCAGTTCGATTTAGCTTTTTTGTAGGGAACAGCTGAAGCGCAATGTAGGACCATGATTCTCCACACTGTTACGAAATAAATAAGCCTGTACACCACAGTGTGTGCAAAAAGGCCATTTTCACCACGCGCAGCGCCGCATGCTCGAAGTGTGAGAGGAAGGGCCTCATTGCATTCTCGGTTATTGAACCTGTGTCGGACAGCGGTCCCTCATATTTAGTGTGTCGGAAACTGGACACGGTCGAGATGCAAGCGCGTGTACTCTTGCTCATGGCGTGGCTGCCTTTTACGGTCGTGCCGCTGAAGAACCAGTGATCTTCGTGGAACAGGCGTTTAGCGGCGATTAGCTCAGTCGGTGACGGGGAACACGACGTGCTCTCCGTTAAAACCGGTCGGGCGGCCCTTGTAAACAGCACAGGGCATGAGGGAGCCTTCTGCTTGCGAAGAAAAAGGACGGAGAAAGCGACCGCCGCCGTGGAGATGGACGGTGGCGCGTCGCGCGCTTTGGCGCGCATCGCTGCCGGGTCTGTGTCTCACGCGACGCATGCTGGGCGTCACGTCTGTCCCTTCACCTCCGAGAGTTGCTGCGGATGGGGGGCTAGCAACAGATCGAGCGTTGACCAACTTGCACGTGGACTCGGCCCTTTCCGCGCAGCCCAAGTACACGTCGGCATTGAACACGGCGATGGGCCGTGTCCTGAAGACGTGGACAGTGGCGTGACGCGAGGGAGCTGCGACAGAGGTGTTTGGATCTCACAACCCCTTCATCAATTGGAGTGGCGCGCCGCTCCATAAGTCCGACATGCCGTTGGTACCCGTGGAATGGTCCGGGGCCCTTAAGCGTCTCTTCAAGAAACATGCCCCCCTCTGTGGGGGCAGCCTGGGGTTGATACGCGGGGTAGAACACCGCATTTGCCTGAATCCCGGGGTTGTCCCGATGAGGCAATACCACAACAAGGATGGGACCTTTTCCCAGGAGAGAGAGAAAGCCGAGGTCGAGCGCATTCGCTCGATGGGGGTCATCAAACCCCCCACTGGGAAATGGGCTAGCCCAGTTGTCATTGTGCCGAAGCCTGATGGCTCGGTACGCTTCTGTAGTGATTACAGAAAGCTGAGCTTGGTGAACGTCAAGGACGCGGACCCCGTCCCTAAGATGGATGAGTGCATAGATTCCCTAGAGGATGCCAGGGTTTTCTCCACCCTGGACTGAAATGCGGGCTACTGGCAGGTACCAGTAGCCGAGGACGCTAAACACCTGACGGCGTTCACGTGCCCCTCGGGCGCGTGACAGTGCGTGCGCGTCCGTTTTGGGCTGTGAATGCCCCCGCCACCTTGCAAAGAGCTACGGATATGATCCAAGCAGATGTCAAGCAGCAGATATGCTTAGTTTATCTGGACAACGTTATCTTCTCCTCCCGTTCCCCAGAGGAACACTTACGACACCTGGGCGAGGTGTTGACACGCCTAGGAAAGGCAGGGGTCACCTTGAAGGCGGCGGAGTGCCACTTCTTTCAAGAAGAAGTGGAGTACCGCGGTCATGTTATCGGACCGGGGAGAGTAAATGTCCGGGAGAAGAATCTCCGAGCACTGAGAGGCCTCCCGTATCCGGAGACGCAAGTCCAGATGAAGAGTTTCCTGTGTATGTGCGGCGTATATCTTCGCATCGTGGCCGACTTCGACAAGATATCGAAGCCCTTGACAGACTTCACGAGCACCAAGCTCCCCAAGAGGCTACCTTCTCCAATGGAAAGGGAGACGAAATCTTTCGAAGAGCTAAGAAGACGGCTTTTAGCCGACCCCATCCTTGCTCTCCCAAGGAGAGACGGGCACTACCTCATTAATGTAGAAGCCAGCTATAAACGGCTGGGTTCTTGCTTACAGAGACAACAACGAGATGAGGAGTACCACCCCATCTGCAACTATAGCCATGCTCTTCTCCCTGCGGAGAACAACTACCTTGCCACAGAGATAGAGACGCTCGGCGCCGTCTGGGCGGTGATCTACTTGAGGTCATACTTCGAGCGAGCAGAGTTCATGGTCCGGTGTGATAGCCGCGCCTTCCTATCGATGCTCACAGACATGAGTCCGAACGCGCGGATAAACCGCTGGCGACTCCGATTATCGGAGTAAATGTATGAGATCCGGCATAATCCGGGTAAGGACCATAAGGTCGCAGACGCGTTATCGCGTCTGCCCTCGGAGGGACTCGATCAGACTCCCCTGGACGAGGACATCCCCGTCCTTGCCATTGAAACCAGGGCGAGTGACGCCGTAGAGGCCGCATCGCCGGCTGAAGCCCCCATGGGGGCGCTATCGGCCCAAGAAAGAATCCTCGGCCAAGCCGAGGATGCGTTCTGTCCGAATCGAACGAAAGAACTGGATGCTCTGTCGCCGCCCGACCCCAAGTGAAATCGGAAAGCCTTTTTCTTTCAAAAGAAGAATGGGCTCACACCGACATTCAGTGTTCGGGAGGGAGACCCAAGTGGTCATCCCGGAGGCGCTGACGCAGCGCCTTCTCGGTACCAAAACCAGTCGGTGCTGGCCGGGCACCCAGGTACTCGGAGGATGTATGACACCCTCCGCCAGAAAAAAAACTGGCCTACAATGGTAGAAGACGTTTACAAGCACGTGGAGCACTGCCCCGCGTGCACGAAGTACCGCATCTCCGAGAGGAGGCATACGTATACAATGAAGCTGTTTACAGCTCTCGAGCCCTTCCCAGGGCTCGCAATGGACCTGGTCGGCCCATTGACCACCTCTCGGGGTGGTCACAAGCATGTACTGGTTATGTGTGACCGGTTCACGAAGCTGACGCGATCCATCCCGTTACGGGATGCGACAAGGCTGACGATATCGTCAGCGTTCTTTGACGCCTGAATGGCTGCCAATGGCATCTGCGACTCTGTCTTTACGAACGGGCGGCAGTCTGCCTCGGTCTATTACCAGGGCATCATTGAGTTGCTCGGTATAGCCTCGAGCTATACCTCTCCCTACTACCCGCAGACCAACGGGCAGATCGAACGATAGAGCCGCAGTTTGGTGCGGCAGCTCCGGTGCTATGTCGCGGAGCACCAGACAGACTGGGACAGTCGTCTGTCCCTCCTTCATACTGCGTAAAATACGTAGGTGCACGCGAGCACTGGGGAAATCCTCTTTGTCCTCTTGAGTCCTCGACGGCTGCATATTATTGGCATGGAGCGTATGCCTCGGCTTAGACAAGCCGAGGAGAGAGCTGAGGACGCCTCCACGGCGGAGGAACAGTATGGTAAGGACCTGAAGGCCCTCACCGTGGTGGTTCGCCGGCAGCTGGGTGAAGCCCAGGCCACGTATCAGCGGGCGATCGACACCTGCACGAAGGAAATGAACAACACGCTCAAGGCCGGGGACTGGGTCTATCTGGATATCCACTCCCGTTCCCCAAAAATGCTTGGATTCTAGACGCAAGGACCCTATATGGTGCTACGAGCGGATGGACATCGGTTTCTGGTAGAGAGCCCTAGGGGGTCTCCGCACCGTGAGCAGTGACCATGTCACTGGTGCCCCCGCACCACCGGTGCGGGATGACAAGTGGAACAGGGCTCTTCGGGCTCAAGCCCTCCTTCAAGTGGGCGACCAAATTAAGGAGGGCCCTGAATTCGTTCTGGAGCGACTTGGCAACCACTGTTTGGATGATGAAGGACAATGGAATGTCCTGGTCAGATGGTTCGGGTTGCCAAAAAAAGAAGCCACGTGGCAATTTGCCTCTTCCCGCCCTAGGGAGGCAATTCGTGAATATTGCTTGCGCAAACGTTTCAAGCTCCCCGCCTTGACGCGAGAAGGTGTTTTCGTTTCTGACACAGTCGGAAGACAAGCCTCTGGGACCCTTGTGACTTCAAGTCACAAGCAAAGAAAAGAGCACAAGAAGAGGGGCTAAGCTTTTTATTCCCTACGGGGCACAAGACCAGTTCATCGTAAGAGAGAGAGCGCCCACCCCCTTAGGAGGGGCGATAACGGGCTGCAGAAAAGGCAGAAACGGAACTTATGAGACACCTGGTCACCATAGGGTGACCTCGTCACCAATACCCGGAACGGGCACCATTGCCATGGTCATAGCCATGGCTGGGGTCCTCCTCGGGGGCATAACTCTGCGGAGCCGAGACAAACGGCGGGCTCGCGGAGCATCCCGAGTCTACCCCATGAAGGAGTTGCGCCGAAGAGCTACAGCCCGCCCCATAGTGGGGCGGGGGAGGAGACGGCGGACGTCGAGGCGCCGCACTCAAAATCGCCACTCGAAGCGGGGCCGAAGAGCCGGCCATGTGCCGAAGGGACCATCCGGCCACGACCAATCTAGTTTGCGCCATGGCGGTACCGTACTCCTCCGTCACGAGAAGGCGGAGCGTCTCGTCTGTACTCAGATGGTACAGCCGCTCGGCGTTCCGCTCCCCCATGGGGAGGGACACAATCGTGGCCACCTCGTTGCGCGGCCCAGCGCCATATCGAGAGTATGGTCCACACCATTGTTGAGGATGGACGGGAGCGCCCCTGGGGAGCGCCCCAAGCTCGACCGTATGGCCGGGATAGCTGTACGTGGGGTCCCCAAATGAGGAGTCGGCTCAGTTGGGGACGCCTCGTCCCAATTTCCCGGCCATACGGTCGAGCCCCAAAGAAAAAGAGGAAGGGGCGCCAGACGGGGACCCGTGGGTCTCCCAAGAAGAAGCGCCGTCCCACTGCCACCCTCAAGGGGGTAGACCCGACGCGCACGCGTATGCCAACCTGACATTCGGGGCACATGAGCCGGGCTCGATACCGCGCCCCACAAGGGCGGCCTCAGGGCGGCGGGAGCGGACGCCGTAGCGGCCGGGGCCGATGGGGACTCTGGAGCCACCACGAGGCCAACTCGGGCCCACCCAGCGTCCGCCAAGTCCCGATCCAAGGGTCGGGCGCGGTGGAGGTGTGTCACGTCTTTTACGTACTGGAGACGGGGGTCCCATAAACCCTTTGAGAGGACCACGGTCCCCTCTTCGTCCAGAGTCTTGACATAAAGAAAACCTCGTCGGGGTCCCCCGAGCCAGTGAAGCCAAAAGGCAGTCGCCAGCTCGTCAATACGTCGGAGGAGCTCCAGACCGGCCTTAAGAAGAGGCCGGGCCGAAGTATCCGCCGAGCACAAGCGCTCGGTCGTCAGGTCGGCAAAAGCCGACCATATGGCCAGAGGCCGGCGCCAGATGTGTCCTTGATGACGGATGCTTCCAAGGAAGACATCCGCCACCTCGTCTGCCCAGAGGACCGCCAACATCAGATGATAGGGACCCCATAGGGGCTCCCCAATGAGTTGAGACCCCTGGCGTGCCACCCTCTGGGGCACCCGCGCGGCCATGGCGCGGGGCACCTCAACCTGCTCCCACCACATCTGTGTGGTAGGGTACACCCCCTTGCGACGTACCACAGGAACGTCGCGCACCTCACGCTGTCCGTACAGCTTGAAGAGGTGGAGGGAGGTGCGGATGGGCCACTCCCCTATGGCACAAGGCACATAAGAGGCACGGTCCACCTCCCCCAACTTCGGGGGAGAGCCCGGGTAATACTCCCAGGAGAAGAAGGGCTTGTCCCCCACCTCGGGTAAGATGTCGCGTACCGCCAAGTGCCTAAGACTTCGGCACACCTGCCAGTCCTCCCGACAACGGAGGAAGAGAATGTCCGTCACTGTCCCCTCGGGAACGGCGTTAAGGGGACCGTAAATCCCCCGGACGGTGGTCCATATGGAAGTCATTCGACGGCTGTCGACAGCTTCAAAGCGCTGTTCGACTGATGAACCCCCCAGGGGGGTTCAAGAGTACCGCCCATATTTCTCATCGACAACAGCGGGCGTCGGCCGAGAGGCCGCCAGGAGATTGGACAGAACATCGTCGTCGACGTCCTCCTCGAAGCCCAGAAGGGCGCCCGCCCCCTGGGCTCCACGGTCGACCGCCATGGTGGCCGCAGCTTCGGGAGCGTCAGAACACGCCATACCGCCTCGGGAGGCGGGGAACCGGGAAAGATAAGGCAACCTCACTCTAGGGTGGCGTACACGCCCAGCTCGGGGCGCGGGGAGACCCCGGTCGCTCCCAACAAAGTCGTCTCCCACGGGTGACGACAAAGTTGCGGCCAAGAGACCCGGCACCCCTGGACACCGATAGCGGTGACCGCCTTATGGGACTGGCCCGAGGCTCACCCGGCTCGGGGAACCCGTGCGTCCCACGCCCCGTATGGCGTTCCGGAGCGTGCCCCTAGGGGCTCGCTGACAAGGAGTCAATAAGAGGGGTTTCCCCCGTGGCCTAGGCGCGTGGCGAGATACCGCCCCCGGTCCCGTGAGGCGCGGGCCCTGAGGTGGGGGATATGTGGGAGAAACCCCCTGTCAGGAGTGACACAGCCCGCCGGCATGATCCGGGGTCGGGTCGCGACCGCGCACGTAACACCTCCATAGGGGGGTAGCGTGGGACACCTCCCACGGGCGGGTGGCCAAGGAGCCCGAGTGCCGCACACGAAACGACCTTTCTAGAGATGCGCGAGGTGACGAGCACCCGATCGGCCCCCTCTGGAGGGGGCGGACACAGCCGAGGAAGGCATGGGTGTGCCCGAATCCAGGCCCTCTGCAGGGGCCGGCATGCTTGTAGAAGATTCCGCAATCCGAGCGCAAGCCGGACGAAGATCTGGTCTCGACCAGGGATATAATCCCACAGGTAATCTATCCGGGAAATGGAAAAATCTAGGGATAAGTCCCGAGGTACTGATCTTAGGTAGAGTCTGAGGTCTCGGAAGTCTTGGTGACTTTCCTGCCTCCGCCCAGGACGGGCGGGGGTCCTCTTCCATTGGAGGGGTAGTCGAGGATGCTGGGCAGGCGCCACTAGAGGCCCATGCCTGAGACCGTGGCCCATTGGGCACCGGTCCCCCCATGGTGGCGTCCGGGGGTCGGGATTCTGCACGTCCTGCGTCTTGTTTCTGATGGCATATGAGTGGATGCTTTGGGTTCATCGTGCGTCTTCGAAAAAATCAGCGTTGCGTTCGCGATATTTCCGTCGTTCTGGTGCGCTTAGCGCCGTGTGATCCAGGCGTTTGTGATGCTTCTCCTATGTTTCGCTCCGCATCCTGTGCTGAAATTTCCAAAGGGGCTATACCCCGTCAGCTTTGAGGCCAGGATCCACTACAAATGCGAACCCTAGCACAAGAGCAACAAGGACGGGCCCAGTCCTTACTTGATTTTCACATACACACAACTTCTTCTTCCAATATATAAGCAGCAGTACGGAACACATACAAGAGAACGATAGAAAAAAGAGGCTGGAGCAAGCAAACCAACCGTACAGTTGGTAAGAAGCCCGCTTTTTCCGCGCCACCAGCGGCGCCAGTGTTGATCACGGCACCAGCGCCTGACAAGGCGGCGGTGTCACAGCTGGCACCTGTACTGGCCACCGACGGGCGCCACCCTTCTGGCGGTGGGGGAGACCGAGCGAAAGGCCACCACCGTGTTGTCATCTGCGACTGTGAGGACGGCGGGGGTCGCCGAGTTGGCTGTAGAGGCGAAGGTTACGGCGGGAGAGAGACCTTGGGGGAGGATCCGTCTTTGGGGGCCGCGGGGACCAACGTGTTTGCTGCGCGGACAACCCTACTCCGGAAGGAAAAATAGGGGAGATGACGTCCTTTGGGGCGGCGGTGGCCACCGTGTAGGCTGCGCCGGCAACCATCTTGGCGGAGGAGACATTGGGGGAGGCGGCATCCTTGGGAGCGGCGAGATCCACCTTGCTGGTGGGGCGGGCCACCGTGCAAGAGGAGGACACCTTGGCGGAGGTGGCATCCGTGTGGGCTGTGGCGATGTCGTGGGTGGGAGGGGGCGCCAGGTGGGCTGTGGCGTGCGCGTTGGTAAAGACCAGTAAGCATTCGGCGGCGGTCGTGTTGGCACTAGACCCCTTAGTAGGTCACCAGAGCCGTTTTCTGAGCGTGACGGCCGGACCACCAACAGAGGGGATTGCTGACAAGCCGTCAGTCGCACCGTCAATGTGTCCCATTCTCGGCCGCCAATGTGTGGCTAGCGGCCTCAAGAAAAGGCGATCACCGCCGTCCAACAGAGTCATACTTCCTGGCTGTTGGGAACGTGGAGAGGGTGTGCGTGGCGCGGCTGGGGGGGGGGGGGGGGGGGGGGGGGGGCGGTACCGGCGCACGGAGCGAGCCTTAAGTTTCGGAGTCGCAGTAGAGTAAGTCATGTGCGACCCCCCGGGCTGTCGCTTCTGCGTGCTGCATGCTGGTGGCTTGCGACAGTCCAGGGCGGTCCAACCCAGATTGATGCGCGACAACCCGTCCAGACGGGCCCTGACACGCCCCGAAAGGACGACGACTCACCAGGTTTCCTTGTGGTCGCGTCACTTGTAGCCTGCTTCAGCAGGGGCGACAAACCCACAAACTTGGACTGATTCACCTGGTACAGCCCACCGGCAATAGCACGGGGGACTTGTAGTCCACGTTCCGGACCCCACCCCCGCCACATGACGTGCGTTGGCCCCCCCCCCCTTGGCCTCGGCTCCTGTTCACTTCCGAATTGACGCCAATGCGAATATCGGGCGCTTAGCACACGAACATTGCACTAGTACGAGTCTTAGTACACGTCTAATATGTGCCCCACTTTGCAGACGATCAACGGATCCGCGGGGGAATGAAGTTGCTCTATTCCGTACGGATTATGTTTCGTTGCATTGGAAAAACTCTGCGGACAAGTCCAGTGCTTCTGTACATGCCAGGGGTCGAAATCCAACCGACGTCTTCAAATTTCCAAGCCAGCGCGTTTATGACTGAGTCAATATCTACAAGCACAACCATCATATTTCTCTGTCTTGTCGACGAACAAGACACACACCAGCCAGGTCACGCCATCGTCTCTGCCGCGAAAGACACAACGGCACAATTGAGCATCAGATGCGAGCATCCACCATAGATGTTTGGATACATAAGTGAACAACCGCTCCCAATTCCGATCCAAGGCGAGGTTTGACGTGCTGCAGCGGCATCCGTTACGCTACGGGCTTCGTGCTCATCACAAGCATGACTCTCTGCGTCATGCCGGGAACGCGCCTCCCCCTTCACCGCCTCGTCATGTGCAAGCTGGCACTCTCGCAGCGCGAGCTCTCTCTCCGAAATTTCCTTCGTGCGCTTTTCAACACAGCCACGAGTTCCGTATCTTCCACGTCCGTGGAGCGTACGCGACCAAGCGCACGCGACGGCTCCGGCAAGCCGCCAGTGCTGCTATCTTCTGGGCCGCTCAAACTAGCGGACGTCGCGCCCTGGCCCCGATTAGCCATCGCAGAGCAGCGGGCCTCTTCGCCATGCTTGACTAAATCCTCCTCAGCCGCCGTGCGCTCCCTCCGCGTGGCCTCGGCGCGCTCGCTGCACTCATTTTTTCTGTTCTTCAACATCCACCGAAAGCAGATCCATCAGCGTTAGGACCTCCTCCTTCCCGGAGGCGGTGGCGCGCTTCTTGTCCAACATGTCGAACAACTTAGCGAGGAGCTTGAAGCGGTCCTTTTCATGCTTGTGGTAGGTCATACAGGTAGGACGTGGATACGCAATCAAGTTTTCAGCCCGGACCCGGATTCTCTCCGTCATCTTTCCCTACGAGACGTGTACGCTTTGGCCGCCAAGACGTCTTTCAGAACTTTTGTAGTCCGTCTTGTCTGTTCACCGACGGAGGGCCACCTTGCTCTGGTCTGCGAGGGTGGCTCCAGCAGGAGCTCGGGCGTTCGTCAAGATTTGAGGGGGGGGAGCCCCGGCCGTCGATGAATCAGGGGCGGCCGCGGTAGACGCGGATGTGGAAATATACGGTAGAGTGCTTACGCTGGGTGGAGAGGCGCCGGCAGTGATTGGTGAGAGAGGGGTGGGTGACACCGTACGCTGAGCCATGGTGGCGGATCTCACAGGCAGCGTGCCTGATGCGAGATGATACGCGTTCCAGCGACACGGAAATTATGTGGTGCAAGCGCCCGTTGTTGGCAGGGGCCAGTGCTCGTGGTACAACCAGAGACACGTGAGTGGCCACAGCTGGCTTGATCGACCGATATTTGTCGTGGGTAGATTGACCCGGAAAGCCACAAAGGGGTTCCATATGAGAGTACGAGGAGTAAAGTGGCGTGAAACGTGTCCCGGACCCACGCCACTGACCTGCACTCGAGTTCCCGACGCTCTCTAATGTCGTAGTTGTGTTGCAATGGTACGGTTGTACCTCTACACGTGATCATTTTTCTGTGGGTTGTGGGCGGTGGTGCGCACCGCTTCGGTGCCAAGCGCCTTCATTATGGCCATGAAGCAGATCGCCATGAACTGAGGTCCATGGTATGGTTGGATCCTGTCTGATGAACCGTCCCATGCAACGCATGCAGCGATGATTGCGGAGGCCAATGCGACGACAGTGACACGCCGAAGGGCGACAGACTTATTGAGCTTCGAGAAGCGCTTGGTACTGCCCAGCATGACGCGAAAACCACATTTTGTAGCCGGGATGGGCCCACAGGTGTTGACTTATCGGTCGGTTAACGGTTCCGTGGAGGGAAAAACCTTCAGCGGAGACGGGTGGCACCGAAGCGACAGCCGGTTTAGAGTACACGTCCTACACGTTTTTATTGTGTTGAAGATGTCCGTGACCACAGCTGGCCAATAGTTCGGACGCCGCGTAGTGTAGTTCATCCAGTTCATACCTCTATGGGCTACCATTGCGGCGTGGTTTTCCACTGAGAGGGTACGCTCACTTCAGCTCGCCGGGACAGCCGCTTGGTTTCCGTACGGCGCACGCAAAACGAGGCGATGACTTTCGTTTCGAGAGGAAACTCTTTCCGTGATGCGTGCGACGCGCTTGGCCAACTCGACGCAGTAGTCTTCCGTTTGTTGAGCTTCAATGATGTCGTCGTATTCGACGGGGCCCGGCATATCGGGACCAGTGTATCTCCCCGTCAGAAAGCCGTTCGCCGTTTCGGAGCTGAGACCACCGCTCCGATAGCCACCAGGAAACATATTATCTTCGGGTTGCCCTGGAAACAGAGTGCAACCTAGTTGGTCAGCGCACACGTCTCCATCGACATATATATTTCCGGTTTCCGTAGACAGTGGAAGAGCGGGTGGTGCAAAAGCGCGTGGCGCAGGTCGTCGAACGCCGCCAGTGCCACATCTGTCGTCATTTACTTGTACGTTGGGACTTCGGCTGGGGTCATCGCATTTAGCGGTATAGCTCGCTGGAAAAAGTCTTTGCTGAACCGTCGATAAACGTTGAACGTCCCCTCGAAGCTTTTCAGGTGTGTTTTTTGGGTCGGGAAGGACACGTTCTTTGGCTCAATGCGCATACTTCTTTGACATGTGGTTCTGCTGATGCAGAACAGATGATGACATAATCTAAGTACATGAGGCAGAGTTGTCATTTGAGTCCTGGAAGGAGAATGTTGAGAGCATGTTGAAACGTGCTGGGTGCGTTGGTTTTGCCAAAAGACCGTGACAACAAATGGTAGATACCAACGTAAGTCGTGAAGGTGGTCATTATTTGATCGGCGTTGCGCATTGGCATGTAACCATTATCGGGCCGTAAAGGTTAGAGAGGTGAACACCTTTGCTTCTCCAAAACATTCCAGCCAATCCTGCATGCGGGGGGGTGGATATGCATCCTTATTGGTAATGGTAAGCCGTCGGTATTCGACTGAGAGCCGGGAATTTCCATATTTTTGTGGTATGATGACGACAGGGCTGGCCCATGCACTGCAATCAGGTGCACTGAGCTTCATCTTCAACATCTTGTTGATGTGATCAGCAATGATATGCCGGTTGAACGGCCTCCTTAGGCACGGCTGTGTTGGTATAGGAACTGCGTCGGCCGGTGTGAAAATAGCATGCTCAAAGGCATGTATTGTACCTATGGCAGCATCCCAATTGCCCGAGTGAGTGCTTAGAATATCACGGATTTGCTCGTGGAAATGCTACGGTGCCTCTTTCAGGTCCACGTCTCCGAAGGGGCCGTCACTGGTCTCTTCTGTTTATACAACTGGTGTCTTGGGTGCGGCCCGCTTTTCCATGACGGCCGCCAACATTGGGCCTCGGAATGGTTCGGAAAGACGGAACATGCTCTCGCGAAAGACTGCCTGATCAAAAGTTGAATCAGGAAGCGTTTATCAGGTTTTGACAAGGGCGACACCGCGGGCTACCGACACGGACTTCTGCCCGCTTAGGCGGATGTTTGGCGAGATGGTCACAAGACCGGGGGCTGCACAGGTTGCCAGCACCCATTCTTCCATTCGTCAATCGACGCGCACTTGGCGAAAAGACCGAACCTTAGCGAGTTGGTCTTACCATAACCGGTCCCACTTGGTGAAGAACAAGCGAGCCAATGTGGGCGCTCGCTATTGGTCCCGCGTGATGTTTCCAACTTTTTCTTGCCACAACTTATTCTTGAGGCGGGTTAGGATGGCTTTGACGTGTTTGTCGATAAACTCGGTGCTGAGTGTACATGGCACTGATAGCTTCTTTTCAGAAAACGAAAAGGTCGAAATCCTTGGCACAGAGTGCATCTACATATATCTCTAACATACTTTGCTACGATTGCTAGCCTCTAAAAAATGGCGGTTGCAGAGAAAAGGGAAGTAAAGCCGATGAAAGGGCGTATAAATGACCTTGGACTGGCTGTTCGACAGGCCACGATCGAACTAATGGCTGAGAGTTGCCGCGAGTAATCTTACAAGCCAATCACCGTATCGTGCAGGAGTCACGCAGAGCCTTTGCAACCCACAATGAGAATTCCTGGGCTTTTTGAGCCGCCTGTTTGGGCCTGAAGAGGGCATGGAGAGGGCTCTAGGCCAGACCTGTGGTTTCTCATGCGATCAACAAATTTCTTCAGATTTCTTGAGATCCTGATGTGCTTTTCCATTGCCCAGAGCCGCATGGGGAGACTCTGCAAGGAACTCAGATGATTCCTAGCCTTTCCCTTGGCCCGCGTACGCTGTTGAATGATTGCAGCCACTCTGCAACCGCCATTTTTTGGAAGTCAGCAATAGTGAATTGTAGCTTGCAATCTCGATGCAACGTGTACGTCCTATGGTGCTTTGCTGGATTGTGGCCGAGAATCGGGAGGCTCTGTTTGTGGAAACCATGACATGGTACCCCCCCCCCCCGCCTCCAATGCATCATCATCGCCGATGCCGAGTTCGTTCCGGAAGATGGCACATCTGTCCCGTGTGCGAAATGCACGCCTCTTGGTGAGCCCCCAGAAAGCTCAAGAGGTTTGGAGGACCAACTCATGCGTCCCAGAATTTTCTAAGGCCATGGTTTCTAATCAGTCGTACGAGCACAGGCACTCTGGGGCGGCATGGTTCTTAGTGCGAATGTTCATGTTTGCCTGGAGCTGAAAATGGGCGGGCAAACCCATCCCCCTCACCTGCAGTGCTGTCAGGTAGCTGTCAAAGTGGTCGATGACCCTGACGCCTGCCATTGGTCGTTCCATCGGAATTCTTTCTGGCAATCTCAACTGGTCACCTCCAGGCCAGTTCCGTGCGCCCGCCGGCTCCACGCTCAGCGGTCTCGACAGACATCGGGGCGGAACGGAAAATTGATCGACCGACTTTTTTGACTTCGGGGCACATCCGAATTCCAATGGGCCGATCCATTTCGCCCCGACTTGTAAGTCCAGCTCCATGCTGCTTCGCTTTCAACGCCGATCCGCACAACAATGCCCGCTTCGCTCCCAGCACACACACTCACTACTAGTCTCTTCTCGTAGCGGGCCGCCCGTGCTGTTTTTTCTCACAGTGACGAGGATGTGACTTTCGGAACCCCTTCAGCGGATCCGTCTGTGGACGTACACCTCTGGCTCGGTCGGTTGGGTGGCACTCGTGCCAACCTCCTCGCCCAGCCCCTCTTTTTGTCATCTGGCGCCCTTCTGGCTCCGTCGATGTAATCGTTGCCTGCATGGTTCTTGCGGCCTGAGAAGCAGTGTGATCTTGCACGCGCGCGCGCGCGCCCAACTGCCTCCCCACCTCCTTCCCCGCTCTTTCTGGCCGCACCGGCTTTCATTTTCACGCCCTTGCACGTCTATTCTGTCAGCTGCCCGCGGGAGCGGGTGTGCTCGCAGCCACGACGGCGTCCTACGGCACCAACACCGATGGCACCGGCCACGACGGCATACATCACGACGGCCACCATGACGGCCACCAGGACGGCCACCGCGACGGATACCAAGACAACGACAAGTCCTAGCACCTACGGGAAAACCTTTGGAAAGGTGGCTCGCGCACTTCCCGGCAGCTCTCCGGTCCAGTCGGACATGGGGGTCAACATGTTTTCCGAGGACACTCGCCAGCATGTCCTTGGTCTGCTTGAGGAGGGCTACCCCTTCGTATAAGTGTCAGAAATCATCGGCTGCGCGCCGCGGTCCATGCAGCGGTGGATGCGCCACTTCGAGGACAACGGCACCGTGTGGCGCAACCCTCGCCTACGGAACCTGCACGCCAACGCCGCCATACGGAACCCTCACCTTACGCGCGCCATCCTTACATTGGTGGAGACCGGGCCGGCTGCCTTCTTGGGGAATCATATCGATTTACTCGTCGCCTTGAGTTTAAATTACCCTGCCAGCGATCACCGGTACGTGAGCGCCTCCACGGTCTACCGCGTGTTGCGCTTCCACCAATACACGTGTAAAAATGTTGAGCGGCTTTATGCCGAGAGCTGCCTCGCCACACATCGGGCATTTGCTGAGCTCACTAGGGATATTCCCCCCCAGTGTATGGTACCAGTCGACGAGACCCAAACGCAGGGAAGCGACATGCTCCACATATACGGGCGGTCCATTTGCAATGTGCCGTGCGCCTCGCGTGATCGCGACGCGCGTCCTCTCAAGCGCACGAGCACCATGATGGCGTTGAGCCTCTACCACGGGGTGCCTTCGTCCCACACCGTCATCGCCGGAAACGGAAACTTGCAGACGTCGGACGACTGGCGTCTCTTCCTCCAATGCCTTCAAGGGCAGATGAGCACATACATCCCCGGCCTTCCGTGGGACATGCAGCCTGACGCCAGCGTGGTGCTTTATGACATTTCCGCCATCCAAGACGAGCGGGGAGACGACTATATACAGGCGAATGGCATCTGTTACGTGCGGCTTCCGCCATATCCGCCCAATCTGCAGCTGATTGAGGGTGTCTTCTCTGAGCTCAAGAAGAACGTGCGGGCGCTGGTGTATGAGGACGGTCGCTACATGGACAAGCCATTCCACGTCATGGCCGCTGCTGTGTCAATGCTGACCGCAGGCCACGTGGGTGGCCAGTTCTCTCGGGTCTCCCAGGAGCTGCTACGGCTTCTGTCCCCATTGGAACAAGTGTGATTTGCTTCCTTTAGTCTTCCTCGGAACGTGAGTTGTCCACGGTAGGGGGATCAGTCGCTTCCGCGGCACAGGCGACTGTCAGATGTGCGCGCCTCTCTAGTTGATAGTTGAAAACCCAGTGTCTTCTCGTGCGTCCATTCCCTTCCAATGTCACCCTAAGTGCTGCGCGCCCACCTCCAGCCGTGGCGCATCCTGCCTCCCCATGGAGTCGAACCCCACACCCCCAGCGGTCCCGCAGTCTCCACAACCAGCCTCTTTTCCAGAAGAGACGCCGGCGGCTGTGGTGTGCTTCTACGGCGCTCTCTCCCAGCTCTTCGGGACGCTCGGGGCATCCTCTCCCCAATGCGACCGCGGCCGCGGCGACCACCCTTCCCACTGGCCGCCCGCCGCCAGCCGACCCTCCCCCGCCGCCGTCTCATCGCATTTGCAAAGGTGGCGCGCCACGACTGCTCTTTTCGCTGCCGTTGCCAGCTGAAAATCTTCTGGGGGCTCTCCCCACTTCCCACGTCCGCCGGTGGTGGCGCCCCACACGCCTTAACGGCAGCCGGCGGCCGTTCAGCCATGAATGCAGCAGCGGCGGCCGCTGCCGAGTCCCTCTGTGCTTCTCCGGTGGCGCCCCTGCCAGATGCTAGGGGGACAGTCGGCTGCTGCACACCAACGGAGGCCAGGGCCGCTTCAGTTCGAGGGCCAGGCGTGCACGCCAACTGGGCAACCGGTGCGGGCCTGGACACCGCCGTCATTGTTGTTGTGATTTGGGTGAATCCGGCGGACAGACATAGTCGAGCACCTGCCCGGTCTCGCTCCAAGAAGGCGCGCAGCCGCGCGGCAGAAAGCGCAGAGGGGTGGGTGCCGTGGCGTGGGCAACCTCCGCGGTTGCGGGCACCGCTCGCGCCGCTACGGCGGCGCCAACAGGGCGCCAAAAGCACCAGAAACAAGAGAGAGCACCAGCAGACGGAGAAGGACGTGACTCGTGGCCGTGATATTGAAGCTGCCGGACTGGTGCGGTCGGAAGGGAGGTCGAAGAGGCGGGGGTGCCCTGCCGTGCGTGACCTCCGCGGTGGCGGGCACCGCCTGCGCCGGTACGACTGCGGACACAGAGCGTCAAAAGAACGAGGAACATTAAACGGCACCCGCCGTCGGCGACGTGCGTCACTCGTGGACGAAAAAATGTCACCGCGGGCCTGGAGAGGCCGGGTGAGCTGCCGACGGCGGCTGTCACAGCCATGACAAAGGCCGCAGCACAAGCCCGAGCTGTCAGCCGCTTTGGTAGACTCATTCCCGCACCAGAGGCTGGGCGTTGCCTATCGTAAGGCCGCGCCCCTGACCGGAGAAGAGAAAGGAGGGCGAAGCGCGCCTGGTGACAAACGAGGACGGCACGGCAGTGAGCCGAAGCGGCTGGTGACTGCCGTGTTCCACGGAGAGCACAGCAGTGGAGCATGCGCAGATGAAGGTGTTTGCTGCTTCGTTTGTCAGCTATAAAATGGCCTGTTCATTGGCGTCAGTCGAGCCAAATGAACTTTGGTTGCCCGAGAACCGATCCATCGAATTTCAACTCCCATTGCCTGGGTCTCTTCTTAAGTCGACCAGTGCGAAGCTGGATTAAAAGGAACAGCGTCTCACCACTTCGGCGGGATGTGTTTACTGGCCAGACACTGTGACGGAGTCTATTGTCTGTCGTTGGTCGTTTCAGCATGTCCGGGTCGTTTTCCGCCCGAGCCTTCGTTCCTATCCATTATCTGGAGGGTTCCGACGTTTGAATTTCCAGAACATGTGCAATATGAGCGATTTCCAAGCAGACCTGGTCACACAGTGGCCAATCTTCGGCTCCAACTCAACGTGAATGGCCTCTATCCTGCCTAGGATGGGTCGCGTCGTGGATGCCGAGAAGGCACTCATCGTCGTTGCTCCAGCATCACCTCGCCGTCGGCCCGTTCCCGTTCTTAGTTTTCCGTTAGGCGAATGTTGCTGCTGTATGTCCGCGCTCGTGGTGACATGTGCGTGTTGCTGAGATATATGGTGGTGCTACAAGCACCTTCTCCGTCCTTCTAGCAAGTGGCTGCATGTGAGGGGCTCCAGTCATGCTGTCACCTCACGTGACATCACTTTCTTGTTGCATCGCTTGTATTGTGGCCTTGTAACTGACGGTGACGATTCGCTTCTGCTGCCCTTGTATCTGCGGAATCCATTGCGTATCGGCTGTTTCTCTTCTTCCCTCTCGCCGTCCGCTCTCTGACAACGACAGAGGAGGACGGCTTCACGGCGGCAGAGCCGAAAGCCGTGACGAATACTGAAGACGACGGCATGGTGGTGTCCACGCCGGTGGCCGTGCCCATTGAAACATGACACGCCGGTTGGGGAGCCTTCTGGACCGTGCAGTTGAGCCGAAGTCTTCGCACGGCTGTGCGAGAGACCCCCAGCTTCACTTTTTTTTGGCTGGTGTCGGCGGCGGCGCGGGTGGCGGCGGGCCGGACGCCGAAAACTGGTAGATGGGCCATGCTGGTGGCCGCGACGACGACCCTCGCAAGTTTCAGCTCTGGTGGCCCCGTCGGTGCAGAGCCCGTGCCCGCGCAGTGCGCTTGTGCGTTTTGCAGTACTTGGGTTCTCCGTCAGCGCGTGACCGCCCTTTTTTGGGTTTCTCTTTCATGTGTGGTTCTTTCCCGTGCGGTTCTCGGGTTTTCCGTGCGCCCTTGGCTTGAAACAGACGGCACGTTGTCCAATGCGCCAAGTCGCCCTGCTTCGGCACCAAACAACGCTGCATTGCGTACGTAGGCAGGGGGCTGCTATGCCTCATGGCGCGGCGTATCCTCGCAGTCCCCCCTCGCTCGGCGTCGACACCCTCTTCCCCCCCGCCGCCGCGTTTGCTCGCCGCACCCCCTCCTCCCCCGCATGCTCTCAGAAGCACATGCCGTAGCTGCGGCGGGGTGGTGGTTCCCGCCTCCACCGTAGCTTTGACATCTTTTTTTCTCCTGAGGGAAACAGAGGCGACCAGCTGCGCTTGCACCGCATGCAACTCGGGCTGCACATCTCTCCCTGCAGCAGCCATACCCTCCGCACCTCAAAGCAAAGTATGCGGCGCCCGCGTAGGCGCCGACCAGCACAAGCCCAGCAGAGCCCAGAGCCGCACCCCTCAGCCCTACCCAGTTGGCGTGCATCACTCCAGTGTCGCAGCACCCGTCGGGATTGCGATGAACTCGGCGAGCACCAGTTCGTCGCTGGTGACGGCGGCCGCAGGGAGAACCCTTCGAATGCAAGGCCAAGGAGTTTCTCGAGTGCCTCGGACGCGCGGTGGCTGGCGTGGGAGAGGACGGTGAGAGGCACATCCCGCCCTACCCGCCATCAGTAGCCTCCTTTTCCTCTTCCCACTCACTCTCGCACTGGCGCTGACGCCCGTTGTACACCACCCCATTTTGCGCACCACACGTGCGCGACAACACTTCCTGCCAAAGCTAAAGACCAGAGCGGACGGAGGCATGTCACCCTGCCGGCGACAAACCAGGAGCCCGGAGCCAACTTGGAATCTAGTTTCCTGACTGACCACCCGCATAGCGGAAGTAGAGGCGCCGGCGCGATGCCTTGTCCCCATCGACGGGTGGGTGGATGGCGGAGGGAAGACCATTGCACCTACGACGCATGCCGTTGAGCTTTATCACCTGTCACTTGTGCCGCCACCGTGCGTGATGTCGACGCGACGAGGCACTGTCGGCGCCAAGTGACGCATTTGCAGGAAAAAACAAGAAGAAGCATGACGAATGAAGACGACACACTACCTGCCCCCGGAATACACCGTGCTCAGCCGCAGGCGGACGTCAGCTTCAGACATCAACCAGCACGCAAAATCAGTTTGGGTGAGGGCTGGAGCATTGTGGACTAACACAACTAGGCCGGTCGAAGACACCCTCCACCGTGTCGAGACCAACTTGAGAGTCATGCGAGTATGCCCAAAGAAGCCGCAGGCGTCGCACTGAGCCCTGTGCACGCAATGCGGTGCCAAGAAGTGACCGCTGACATGTAAGGGGATGTCCAACGGCAGGGTGCGGTGGCATTCCACTTCGCGCAATGGGCAGCAACGGGAGGTGTGCCCCACCCAGCCTGCCCGGGGATAAAATTTGCATAGGTTGCATCTCATTGTTTCTGGTGCGTTGTTCTCTCTGCCTTGATCGTTCGAATCAAACCGAGATGAGTACCTTCAATTCAACACAGCGGAACATGGCGGAGACGAATCATAGACGACTTCGTAGTGAGAATACCAGCAAAAACAGTCTTGAAGGCACTTCTTCCCAGCAACCAGCGGCGACTCGGATCAAGAATCTAGGAGAGCAATCTGAAGTGATGCCAGTCGCCCCAGATCGGACCACGTACCAGACACGTACTTGCGCAGTCACATGAGAGGCGTACAGAAACGCTGTAGAGGCGGTGGTGGAGACAGCTTCGTGACGGGACGGATGAGCCGTGACACAGCAACGGAAGCGCCGTGGCACGAAAAAAAAATAGCTGTGGCACGGCTGTCACTGAGAACATTGTTTCGGTCGGGACTGCGTGGCTGGGCGCTCACGGTTGATCACGTGAGTCAATCCCTGTCCGCCAACCAGGATGGTTCTCGATGAAATTTCCGCACCTGACCAGAGATCGCCCAGGAATCCCTGTACTCGCATGCAAAAGGCGCCTTCGCACGGGGCTTCCATCGGATCGCTCCCTCCAGCGGCCGTTGGGGATCATCTCATGCGATTCAGTGGCATGATTCTCACCATACAAGACGAGTTCGCGAAAAGTGGCCGCCAACGTGAGGGTTTGAAATTGATTGTCGCTCTCGACGTCCTCAAGCCCGGCGCACGCGACGACTTGGATTCATCCCCCGGTGTTTCATTCCTCGGATGAAAACTATCCGATGGGGCAGCGGAGTGGAAGTTGATTGCATGCACAGTGCCGGGGGCATGGGTAGGGGGCTACGTCTCACAAAACAGAGAACAATCCTTTTTGCTGGCTTAGCGACTCCCGGCTCGTGATTCGGTGGGAAACGCTCGTAAGTCCGAGCCGCCGGCTGGTCTCAAAACGCTCCTTGGGTACGAGCCCCGCATTTCGTCTTCTGCTCTTCGCCGTGCTGCGGTGCATGCGGGAGCTCATTTTCCGCCGCTGCTGGCGATCGTCGAGACGTGGCGGAAGGTCCGAACCCTCCAGCTGAAGAAAGACGAAGGCGTCCACGACCGGCGGTGGCATCTGCGTGGTTGACCCCACGATGGCGGCAGCTCCACGGCACCCGCCGCTAGGCGGCCACCTACAAGCCGCCGTTTTTTGCGTCGGCCGCCGCTGCGGAGGCGAGCTACACCGCTAACCAGCCTCCGCCGCTCTTTCGTGGCCGCAGACGACGGTGAGCCGCTGGTCGCGCATTGGAACTCGACCGCCAGCACGACGGCGGTCGGCGGCTCGCAGCCGGGAGCGGGGTAGTGGCACCGGGGGGTGGGGGTGGGATGACCTGTAGGTTGTGGGGGGGGATAATGGCGGAGGTGACGGCGGCAAGTGGCAGTGGCAGCAGCGGTGGTGGTCTCAGCACAACTGTGGCGCAGAGGGGAGCCGCCCTCATGTTCATGAGGACACTGTGGTGGTTGCAGCGACACGCGAGGTGGTGGCGGTGTCCACGACGGAGGCGTTTGTGGCTGTCACCGATATTGAAGAGACAGAGTGCGTCGCCGCGACGGTGGAGTGTGTGGTGGTCGCCACGAATGGACACCCGGTGGCGGTCGCCACAACGGTGGAGCTGGTCGCAGTCGACACGACGGGGGAGGAAGTGGCGGGCGCCGCGCCAGAGGAGGTGGCGGAGATCTCCATGGCGGGGGAGGTGGTGGTCCTCGCTGGGACGGGGGGGGTGGTGGCGGTCGCCACGACGGGGATGTGGTGGAGTTGCATGCGAGGGTGGCGGTGGTTCCGGGAGCAGCGACGGGCGAGGCGGTGGCCGTCTCCACGACTAGGGAGGCGGTGACGGGCGCCGGCATGGGGCAGGTGGTGGAGCCAGCCGCGACGAAGGAGATTCTCGCCGCTACTTTGACTCCGCTGTGGCTGTGCTCGCGTTTGTCGCTAAGGTGGTGTCGATGCACGAGCTGAGGCGTCGCTTCGTCCTGCGAGCCGCTTCGGCACGGCCGATTTCGGGAACTGGAGGACGTTGCCGCGAAAGACGGCCGAGCAGAGAATACATGAAAGAGTGAAAACCGAAAGAAAGCAAGAGAACAAAAGCACAAGTTGCTCCCCCGGCTACTCATCTTTCTTTGTGTCACGCAGCTCATCTCCTGGAGCAGCCACAGGTACTGGCCGAAGCCATCTGCCGGTTTCCGATGCAGCATGCCCCGCCCTACTAGATCCGCCGCCTCCTCCGCCGCCATCAGAATGGGGCGCAGCTCCCCGACCGTCCATGTCAATCGGCAGCGGCTGCGGCCGGTGGTGCGCCGATTCCACCACCGTCGTGTGGAGAAATGACAATGGCACAGCAGGTAGCGACCGTTGAAGCGCGTGCTACCCCACCTCACGACTCTGCCGCATGTTTCGAAGAAGAAACACGGGCGGTCTGAGACCTGTGCGCAACATTGGGTCGCGCTCGTCGGCCTCGGTACCGGAAGCAGCCTCACGTGCAGCAGGAGCCAGAGCCCCCGGCCGGCTACCCACTTCTCCACGATCAGCAGCCACGGCTCGCGTCCCGCTTCCCGGTCGGATGCTGACGCCGGCATCCGCTGCAGTCCTGCTGCTGGACCGGCCGCAGGGGCTGCGGCATATTGCGCCCGTGATGACACCCAGTGCCGTGCGCGGGACTCGGAGGGGTACGTATCTGAAAGAGATCCGCTTTTCAGGAAGAAGAAGCCGCCGCTGGGGGCGCCTCATGCCTGTCACCCAGGATGTGGCGGTCGTTACACACGAGACACCCCATACACCACAGAAAATCGTCTCTGTCTCACTCCGACGGAGACCCGTGGCGTCAAAGCTCGGACATTCGCGGCCCTGTTCGGTGTTCCGGAGGAGGGCACTCTCCACGGCGGCGGCGCGGTCGGACAACAAGTTCGACAACTCCGCATCGGCCATCATCTGCTGCATGAAATCGCCGTCGTTGGCGTTCGATGAGTGCGCTGAACAGAAGGCCGCGTAGTAGTTGTCGTGACGAATGCATGGTCCGTTCGCCTCCGGGTAGGCCCACGGGGGGGGCGTGCCGTGCAGACAGCAAAAGTGGTAGACATTATGACACGACGGCGCGTAGCAGCCAACGGTTGCGCCCCGTGTCAAGCACACCGTACACGTCACCCCGCGACTGCGGTGGTACGCAGAACCCACGTTCATAAGTTTGTTCGTCTCGGGATCATGGTATACCTCGGGCGCCCACATGGCGCACAAATGATGTACTTAAATCTGCTTCCGCATTCGCCCCTTCGTGTAGGACCCCAGAATGGGCGACGGTAGCGTCCCTCCGCTCCGGCTGACGGGAGTGTAGCGGTTTTCTCTCTTAAGTCCGGACAGGAACTCAACACCGTCTGGGGCCCAAAGGGGGGAGGCCCAGAAAGAACCGGCACGGGAAACGTGCAGTCCACGCCCTTCCCAACGAGGGGGACAAAGGTATTACGCAGTGTCCGTTTGGGTTCTCTTCCCTCTGGTATCCTTAGGGGACCAGTCGAGTGCCGTGGGGCCAACATGCCGGACCCTC
>ENA-ORXR01001627-ORXR01001627.1-marine-metagenome-genome-assembly--contig:-NODE-1627-length-23399-cov-46.939756_pt1 | contig 23399 bp, 9 predicted proteins | sample MGYA00237866_ERZ511479 | MGnify/ENA metagenome assembly ERZ511479 | reverse complement strand
TATTACGAACCTAAAGGCTCGTTTGACGTATTTTTATTGAAAAACTCTACCAATATTCGACCTCTAACGAGGTCATACAACATTTTGCCCAATTAATGGTTAATTCCGATAAATTAAGTAATTTTTACTTTGTAAATAATTGATTGTCATTAAATGGTAAGCAAATACAATCGCCTGACATTTTCAAAATGTCCGCCGACTCATGCTTCCCCTTCAACTTTAAAAACATATTATAAAAACGACTTTTCGTTCCCCCGACAAAGTAATAATAAATAGCTGATTATCAATTTTTTATTTATAAAAATATTTATTCTTTTAAATGAAAAAAATGAATTGGAACAGTATTTGGAATTAGGCTAACAAATAGCATTGAAACTTTCACAGTTGTTTTTTCATCCCTAAATGGGCGATGAAAATTTAACATTAAAATTTAAACCTCTTATTCACGTTTGAAGTTTAAAAGACAATGATAGTCCAAAAAATATTTTTTATGAGAAAACTACATATCATCTACTTTTTCGTCTGCTTATTTGTCCTACCTATGTTTGGTCAGGAAAAAAAGGACGATACAACACTTGCTCAAAAGAATGACGAAATCATAGAGGAGACGATGCAAATACAAGGGCAAATCGTCAAAGTAATGATAGTAGGCGGTGATACACTCATCGTGGCTGACCTCGAAGATGTGTCGGTGGCGAGTCCCCGCAAATTCAAGGATAAAGCCGAATACCGCCACTACCTGCGTATGCGTTACCATGCGACAAAGGTGTATCCTTATGGCGTAGAGGCGATTAAGGTATTCAGAGAAGTAGAATATTGGTCGCAAAACAAAAATAAACGTCAGCGCAAAAAGCACATCAGAAGGTTGCAAAAGGAGCTGAAGAAAAAATTTGAAGATCCGCTCAAAAATCTCACTCGTACGCAAGGTCGCATTTTGGTCGAAATGATAGAACGAGAAATAGAAGCTCCCGCCTTTCATGTTATAAAAGACCTGAAAGGTCCGATAAAAGCAATTTGGTGGCAAAATGTCGGCAAGCTATGGGGCTACAATCTCAAAGAGGGTTATGATCCGGAAAAAGACCCGATTTTGGAGAGTATTTTGGGTACACTCAAAATACAACACGAGGTCGAAGAAGAATAGTTAATTCATATTGCGGATAAACCGCAAACTTGCAAAAATATCAAAATGTAAAATCCAAATTTCAACAAAATTTTTGTTGAAATTTGGATTTTTTGCATTTTAATTAGACTTTATTTAGGAATATTTTGTATGCATGGAACTTTTGTATTTTTTCGATAATCGAGCCGCATTTTGAGCCGCATATCCTATCCCGATAGCTATACGGCTTTTGCACCGCGAAAAATATGTATTTCAATGTAAATCAAAACCTTATACTTTATTTTTTTTCTTAAAATGAAGCAAAATTAGCGTTTTTTCATCAAAATACATTTTTCATTAATTTTTAAATTATTTATAATCAATTATTTATGATTTTTTTTCAGTGCAAAAGCCGTATAGCTATCGGGAGGGCGAAAAATAGGGGAAGAGTATCGGAAAAAGACAATGTTAGCTGCATACAAAATTTTTCTGAATAAAGTCTATTGCTTGATAATAATTTTCATAATTCTTTAAGCAATTCCAAAATCACACTACAAACTCATCTTTTCAAAATAAGCCCTCAAATCTTCCAATTGCTGATTACTCAAACGCTCAATAGGATAATTGGGCATGTAGGGACGCTTACCAACTGTTGTCATTCCATAACTGGTAACGTGGTAAGTGGAGTAGCGTGTGTATTTCGTAAAATTGCGCTTCATAAAACGAAAGGTCATCTTTTCATCATCCAATACAAACATAGAATAGCGTCCGTTTTCGTGACAATGCTTGCAACTTAAATCATAAACGAGTTTACCATTTTCGGCATTTCCTGCCATACCATAACCTTTTTTGAGATTGTCAGGCTGGTCTGTGAATGTAGCAGGTGAAGCTATACTATATTGGTTTTTAATGAGTTGTGTGAGTTTTGCTTGTTGATATTTGTCATTTATATTGGCTTCGATGTTTTGCAGGTCGGCATTGGATAGGTTGAGGTCATCCATCGTCAATTGTATTTCCCAGAGATAAGCGAGTACCGATTCGAGTTCCCAGTCTTTCAATTTTCTGCCTTGAGCGCAGTCGGTGGCACAGAGTTGTATAGCTTCGCGAAGGTCGGTTTGTGCGGGTTTGATTTTCTCCGCATTATATTTTTTATCATAATCGCCATTGTACCACGATTCGCGATTGACGGTGCCATAGAGCGTAGTGCCGGGCAAAAAAGGTAGGTTGTTTTTAGCCGCATATTCGAGTCGTGCTTGTGGGTCATGTTTGCTGAGGTCTGGGTCTTCTTTTTGGACATTGTGGCAGGATGTACAGACGAAGTGCTTGCTCTGACGACGACCTTTTTTGCCGGATTCGGCACTGATGCCATTCAAGACAATATTCTTACCGATAGCTGCCGACGCACCGTCAATACTCGGATTTAAAAGGTGAGTAGGTGCAGGCTGTCCAAGCTCCTGAAGTACCTCGGCAACAGGCGTATTTTCATCAATAATAAAATTATTTTTATCATTGAAAGTAGTTGCCGCGAGAAGTATTGTACCTGTAATTAGAAAGATAGCGAAAACGATATTTTTCATAATCTTTTATTGAAATATCGATATTGCGTGAAGTTTTTTATAAAAATATTTTAAAAAAAATATTCATAAAATATTGAAAATCATTTGTTTGTTTTTTATTTAAATGAATTTACAACATAAAAATACCTTTCACACAATACCTGTCATATTATAAATTAAATAAACGCGAAATGGTAAAACCCAATCTAAATTGCCCATCTTCCCATCGTGAACGGGTATATGGAATGTAGTCGGTTTCTGCCATGCCTCGCGCATTGGTGAGGTTGATTTGAAAGACGTGTCCACCTGTATCAATCTCTAATCCGAAGCCTATCGGCAGGGTGTAATCGCCGTCCGAATGTTGGGTCGAAAAGGGATAAGTGGCATCAATAAGCAGGGCATAGACCTTTGATAATTGTATGCGAGTAGCTATTCCGAGACTAAAAATGTCATTTTCTACCTCAAAATCGGTGATATTACGATGTATGTAACTCGGACTGATTTGTAGGGAAAATCTATCACCAAATTTACGCGCAATGTGCGCCTGATAAACATAAGAAAAGCGATGAGCATATTTTTCAAAATGATTGAGTACTCTATCGCTGCTACTGGATTGCATCGTGCTGAATCCGGTTCCTGCGAGTAAGGTAAGCGAGACGGGCATAGATTCGTCCTGCCAGAGTAAACGGTATTTTATCTGCCCATTAATGATGGCGGTATGCGGTCCTGCACTTTTGGTGCGCGTGAGTCCGATGGTGAGGCGGTCGAGTACGCCGTATTGTAGTCCGATGAGCACATCGGCAGCACTTTCGAGACCGTAAAAGGTTGCCCAGCCTCCTGCATTGCCTGTCAAATCGCCAAAACGGTGCCCGATACGAATGTCAAGCTTATTTTTTTGTAAAGTCTCTACGGAATGTGTGTTGATAACACGAGTTGATTTGAATGTGCCTCGCGTGCGCGTATCTTCGTCTTGGGCGAAAATATGAGAGCAACACATTGTAGTGATGAGTAATATAATAAGTTGTTTCATCCTTTGTTGTTTAATAATAAACTGATTATGAGTATGTTGGGCGATTGGGTCATCAATTTTCGGGATGTCCTGCTTCGAGCCAACATGAGATGATGTCAAGTTGTTCTTGTGTCAAATCTATCGGACCATTGGCGGCATAATCTGGCGGCATACCCATAGCCGGATCGTCTTTTTGTATAATCACACGAGCTTCTATCAGTCCATTGTCCAAACGAGATAGCATGCCCGAATAGGTCGTAAAATCACCGATAGCGGCATTATCCAAATGACAGCTTACATAAGCACAACTGGCATCAATAATAGCTTTGACATTCAAATCATAAGTAGCCGAAATGGTATCGCAAAACTCCGGTTCGTCCAGATTGTCGTAAGTGCAAGCATGTATAATGGGGATCAATAAAACCAGTACGATAAATAACAAATTTTTCATCATCACAATTTTTCTACACAACTCAAGTTGTCCACAATTTGAATTGTACATATTCTAACATCAAGTATCGTACAAATATAAGTGAAAAGAAACACAAGGGCGAAAGAAATGGCAATGTGATTGATTTATTCTTGTAAATAAAACCATTTGAAGCAGTAGATTATTTCCTCCTTGCCTCCAAATCCGAGAACAAAAACAGGACAACACGATAATTACCGTAAATTTTGACAAAAAATAAATTTCATTTTGGCAAATGTAGCGCATTTAATCGTTGATAATTAGAGGACTAAAAAATGTTAAAGTTCTAATTTGTAAAAACGACCCAAACTGTTCCTTTCAAGTTCTAAAAAAACCCCTGAACTTGTGCTTGAATTAAGGGATGAAATACAAAAACAACTTAATATCCACTCCAATATAAAATAACAAATGAATCGGAGAAAACATCATCTTTGATTCACGTGACTTTTAATCCATCACACGTTTATGGTTTCCGCTCTATCTATTTATGCTTTGGCATGGGCTGGGATTTGTATGTATGGACATGAGGTTGATATAAATTGATAAACACTGATTAAAAATTGAACGATGAAAACATTTTTTTTAAATGAAAACAACTTGACACGACACAGGAAGGTGTTTTTAAAATTCATTATGATTACTGCTGTTTTACTTTATTTTGGTTTTGATGGATACAGCCAGACTGATGAGACTTGCTTGATGGGTAAGCATATCCCTCGTACTGCTCCCAATTTGTTGGATGCCGTACATGGGCAATTTACACAAGCACAAAGCGATTGGTATCATTACGAAGCAAGATGTTACAATAGCGGTCAATATCCGCTCTGGTCCTCCGATGCAGGATATGATGGAAATCCGGGATGCCTCAAATTGACCGGACCGGACACCAACGGACAAGGCTGTGCGGGGTCGAATAATGACATGGTACGCTTACACAATATTCCGATACAAGACGATAAAACCTATACCATCTCTGTCAAATGTAAAGCAGAAGATGTTTGTCATTCGCCTGTGATGCTTATCCAATTGCAAGCATACAATCCCGTAACAGGCTCGCAGACTTACCCTGCCGGACAACGCAATTACGCTTTTAGCACAGCCGATGCTGATGTATGGGAAGAGTTCTCTTTTTCTTTTAAAATGCCACCGGGCGTGACAAAGATGCGTATTCAACTTGTCAACTATCGAAAAGAAACCGCAGATGATACGGACATGGTGGCTTATATGGATGATTTGTACTTGGGAGAGGGCGTAAGTTTTGATGACGCACCTTCCTGCAAAACGCCTTTTGATGGAGAAAATGTCAAAGTAGATGAACTCGGTAATATCTATGTCAAAAATGATAATGACGAATGGGAGTGGTTCTTTCCTTTTGTCATTCATGGCGATGGTTATAGAAAAATCAATGATCCTATCTATACCGAAAACGGCTGGGAAAGATACAGCACGCAGGGTTTTAACGCTATTATTGCAGGTAGTGTAAACCCTACTACGCTTGCGAATGGCTCATATCCGACAGTAGATAATGCTATCGACGCAGGACTAAAAGTTGTACCGCATTTGGGATTTTATTATGCAAAAAAGAATAATGACGGCACTTATGGTGCTTATACTTTAGACCATTTAGAAAATTGTCTAAATTATATCAACGACAATCATTCTATGAATGACTTGTTGGCTTATTTCATTGACAATGAAGTTTATAACAGATGGGAACCGATGACTGCTACTACAAATAAAGTCATGGAATGGGAGAGCGGCGTAGCAGGAACAGATAATCGTATCGCCCCAATATATATGCTAAACGGAACACCGGGCTTAGGACCGAAATATCTAAGTTATGATGAAGAAGGCGAAAAAATATGTCACGTAGGTGATATCACCAGTTCGTATATTTCTTTTGATGATGCCAACAACCAAATTGCGACGAACTGGCGTTTGAGAAATCTCGATCTTCAACACAATCAAAAAATGCCTGCAAACATCGCTCAAATTAACGGGAATCGCCTATTTCGTGCAAGAATTTACGGTTCTATAGCTTCCGGTGCCAGAGGAATGGATTATTGGCGAGATTTTGCGCCGGGACATTCCAGCCACATCCCCAACTGCTATGATAATAATGGTAATCCTATTCCAAACTGCCCTGACCCAAATAATCCCCTTCACCAAAACCTCTTCGATGATGCTACTGACAAAGACGGCGACGGCGCGACGACAGGTGACATTTTGAATAATTTTTTACTATCAAATGGTAACTTAAGACCGTCTAATGACATCACACAGGTTGAGTGGTGGGACGATTTTCCGAATTTGGTGGACGAAATTTATCAAATGAAAGACCTCATACAACAACCTCACTGGACTTCGACTTGGGGGGTATCAAGCTGTGCAAGTGGTAGCTCGACTTGTGATGATGCTAATTTTGTAATTGGTACAAGAGAATTGAATAATGCAGGTTATATCATTGTTGCCAATTACGGTACTGCTCCTGTAACTGCCACAATTATGACCTCCGGGCTGCCTTTTGCCAATGCAACCCTCAAGGACTTTTTTACCGATGCGACTATCACACAAATGACAAATAGTCAATTTCTAATAACGCTACCTTACAACGGAGTAGGTGTGTACAAAATTGATGAATACATTCCCACATCTTCCCCAACTACTTGTTTGGATGATATAACTGTAAGTGGTAATTTGTCAGGACTTTATGAAGCAGCACAGACTGTTACAACAAATAGTACAACGAGTGTATTGCCTACGACTAATACAAGATTGAAAGGAGGTTTTAGTGTAAAACTAAAACACGGATTCAAAGCCCTGTATGGCTCTAAATTTAAAGCTCACATCGCACCATGTGCGGGTACGACTCCATGCGAAACCTGTCCCGGATTGCCGCCTTTTCTCAATGTGACTACTCCTAAAAAAGACGAATCAGAAACTTGGGTCAAGCACTACCCCAATCCATTCAAAGCCGAAGTCAGTTTCGAATTTAATTTGGATGAAGAGGCAGATACCGAAATCATAGTATCTGATGTCAACGGTAAAACGGTAGCTACAATTCCGAATCAACAAATGAGTCGAGGTATCCAAACCATTCAACTATCCACAAAAGGTTGGGTATCCGGTGTTTATTTTTATCAATTAAATATAAAAGAACAAGGCACAGGAATTACAAAACATAGCAACGGAACATTAATAAAAATGTAGAAATATTTATTGTATAGGGTGCAGGACAAATTTTTAATCTGCCTCGTACCGACGACTCTATCCGTCGCGGAAAAGTACCGAGCCACTTGACGGCTAAAGTCGTCAGTACAGTGGCATCTCAAAATAAAATTAAAAATTTTAATTCTCTTATAACATATCAAAAATTAATAGTATGAAAATTTTAAAGTTAATCACTTTAATGCTCTTAGCCACTAACCTCACATTTGCTCAAGTCACCTATTACGGCACTAATGCCGGACAGGGAGGTGTCAATAGTTCCAATTATGGAAAAGAAGCGGGTAGGTTCGCAACTGGTAAAGATAACGTTTACATAGGCGCACTTGCAGGAAAAACCGCTCTAACTGGTCAAAATAATGTTGGTATAGGTTACGCTGCTTTATTAAAAACGAATAACCAAAATAATGTAGCTATCGGTTTTGCTTCAGGTATAGATAATGATACTGGAGCAGATAATGTCTTTCTGGGTGCTCACTCTGGTAAAAGAAATATATCTGGAAGTAGTAATGTTTATCTTGGTCCTGTGGCAGGGACTAATAATACCACTGGTCAAGGAAATATCGCTATTGGCAGGGCTGCTGGTGGTGCGATGACCAATGGTAATTATAACGTGTTTATCGGACATAATGCAGGTAACGGACCGGATAGTGTTAGCAATAAACTCTACATTCAGAGTTCTCATATTAAGGAGAATGATTCGCCTCTGATTTATGGAGACTTTGCCACCGGGCAAGTAGGCATCGGTACAAACCATATACCCACCGATGTTGATACTAATATGCCTTACACCCTCGCAGTCAGTGGAAAAGCCATCATTGAGGAAGTACAAGTGATGACAAGAGATACTTGGTACTGGCCCGACTATGTATTTGCGGATGACTATTACTTAACTCCTTTAAATGACCTCGAAGCGCAAATCGAAACACTCGGTCACTTGCCGGGCGTACCTTCTGCTGAAGAAGTGGAAACTAACGGTCATGCGCTCGGTCGTATGGACGCGATACTCCTCGAAAAAATCGAAGAACTGACACTCCATTTGATAGATATGAACAAAGAAATCAAAGACTTACGTAAAGAAAATACGACTTTGAAAAGCGAAGTCAAAGCATTAGAAACGCGAAATAAATAGAGGAGACACTCCGGTGTCCCTCGCAGGCATGTTGTTGGAGAATTACGAATGCAGTAATTCATTAGTGCAGTTCCCACCACAGGGTGGGGCTGCACTATTTCACAACGACAGCCACGTTTAAAACATATACTCCCAAAACTGCTATCTACTGATTTTATTTTTCTAAAAACAACGTTTATTGTGATGTTTTCCACAAAAACACCCGATAAACCCAACAACACATTTTTATGAAAAACGTAATCGTTTTATCAAAACATGCCATATTCACACTATGTTTACTTTTTGTTTTATGTATTACTTCTTATGGACAAACCCTTTACAACTTCACTCGGGTTCAGCAACATGAGGGCTTAATCATGAGACGCGCACACGAACCGGGCATAGATCCCGGAATGGCTGTAATGAACTTCCACAGCGATAGCGACGCTGATGGCGACCATCCAGATTACCTATATATGCGAGCTACAAGGGAAACAGACGAGGCTAACCCCAATAATCTTGTGCTTACGGACAAAGGCTTGCTTGTTATTGGGGCATTTGAAGATTGCGGGAGGTTTACCACACCTGCTCAGAATGACGGCACACAAGTGTCAGATGACATAAAATTATATGTAAATGGAAAAATTGCCGTCAAAGACGGTAGTGCCACTAATATTATTATATCTGATCAGCGGTTTAAGAAAAATATTACTCCTCTCACAAATAGCTTAGAAGTAATTAGGAAATCTAACTTTGTAGAGTATCAATATAATGATTTATCCGGCGTATCTTCTAAAGAAAAATTCTATGGTATCTTAGCACAAGAAATGAAAAAAGTATTGCCGAGCACTGTGTTTACAGCCAAAAGAAAAATCCGACCAACCGACAAAAGTGCTTCTGAATTCCTTATGTTCAATCCCAATGATTTGATTTATACCGGACTTAATGCGATTAAAGAATTGGATGATGAAAATCAAACACTCAAACATAGAGTAGCAGAATTAGAAAAGAAAGCAGCGGAGAGTGAGGCACTCGAACAAAGAGTTGTTGAATTGGAGAAAATGCTGACAAAACTTGTAGGTGGGCAAGACACAGGAGGCATAACGGCACCCGTTTCAATAAATGATGACATCGCCTCATCGTATCTTCAACAAAACACACCTAATCCACTACGCTATGCCACTGATATTGAATATTCCTTACCAAAAGATGTTTCCAATGCTCACATCGAAGTGAGAGATTTGAATGGTAAACTGGTAACGCGACTTGATTTGAATAATTCTGGTACAGGTAAGGTGACTTTTAATGCCAAGCAATACGGCATCGGCAGTGGTACTTATTTATACTCACTTATTGCAAATGAGGAAATTATAGAATCCAAAAAGATGATTTTTATCGAATAACTTGACAATGTTACCTTTTAAATAAATATATATCGTGCGGATGGGACACAGATTAAACAAGATTTAATGGATTAAAACAGATAAAATCTGTCAAAATCTGTTTTATCCGTTCAATATGTGTCCTATCATATTTGCATTTCTAAAACATAACATTGTCAAGATAATAACTCTAATAATCCACTAACTGGACTTTGGACAAAATGTATTGGGTATCAAGTATCAGGACGAGGTGAAATTTAATTGCCTGATTTTTAATTATAAGTGTATTTTAATTAAAACTTATTTAAAAATATATTTTTTAATTTAAATATCTGATAATCAAGCAGTTATAATTTTCAGTCTTGATACTTGATACTTTTGTCCAAAGTCCAGGTACTAAGTAACGAGCAAATAATAAGTTTACGATTTCGACGAGATTATTTTGTCCTTAGTTTTCTTCTTGAAAGCGGGAGTTTATCGGGATAAATGACTGTTTTCGAGGAGGAAAATAAGGGCAAAAGAAGCCGTCCAAATCGTAAAGTTATTATTTACTCGTTACTAAAAACCCAAATGATAACATTTCGATTTGTAAAAACACGCCAAACTGTTCCTTGCATTACTACTCTAAAACGCTTACCTTTGAATAAAATCAACAAAAAAAAACAGAATACTTCTTAAAACTTCATTAATATATGAAGAAAAAAAATAATTCAAAATTAAAACAAATACCATATTTTTATTAAATTTGTAGTACAAAACATCAAAACATCAATGCAGAAATATTATTCTTCTTAAAAGGTCGCACTGAAATATAGCCATTTTTTAATTAAAAAAAATTATTTTATAATTTATTTATGATTAAAAATGAATTATTTATAAATATTTTTTATTATAAAATAATTCAAAAATATCCTTATTTCAGCAGAACCTTAAAATGAAAGAGCAAGAATAAAAATTCACGCCACACACTACCACAGAATATTTACTCACATATTGGCATCCTACGCTAACTTATTTTCAATCATCTAATCATTAGCTGATACATATTCTTATGTTTAATAAGAAAATGTATAAGTTATATATTTTAATTAAAAGTTTATATGAGTAACGAAGTAATGATTATACACACTTAGCTACTTAAATAACAAAACCTTTACCCATGAAGAATTCATGTACCAAATTAAATTCTAACCCCAAACATCATCTGCAATACGCTCCGGTATTTTTGATGATTTTTTATGCGATGAGCATCGGAAACATTCATGCTCAAGCACTCACCATAACAGGTGAGGTAACAACAAATTGTACTTGTCCTGTCGGAGAAGACAACCTCATTGACATTACTGTAACAGGTGGTACACCGCCTTACAGTTTTGACTGGACACAAAACGGCTTGCCGCTTGGTTGTGATGCTGCTGTCGATTTTTCTGCAGTAGATAACATAACCTGCCCCGTAGAAAACGGGGCGGGATGCCCCATTCTTCCACCTTGCAGCACTACAACTGATGCCATTAATGCACAAGGTTACACCATTCAGGGAGCTACCTTGACAGTAAGTGCCCCCGACCCGCAAGGCGGAGCTTGCGTAGATGAAAACGTCATCAATGACAGCCACCTACCCGGAACGGTAGCCCTGCGTACAGGAGTAGAAATGAACGGCAATGCAGGACCACTCGCTAATGTCAGTCGTACTTGGAACTTTAGCCAACCTGTTTGCAACCTCGAAATATTTATCAATGACTTGGATGATAATGACGAAATCATTATCAATGCCTCTTTGATGGGCGTACCGATTACGCTTACAGCCGCCGATTTTGTACAGACCAATACGACACCTGACCCGGCTTGTCCTACCTTTATTGGTGGCAACACTTGGCAATCGCAAAACTGCCCCGCTATCTCCACTGGAGATAGAGGCGGATTTATCGTTATTTTTCCGAGCTGTTTGGATGAAATTGAATTTGTTTATTACGCTGACGCCAGCGAGGGCGGCTCCTATTCCGTAGGTTTTGCAGCCATCTGTGCTCAGGATTTGGACTGTGTACCTGATGGAGTTTATCAACTCACCGTTACAGACGCAACAGGTACTACCGCTACCGAAACCTTCACAGTACCCGAACCCGGTGACAATGAAAACCCATCTATCACCTGCCCTGCCGACATTACAGTCAATGTAGATCCCACAACTTGCGAAGCAGTCGTCACACTTCCTGATCCCGTAGTAGGAGATGAATGCCCCGACGAATTAACTATTTCTTGTACCCAAATGTCCGGTGATGTTTTTCCTGTAGGAACGACAATCGTCATATGTACCGTGACTGATAGAGATGGCAATACAGCCACTTGTGATTACGATGTTACGGTAGTTGATAATGAAGTTCCAACGATTGTCAATTGCCCTGCGGACATTACAACGGGCAACGATGCAGGTATTTGTGCGGCAACAGTCACATGGACACCACCAACACTCGACGATAATTGCCCCAATGCAACAGTTTCCAGCACCTTCAATTCCGGTGATGTATTTCCAAAAGGAACAACTGCTGTAACTTACGCCGTCACCGATGCAGCGGGCAATTCTACGACTTGTGGCTTCAATGTCACCGTCAATGATACCGAACTGCCGACCATTATTTGTCCCGCAGATATTACAGTCTTCACCGACCCCGGCACTTGCGATGCAGTAGTCACTTGGACACCACCAACTCCGGTAGACAACTGCCCCGATGAAGTGGTCACAAGCACAAATACACCAGGCGAAATTTTCTCCGTAGGTACGACGACAGTAACTTATACCGTGACGGATTGCGGCGGCAACATTGCCACTTGCAGTTTTGATATTACGGTAGAAGATAATCAAGACCCAACGATTACAAATTGTCCTGCGGACATTACAGTGACTAACGATGCAGGCGCATGTGAGGCACTTGTAAATTGGGCTGCGCCAACAACTTCCGACAACTGTCCCGGCGAAACCGCGACAAGCACAGCAGCTTCAGGCGACACCTTTCCCGTTGGAACTACGACTGTAGTTTACACCATAACGGATGCTGCTGGCAATACCGCCACATGTAGCTTCGATGTCACGGTCAACGATACCGAAGACCCGACGATTACCTGCCCTGCAGATATTACAGTAAGTGCAGATGTAGGGGTATGTGAAGCGGTTGTAAATTGGGCTGTGCCAACAACTTCTGACAACTGTACGGGTGAAACCGCGACAAGCACAGCAGCTTCGGGCGATATCTTTCTCGTGGGAACTACCACTGTGGTTTACACCGTAACGGATGCTGCTGGCAATACCGCCACATGCAGCTTCGATGTCACAGTGAATGATACCGAAGACCCAACGATACTTTGTCCGCCTAATATTACGGTAAGTACCGGTGCAGGCGCATGTGAGGCAAATGTAAGTTGGGCTGCGCCAACAACTTCTGATAACTGTCCGGGCGAAACCGCGACAGGCACAGCAAGTTCGGGCGATGTTTTTCCACTTGGTACAACAACAGTCACTTATACAGTAACAGATGCCGCAGGCAATACCGCCACATGTAATTTTGATGTTACAGTTGAAGATAATGAAACCCCAATAATTACCTGTCCAACCGATATTACGGTAAATACAGACTGCAATGAAGCAACAGTAAATTGGACGGCAACAAGCAACGATAACTGCCCGGGAGAAATGGTTGTTTGTACAAGCGATCCGGGTGATACCTATCCACTCGGAACGACTACAGTAATGTGTACCGTCACAGATGCAGCAGGAAATGTCGCTACCTGTAATTTTAACATTACAGTAATAGATAATGTTCCCGAACCATTAGATTGTACTGGAATAGATAGCGTGCGTCCTGCCGATATGGGTGTATGTACATACACCGCACAAGGCGGCGAATTTGACCCAACTTCAAACGCAAATTGTCCGGGTACTACCATTACCAATGATATAAATAATACAGCAACACTCGCAAACGAAGTTTTTCCCAAAGGCACTACGCCTGTCATTTGGACAGTAACAGATGCCGGAGGAAATATGACCACTTGCGAAATTCAAATTACAGTGAATGACGAAGAATTACCCTCTATTACTTGTCCTGCTGATATTACAGTAGGAAATGATGCAGGTGTATGTGAAGCCGCAGTAACTTGGGTGGCACCTACTGTTGTGGACAATTGTCCCGATGAAGCCGTAACAAGCACACACAACCCGGGTGATATATTCCCGAAGGGAACAACCACAGTAACGTATACAGTTACAGATTGCGGTGGAAATGTAGCGACATGTAGTTTCGATGTGACGGTAAATGATACCGAAGCACCTGTGATTACTTGCCCTACCGATGTGATGGTTTCCACTACCGCCGGAACTTGTGAAGCCACAGCAACTTGGACAGTACCAACATTAGGCGCGACTGCAAGTGACAACTGCCCTGATGCAGTCATTACAAGCACAGCCAATCCCGGGGATACATTTCCAATAGGAACAACAGCAGTCACGTACACCATTACAGATTCTGGTGGCAATGTGGTGATGTGTAGTTTTGATATTTTTGTAGAAGATAGCGAAGTTCCGACAATTACTTGTCCTACCGATGTAACGGTTTCAACAACTCCGGGTACGTGCGAGGCTACGGCAAATTGGACAATTCCCGCAGGTAGCGACAACTGCCCCGGTGTGACCGTTGTAGGAACGAATAATCCGGGTGATACATTCCCGAAGGGAACAACCACAGTCACCTATACAGTAACCGATGCCACAGGAAATATCGCTACATGCGGTTTTGATGTGATTGTAGAAGATACCGAATTGCCTGTAATTACTTGCCCGGCAGATATTACTATTCCCACAGACGCAGGTGTTTGTACAGCTACAGTAACTTGGACACCACCTATCCCGACAGATAACTGTCCTGATGAGATACTGACAAGCACACACAATCCCGGCGATACATTCCCGAAGGGAACAACCACAGTCACCTATACAGTTACGGATTGCGGTGGCAATATAGCGACATGTAGTTTTGATGTAACGGTAGAAGACAGAGAATTGCCAGTGATCATTTGCCCAACTGATGTCACTGTTTCTACGGATGCAGGAATTTGTACGGCTACGGCAACATGGACGCCACCCACCCCAACAGACAACTGCCCTGACGAAGTCGTAACAAGCACACATAATCCGGGTGATACATTCCCTACGGGAACAACCACAGTCACCTATACAGTTACGGATTGCGGCGCAAATGTAGTAACGTGTAGTTTTGATGTGATTGTAGAAGATAATAATCTACCTACAATTACCTGTCCTGACGATGTATTCGCTGTAACGGATGCAGGTGCATGTACCGGAATAGTCAATTGGACAGTACCAGCTGCGAATGATGACTGCTCGGCGGTAACATTAACTACAACCAACGAACCCGGTAGCGAATTTTCGAAAGGAACAACAACTGTAGTTTATACTGCAACAGATGCTTCGGGCAACATAGCAACATGCAGCTTCGATGTAACGGTATTTGATACTGAATTGCCTGTACTGAATTGTCCGGGTGATGTAACCGTAGGAACTGATGATAGCGTATGCGAAGCAGTCGTTACATGGACTGAACCTGTACCGATAGATAATTGCCCTGATTATACATTGACCAGCAATTTCAACCCGGGAGATACCTTCCCGCTTGGTACAACAACGGTCGAGTATTCCGTAACAGATTGTGGCGGAAACGTAACCAGTTGTAGCTTTGAAGTGACGGTAGAAGACGACGAAGTACCAGAAATCATATGCCCTGCCGATGTTATGGTTTCTACGACACCGGGCATATGTACAGGGGTTGCAACTTGGGCAATACCACCACCGACCGATGATAACTGTGATATTATCATTATCACTTCTACACACGAATCAGGCGACGTATTTGCTATCGGCACAACAACTGTTGTTTACACAGTAACAGATGCAGGCGGCGATGCCTCAACCTGTAGTTTTGACGTAACGGTGGTTGATAACGAACCACCGACTATTACCTGTCCACCCGACATTACAGCCACTACAGATTGTAATGAAGCAGTCGTCAATTGGGTAACACCTTCAACAGACGCTTGCACGCCGACCACTATCATGTGTACCAGCAGTCCGGGCGATACTTTCCCATTGGGAGATACACAAGTGAACTGTACTGCAACAGACGCAGCAGGCAACATAACAACCTGTGATTTTACAATAACAGTGATTGATACAAACGCACCCGAATTGGACTGTTCCGGCATTGATGCTATGCGTCCGGCAGATGCAGGTACATGTACTTACACTGTACAAGGCGGCGAACTTGACCCAACTTCAGCCGGAAACTGTCCGGGAAATACGCTAGCCAATAATGTCAATAATAGCGCAACACTTGCAGGAGAAATATTCGCTAAAGGCATAACATCCGTCATATGGACGGTGACAGATGCCGGAGGAAATACAACCACTTGTGAAGTAGCTGTAGAAGTAAACGACGAAGAATTTCCAACGATTACCTGCCCTGCCAATGTTACGACAAATGCCGACCCAAGTAATTGTATGGCAACAGTCACTTGGGCAATTCCTATACCGATGGATAACTGCCCTGACGTGGTACTCACGAGTACGCATAGCCCGGGTGATAGTTTTCCGGTAGGTACAACTACAGTCACTTATACTGCAACTGATTGTAATGAAAATGTAAGTACGTGTAGCTTCGATATAAACGTTCAAGACCCGGGTGGGAATGTTACATTAGATTGCCCCGATGATATTATTGTACCAAGTACGCCGGGTAGCTGTGCCGCCGAAGTACCGTGGGATATTCCCCTTGCAATGGGCGGTTGTACCACCGGTACAGTCGTTTGTACCAATTCGCCTTTGGCAATTTATCCGGTAGGAACAACACCTGTAACATGTAGCGTCATGGATGCTGCCGGAAATACAGTGAGTTGTACCTTTAACGTGATAGTAGAAGACAACGAACCACCTATTATCAATTGTCCTGAAGACATCATGGTGCCCACTGATTTCGGACGTTGTGGCGCAACGGTTGGCTGGACTGTACCTATCGTAATTGACAGTTGCGGTGTCGCATTTATTACCTATGCTTCTTTTACTCCGGGTAGTACATTTCCCGTAGGGACAACTACGGTAGAATATATAGCTGCTGATAATTCGGGCAATACAAGCGGTTGTAGCTTCGACATTACGGTGACAGATATGGAACCACCAACCCTACAATGCCCCGGCGATATTACTGTAACAGCAATACCCGGACAATGTAGCGGAGTAGCCAGTTGGATAATTTTTCCACCAACCGACAACTGCACAGGTGCAACGGTCATTTGTAGCGACCAACCCGGAAGTACTTTTCCGATAGGTACCACGACCGTATCATGTGTAGCCGCAGATGCCTTCGGCAATGAAACCACTTGCGAATTTGATGTAATCGTCAATGAATGTATAGACGGAAACTCCGTCACCACGACAGAAAACGTGACCTTGGTAGCGGATAGTGATTTGAATATTGGAGCTGCCGATGCGATGAGTTTTGGTACAAATCCGGTCTATGTATTTACCGATCCAGCTACACCTGCTAATGCGGTATTGTCGAATATTACCTTACAATTATTTTTCCGTGTAGAAAATGCTTCATGTGAAAGCGATATTGAAGTAAGATTGACCGACCCAACAGGCGCAGTCGTTTATACAGGCGCACCATTTACAACGTGTAATGGTTCGGGCGCAAACCCAATCCCCGGACAATTATACAATACGACTATTACGATACCAAGTGGCGCGACCACAGGCAGCGTTGCCAATTGGGTCGCCGAATTTAGAGATACCAACGACCAAAATACAGGCGCAGTAGAATATACTGTGCGTTTTGGACGATTAATATATGACGCCACTATCACGACAGGTGGCGGAAACAACGGCGCATGTGGCAATCCAATTGTGGTCAATTGCCCCGCACCAATAAGCCAAACAGCGAGCGCAGGATGTGGCGCAACTATCACCATCCCCGAACCAATGCTTGGCACAGATTTTACCGATTGTTCGGGAGCAACAGCCACCAATAACGTAACAGGAACTTCCGATGCTTCGGGCTTCTACGAAGTGGGCATAACAGTCATTACATGGACATTTACGGACGAGCAGGGCAACGAATCAACTTGCCAGCAAATCATCACCATTACAGATGGCGTAAATGCAACGCTCGAATGCCCTGATGATGTCATGACAACCACTACGCCCGGCAACTGTACAGCCGTAGCGACTTGGGATGTACCTACCTTCGGCGACAACTGCCCCGGAGGCGGTGTCACAGGTAGCACGCACAATCCCGGCGACGAATTTCCGATTGGTATAACAACGGTAACATACACTGCCGTAGATGCACAAGGCAATACCATAACGTGTAGTTTTGATGTGATTGTAGATGAATGTAGTGGAGAATCAGGTACACAAACGATTGTTCTTATAGAAGATAATGACTTTAATGTAGGAACAAATGATACGGAAGGTTTTGTAGCCAATCCGCAATATACATTTGCCGACCCGGCAACTCCTGCAAATGCTATCTTATCGAATATCAAACTTGATCTATTCTTTAGAGTACGACCCAATTCATGCGAAAGCGAAATCAGGGTACGATTGACCGACCCTGCAGGAAATGTCAATGTATTTGCGCCATTTGCCACTTGCAATGGTCCGGGACAATTATACTTCATTTCAATACCTGTACCGAGTGGCTCGACCATTGGAAGTGTAGCAGATTGGGTCGCTGAATTTAGAGATACCAATGACCAAAATGTCGGACTTTCCGAATATTCTGTTAGGTATGGACGCCTGACCTACGATGCGACAGTCGGTCAATGCGGACTTCCGGTCATCGTCAATTGTCCGACAGATATTGCCGTAGTTGCGGATGCCGGACAATGTGGCGCGAGTGTCACCGTACCTGCACCCGTATTTGGTGTGGACTACATCGACTGCACCGAAACGACTGCAACAAACAGTTTCACAGGAACTTCTAATGCCTCCGGTTCTTATCCCGTAGGCACAACGGTGGTGACGTGGACATTCACGGATGCAAGCGGAAATAGCGTTTCTTGTACACAAGACATCGTTGTTATTGACAATCAAAATGCAACACTTGCATGCCCTGCGGATGTCACCGTACAAACCTCACCGGGAATGTGCGATGCCGTAGCGACTTGGGACTTACCTGTTTTTACAGATAATTGCCCCGGCGGTGGTATCACAAGCAGCACGGCAAATCCGGGTGATAGTTTCCCGATTGGTACAACGACTGTGAACTACACGGCTATGGATGCACAAGGCAATACAGTCATGTGTAGTTTTGAGGTTACGGTAGAAGAATGTAGCGGCGGAAGCGGCTCATCGACCGAAACGGTTACACTTATTTATGATAGCGATTTATTTGTAGGAGCGAGCGATACAGAAAGTTTTGCCGGCAATGGCACCTACCTTTTCACCGACCCGGCTACGCCTGCTGCGGCTGTTTTATCCAATATTACTTTACAATTATTTTTTAGAGTAAATGGAAATTCATGCGAAAGCGATATTGAAGTACGATTGACCGACCCTACGGGAAATGCGAACGTATTTACGCCATTCACAACTTGTATGGGAACAGGTACACTCTACAACATTACGCTCAATGTACCAAGTGGCGCGACCACGGGCAGCATTGCAAATTGGACAGCAGAATTTAGAGATACCAACGACCAAAATACGGCTGCGGCAGAGTATTCTGTGAGATTTGGACGCTTGATTTACGATGCAACGATTACGGACAATACCGCTTGTGGTATTCCAACTATTATTGCATGTCCTGCGCCTATCAGCGCGACTACACAGCCCGGTCAGTGTGGTGCAAATATCACCGTACCTGTACCGATGCTTGATGTAGACTTTACCGATTGTACAGGCGCGACCATCACGAATAGCACGACAGGCACAAATGATGCTTCGGGTTTCTATCCCGTAGGCACAACCACCGTAACATGGACAGTAACTGACCTCGATGGCAATACCGTAACTTGTACGCAAGCCATCACGGTAGAAGACTTAGAAGCACCAACAGTAACTTGCCCTGCGGATGTTATGGTAGAAACGACACCGGGGAATTGCGATGCCGTAGCCACTTGGAGTTTACCAACGATTACGGACAATTGCGGTGCGTCAGTATCAAGCAGTTCGCATAGTTCGGGCGATACATTTCCACTCGGAACAACGACTGTCAGTTACACCATTATAGATGATGCAGGCAATACAGTGACTTGCGAATTTGATGTAATTGTAGAAGAATGCGGCGCGGGTACATCGGTCACTACTCCGGTAGTGTTGATTAGCGATAGTGATTTCGTAGTAGGGGTAAATGATACGGAAAATTTTGCCGATAATTCAACTTATACATTTACTGACCCGGCTACGTCTGCGGCGGCTGTTTTGACCAATATTACACTCGAATTATACTTTAGAATACAAGGCGCGTCTTGCGAAAGCGACATTGAAGTACGATTGACTGACCCTGCGGGAAATGTCAATATATTTACGCCGTTTGCTTCATGTGCAGGGGCAGGACCGCTGTATTATATTGCATTGAATGTACCGAGTGGTGCGACTACGGGCAACCTTGCAGATTGGACGGTAGAATTTAGAGATACCAACGACCAAAATGCAAACACGGCTGAATATTCCGTTAGATTTGGACGCCTCTCTTATGATGCGACAACAGGCGGCGGCGGTTGTGGCGACCCGGTTATCCTCAATTGTCCTGCGGACATTAGTGTATCATCCGATGCGGGAGATTGTGTGGCTTTTGTCACGATTCCTGCGCCTATGTTTGGCGTAGATTTCACGGACTGTGTAGGCGCGACCATCTCGAATAGTTATAACGGTACGTCAAATGCAACGGACATTTATCCGGTAGGAACAACGACCGTAACATGGACAGTAATTGATGATAATGGAAATATCACGACTTGCACGCAAACCGTCGTAGTCGGTGACGGACAGCAACTCGGTTTGACTTGCCCTGACGACATTACCATTTCTACGGATAATGGCGTATGTGAAGCAGAAGTATTTTGGGATGAACCTGTATTGAGCGACAACTGCGGTGCGTCTATCACAAGCACAGCAGAGCCGGGCGATACCTTCCCAATTGGAATGACAACCGTAACATACACAGCAGTAGATGCGGCAGGAAATACGGTAACGTGTAGCTTCACCATCACGGTAGAAGACAACGAAGCCCCCGTAATTGCTTGTCCTGCGGATGTAATGATCAATACTGCGCCCGGAGCTTGTGGTGCGGTAGCGACTTGGTCTGCACCAACAGTAACGGACAATTGCGATACGAATTTGACCGCAACATCAAATATTGCGTCCGGTTCTATCTTCTTGCCGGGTACTACGGTAGTAACTTACACCGTAACCGACGCAGCAGGAAATACAACAACTTGCAGCTTTGACGTAACGATAGTAGATAATGAACCACCAGTGGGCGTTTGTCCGCCGGATATTACAGTAACGGCACGTTCCGGAGAATGCACGGCAAGCGCAACTTGGGATATTCCTATCCCAACCGACAATTGTGGTGCAGTCGTCAAAGATGCGAGCGACAACCCCGGCGATACATTTATCGTGGGTACGACTACGGTGACTTATACCTTCATTGACGAAGCTGGCAATACTTCCACTTGTGACTTTACCATCACGGTAGTAGACGAAGAAGACCCAACGATTACTTGTCCATTGGATATGACCGTAGGCACAGATTCGGGAACTTGTGAGACAGTCGTCAATTGGGCAGTGCCAACAGGTGCAGACAACTGTCCGGGAGTTAGCGTAAGCGGTACATCCAATCCGGGTGATACATTCCCACTCGGTACTACTACTGTCACTTACACCGTTACAGATGCGGCAGGAAATACCGCGATGTGTAGCTTCGACATTACCGTAGAAGATACCGAAGCACCAATGGTGACTTGCCCAAATGATGTAACGGTTGCAGCTAACGCGACAACCTGTACAGCAACGGCAACGTGGAATATACCAAACGCTACAGATAATTGCGGCAATACGACTATCGCAAGTAACACACACGCACCCGGCGATGTTTTTGAACTCGGTACAACGACCGTGACTTACAGCATCACAGACGATGCAGGCAATGAAACCGAATGTAGCTTTGATGTAACTGTCGAAGACAATACGCCTCCGGTGATTCTCAATTGCCCTTCGAATGAATTGAACTTCCTCGCGCCTCCGGGTGAATGTGAGGGTTCGTTTACGATTCCTGTGCCGATGTTTGGTACAGATTATACGGACTGTCAGCAAGGTACAAGCATAACAAATAGCGAAAACGGAACCGCCAACGCTTCGGGTACGTATCCCGTTGGTACAACCGTGATTACATGGACTGCGACCGACCCAAGTGGTAATTCAGTCACTTGTGAACAAACGATTATTGTAGGCGAACAAGACTTAGTGTATGATGAAATACTGGTTACAGATAAGGATGTCTTTGTCGGCGCAGGTACAGATAATGCAGGGTTCAATGAGAGTGATAGTATTTTGATTACCGCTCCGGGCATACCGCCTAATGCAACGGTAAATTCAGTCTTATTAGATTTCTTCTTCCGTCCAGAAGGTAATTCATGCGAAGGCGAAGTAGAAGTAGAAGTAACTGACCCATCAGGTATGGTGACCATATTCCCACCTCAAGTGACCACTTGTAACGGTAACGATGCGATATTTCAGTTCTTGCTGCCGGTGGCGTCTGTACCTTCGGCTGGCGGTGTATGGAAATTAAGATTCCGCGATTTGGCTGACCAAAATCCGGTATCTGCTGGTTCGCCGGGCGCATTTGCACCTCCGGGTACGGAGTTCTCTGTTCGATTTGGACGAATTACATACAATATCACCGTTGACCCGGATTGTCTCGGTGGCGATATAGAAGAAGTAAATGACGGAAGTGACGATGACGTAAATGACGCAACACAAATCACTGAAAATCAAGCCATCATCTTAGCAGAAATCGTAGCACCGGAAGAAAAACCAGACTTTAAACTCTATCCTGTACCAACCACAGGCAGATTGAATATGGATTACGAAGCTACACAAGATGACGATATTTACATCGAAGTCATGGACGCCAACGGCAGAACCATGCACACAGAACGAACAACTGTATTGAAAGGAACAAATACGGTGAATATGGAATTATTTGATTTGCCGGGTGGCTTATACTACATCAAAGTGATGGATAGTAGCGGACACATTCAGGCGAAACCATTTACAAAGTTATCACCTTGATAAGGTAACACGGGCTTCCAGCCCGTGCTGCGTAATGATGAAGAACCGGAAGTCGCGTGAGTGGCTTCCGGTTTTTGTTTTTAAAATTTTAGTTTTTAGATAGAATAAAGTCTATTAGACTTTATTTAGGAATATTTTGTATGCATGGAATTTTGTATTTTTTCGATAATCGAGCCTCATTTTGAGCT
>ENA-ORXR01001626-ORXR01001626.1-marine-metagenome-genome-assembly--contig:-NODE-1626-length-23401-cov-3.838364_pt1 | contig 23401 bp, 18 predicted proteins | sample MGYA00237866_ERZ511479 | MGnify/ENA metagenome assembly ERZ511479 | reverse complement strand
TACCTTGTTGCCGCGGAACATCACGACCACGCGGTCGGCCATCTGGGCCACCACCGCCATGTCGTGCGTGATGAACATTACGGCAGTCCCTGTCTCCCGCTTGAGCCGGTCCATGAGCGCCAGGATCTCTGCCTGAATGGTCACATCCAACGCGGTCGTCGGCTCATCCGCGATGAGCAAGCGCGGCTCGCACGCCAGCGCCATAGCGATCACAACACGCTGGCGCATGCCACCCGACAGTTCATGCGGGTATTGATCAAGCCGTTTATCCGGCTCGGGGATGCGCACCTGTGTCATCAGCTCCAGCGCGCGGGCCTCGGCCTGTGCGCGGCTCATGCCCTTGTGCAGGCGCAGCCCCTCGGTCAGCTGTTTGCCCACCGTGAACACAGGGTTGAGCGCGGTCATCGGCTCCTGAAAAATCATCCCGATCTCGTTGCCGCGGATGCCGCGCATCTTGTCCTGCGGGGTCGTGGCCAGATCAATCTCGCCGTCTGACCCGCTGCTGAACATCAGCTTGCCACCCGCGATTTCGCCGCCGCCGAACTCGACCAGCCGCATCAGCGACAGCGACGACACCGATTTGCCGGACCCTGATTCCCCCACCACGCAGACTGTCTCGCCGGGGTGAATATCAAAGGAGACATCCTCGACCCCCACAACAGGGCCGTCTTTCGTCTGGAATTCGACCCGCAGGCCGTCAATGCGGGCAATCGGCGCTTTTCGGGAATGATCCAGCATGGGGGTCCTTTCAACAGACAGCCGCCCGAAAACAGGCGCAGTTGCATCACGCTATGCGCAAGCATCCCGCGCGTCAAACACTGTCGCCCCGCACAGCAGGCCCGATCGCGCCTGCGCCCGAAAACAGGGCAGCCCGCATTTTGTGTGATCTAATTAACGGGTGAGCCTTGCAATTTTCTCACCGTGTGGTTCACTCACGCCCAAGCGCTCTTTGGGGGGAGCGGGCTGCGCGGCATGGCAGGTCTGTGCCGCAGCTTTTTGTTTTGTAGTTCCTTGTTTCCTCCCGTCAGCGCGATGCGAAAACGTCCCCGACAGCGGGACGATACCGTCACACACCCTGTGTGGCCAACAAGGAGTATAAGATGAAAATGAGAACCCTTTTGATGGGTGCAATCGCGACCAGCGCATTTGCCCCCGTTGCATTCGCGGACGGCCACGAAGGTGAGCGCGGCCGCGACGGTGACGTAAAAGTCCTGTATTGGCAGGCCCCTTCCATCCTCAACCCCTTTCTGTCGGGCGGCACGAAAGACGTCGAATCCGCCTCCCTGATCGTGGAGCCGCTGGCCCGCTTTACAGAAACCGGCGCGATGGTGCCGTGGCTGGTCGACGAAGTACCCACCGTGGCAAACGGCGGCGTTTCCGCCGACCTGACAACGATCACCTGGAAAATCACCGAAGGCCTGAAATGGTCCGACGGCACGCCGCTGACCTCCGAGGATGTGCGTTTCACGGCTGAGTATTGCATGCACCCCGAGGGCGGTTGCGCACAGGGCGCCAAATTCGACGGCGTGAAAAGCGTCGAAGCCGTTGACGATCTGACCGTCAAAGTGACCTTCGATTCCCCCAAGCCGAACCCCTACGGTCCCTTTGTCGGCGGCGAGAGCCCCATCATTCAGGCCGCACAGTTTGCCGACTGCCTTGGTGCGCGCGCGCCCGAGTGTACGGAAGCGAACTTTAACCCCATCGGCACTGGTCCGTTCACCGTCACGGAATTCCGTCCCAATGACGTGATCACGCTGGCCGCGAACGAGAACTTCCGCCATGAGGGCAAGCCTGCCTTCGCGACCATGACCTTCAAAGGGGGCGGTGACGCTGCTGCTGCGGGCCGTGCGGTTCTGGAAACCGGCGAATTCGATTATGCGTGGAACCTGCAACTGGCGCCCGACGTGATCGCCAAGATGGAAGAAGCCGGCAAAGGTGTCGCCATCGCAGGTTTCGGCCCGCTGGTGGAGCGTCTGGAAATGAACCTGACGAACCCCTCGCCAGATCTGCCGCCCGAGACACGCTCGACCGTGGCCGAGCCGCACCCCTTCCTGTCGGACTTCAAGGTCCGCAAGGCGCTGTCGATGGCCATCGACCGCGAGCTGCTGACCGAGGTCGGGTATGGCAAGGCAGGCAAGCCGACGTGTAACCTCGTCCCTGCGCCTGCGCTCTATAACTCCGACAACACAGAATGCCTGACACAAGACCTCGATGGCGCCAAGGCGCTGCTGGACGAAGCAGGCTGGGTTGACAGCGACGGCGACGGTGTGCGCGAGAAAGACGGCGTGAAGCTGTCGATCCTGTACCAGACCTCGACCAATGCTGTGCGTCAGGATTTCCAGGCCCTCATCAAAGACTGGTGGGAGCAGATCGGCGTAGAGACAGAGCTGCGCAACCTCGACGGTTCCGTGTTCTTTGGTGGTGATCCCGGTTCGCCCGATACCTTCCAGAAGTTCTATGCGGATGTGGAAATGTACGCCAACACCTTCAACGGCACAGACCCGCAGGCCTACCTGTCGGCCTACCGTTGCGGCAACGAGCCAAAGCCGTCTTCGCAGTGGCAGGGCGAGAACATCAACCGCTTCTGTGACCCCGCCTATGACGCGCTGCTCGACGAGCTGGCAATGACCGGCGATCTGGACAAGCGTGGCGAAATCGGTCGCAAGCTGAACGACATGGTCACAAAAGACACGATGACCATCGTGCCGCTGGTGAACCGTGCGCGCGTATCGGCCCACGCCAACAGCCTCGGCGGCGTTGTCCTGAACGTCTGGGACAGCGAGCTGTGGAATGCAGCCGACTGGTACCGCATGAAGTGATCCTGACGCGGCGCGCGGGTGATCCGCACGCCGCATCAGGCCACATACCGGACCTTCCCGTACAGGGCGCGCATATGCCGCGCCCTGTACACGCCCCGCTCCCCTCCTCCTCCCAAGACTGATACATAAAGGCGCCGCCCGATGCTGAATTTCACCATCCGCCGACTGCTCCTCTCCATCCCGACGCTTTTGTTCATCAGCCTCGTTGTTTTCATGTTACTGCAACTCGCCCCCGGTGATCCGATGGCGCAGGTGCCCCTGACCGTCCCGCCAGAGGTCAAACAAAAGATGCGCGAGGCGCTTGGCCTCGGCGCGCCGGTCCACATCCAGTACATCAAATGGCTTTACCAGTTTTTCATCGTCGAGCCGTCGGTCCTGATCGACCACCTGACCGCCAACAGCACGTTGTTCGGCTGGCTGCCCGACACACAGCTGAGCATGACAACCGATCCCGTGACCGGCGCGCTGGTCGAGACACAGCGTGTGATCAGCTGGCAGACCCGTTCGCCGGTGATGGACATCGTGATCCAGCGCATGCCGCAGACCCTCTGGGTCGTGGGCCTCAGCTATGTCGTCGGCATCCTCATCGCGATCCCCATCGGCATCTATTCCGCCTACCGGCACTATTCGCTGTTCGATCAGGCGGGCACATTCGTCACGATGGTCGGCTTCTCCATCCCGCCGTTCTTTACCGGCCCGCTGCTGATCGTAATCTTTTCCGTCACACTGGGCTGGCTGCCCTCCATCTATGACACCACGCTGGTCGTCGACAGCTGGGAGACGTTCAAAATCCAGTTCATGCAGATGATCATGCCCGTCATGGTGCTGGCCCTGCAAACCACCGCCCAGATCAGCCGCTACATGCGCTCGGCCATGCTCGACAATCTCAATCAGGACTATGTGCGCACCGCCCGCGCCAAGGGCCTGAAGGAAAGTGTGGTGGTCATGGTCCATGTGCTGCGCAACTCCATGATCCCCGTCGTCACGATCATCGCACTGGGCATGCCCGCGATCTTTGGCGGCGCGATCATTACGGAAAACGTGTTCAAGGTGAACGGCATCGGGCAGCTCCTGCTGACGGCGCTGTTTGCCAACGATCTGCCGATGGTGATGACGCTGACGTTCATCTTTGCCATCCTCATCGTCCTCTTCAACCTCATCGCCGACATCCTTTACGGCGTGCTCGACCCAAGGATCCGCTATGACTGAGCAAGCCATTCCCGCCAGCCCGATCGAAGCAGACCTCGAAATCTACGGCGCCCTCAAGGACAAAGAACCGTCCAAGCCGCCGCGCAGCCAGTGGCGCGATGTCTGGGACCAGTTCCGCAAACACAAAGGCGCGGTGTTCGGCGGCGGGTTTCTGATCTTTATCACGCTGGGCGTGCTGTTCGGGCCGTACCTGTGGACGGTCGAGCCGACGACCCTCGACATCCGCAACAAAAACTGGCGCCCGATCTACACGCTGATCTGGGACAGCGGCGCAAAGGCGGGCTGGGCGCACCCCTTTGGCACCGACCAGCTGGGCCGCGACATCCTCGCCCAGATGATCTATGGCGGCCGTGTCAGTATGGCGGTGGGCTGGTCCGCGATGATCCTCGCGCTGCTGATCGGCACGGCGATTGGTGTGGCCTCGGGCTATTTCAAACGCGCCGATTTCATCCTGATGCGCTTTACCGATCTGGTGCTATCCCTGCCGATCCTGCCGCTGGTGCTGCTGGCGGTGACGCTGTTCCGCCAACCGCTCACCAGCTTTTTCGGCAGCCCCGAGGCGGGGATGTTCGTGCTGATCGTCAGCGTGATCGCGCTGACCTCATGGATGCAGACCGCGCGCATCGTGCGCGGCGATATTCTGGCCCTCAAGGAGCGGGAGTTCATTCTCGCCGCGCGCTCCATCGGCTCCACCTCGGGCAAGATCATCCGCCGCCACCTGCTGCCAAACGTGATTTCACCCATCATGGTCTCCGCAACACTCGGCCTTGCCACGGCGATCATCACGGAATCAGCCCTCAGCTTTCTGGGCGTGGGCTTTCCGTCCGACTTCCCCACATGGGGCAAGCTGCTGTCGGACGCGGTGGACCGTATGCAGGAATACCCCGAACGCGTAATGCTGCCCGGTATCCTGATCTCGCTGACGGTGCTCAGTGTGAACTACCTCGGCGACGGATTGCGCGACGCGCTCGATCCGCGCATTCGCGGCCGCTAAGCCCGCTCGACGTCAGGCCATAAAACGAGGGGCCGCGCATGACAGTGCCCGGCCCCAATCTTTGCTTTTCCACTAAACTCGATCCCGAACACGCCGCGCGCGGATCGGCCGGAACAGGCCACAGACCTATTCGATATGCGCCCGCAGGCGGCGCACAGCCGCCCAGACCAGCAGCACCACAGGCACCGTGACCATCGCGGTGAGGTAGCCCTTGCTCAGCCCGGTCACTTCGGTCAGCGGGTACAGCACATAGGCCGCCAGCGACACCGCGTAATAGCTGATCGCCACGACCGACAGCCCCTCCACCGTGCGTTGCAGACGCAGTTGCAGATCGGCGCGCTTGTCCATGCTCTCCAGAATTGCCTGGTTCTGGGCAGAGCGTTCGACATCCACCCGCGTGCGCAGCAGGTCCGACGCCCGCAGCGCGCGCGCCGACATCCGCTCCAGCCGCCGCTCCATCGAGATTACAGTGCGCATCGCGGGCTCGTAGCGGCGGGTCATAAACTCCCCGAAGGCCTGCCGCCCCTGAAACCGCTCCTCGCGTAGCGCCGCGATCCGCTCATCCACAATCGCCTTATAGGCTGCCGTCCCTGCGAAACGGAACGAGGTCTGCGCGACCATATTCTCCAGCTCGACAGAAACATCCAGCAGCGCGTCCAGCGTCGCCTCGGGCTTGCTTTCCTGCGCGCTCATCTTGGCCATCAGCGCGCTGATCTGGCGGTCCATTTCGCCGACCTGCTGGCCGATTTCGCGCGTCAGGGCAAAGCCCAGCATCGACATCGTCTTATACGTCTCGATCTCCAGCAGGCGCTGGATGATCCGCCCGATCCGCCGCATCCCCGTATCCTCGGGCACAAAAACGGCAAAGCGCGAATGCCCCGCCGGATCAATGCGGAAATCACTGGCCACGACGGCGGCCCCTTCCAGCACCCGCGCGGCGGCAAGGCTTTCGGGAACGAACCATTCGCGCAACTGCTCGATGATCTCGTCGGTTTTATCGGGCATCGGCATCAGGCGCAGCAGGCTCGATGTCAGGCGCTGGCCCGGCGCATCCTCCAGCCAGCCCGCGGGAAAGACGTCGAACTCCGCCGGATCAAAGGGCCGCTTGCTCAGGTCCTCGCCAAAGGCGGTGTAGGTCACGAACTCTGTGTGCTGCTCCCATTTGAGGTGAAAGCGCCCCATCGCCCCGTAGTAGTGCGTGGCATCCGCATCGGGCAGTGGCGCGCCATAGTGGCGCAACAAAGCCACCAGATGCGCCATGTCCGCGCCGCGGTCACGGTCACGCGCCGCCGCATCGCCCGCCTGTTTGATCGCCAGAAACGCAACGACCTGGGGCGCTTTGACATTCGGGAACGGCCTGGCGTGCAATTCGCCGGTCAGGGCATAGCGCAGCGGGTGGTCGGTGATCGGTGGCATGGGCAATTCCTTTGCGGCTGTCCCGTCTGTATGGCCCCGGGCAGGTCTGTGACACAACTTAGAAGATACCACGCCAAAGGCAATCTGCGCGTACCAGCGCATACTTTTCCACCTATCGGAAAGTATGGGCCTGCCCGCACAGCAAAACGCCCCACCGTTTCCGGCAGGGCGTTTGAAGGTGGGATCGGGCACTGTCTGGTCGATAGTCGAACCAGAGGTGGAGCCTAATCAATCATCGGCAGCAGCTTGTCGAGTGAGGCCTTCGCATCGCCGTAGAACATGCGCGTGTTCTCTTTGAAGAACAGCGGGTTCTCGATCCCCGAATAGCCTGTCCCCTGCCCGCGTTTGGATACGAATACCTGCTTGGCCTTCCAGCATTCCAGCACCGGCATACCGGCGATGGGGCTGTTGGGATCGTCCTGTGCCGCAGGGTTTACGATATCGTTGGAGCCAATCACGATCGCCACATCGGTCGTGGGGAAGTCCTCGTTGATCTCGTCCATCTCCAGCACGATGTCATAAGGCACTTTTGCCTCGGCCAGCAGCACGTTCATGTGACCGGGCAGACGCCCCGCGACAGGGTGAATGGCAAAGCGCACATTCTTGCCCTTTGCCCGCAGCTTTTTCACCAGATCGCTCACCGCACCTTGGGCCTGCGCCACCGCCATGCCGTAGCCGGGGATGATGATGACACTATCGGCCTCATTGAGCGCCTGCGCCACGCCGTCGGCCTCGATGGCGATCTGCTCACCCTCCACGGCCATCTGCTCACCCGCGGGGCCACCAAAGCCGCCGAGGATCACAGACACGAACGAGCGGTTCATCGCCTTACACATGATGTAGGACAGGATCGCCCCCGACGAGCCGACCAGCGCACCGACCACAATCAGCAGATCGTTGCCAAGGCTGAAGCCAATCGCCGCCGCAGCCCAACCCGAATAGCTGTTGAGCATGGAGACAACCACCGGCATGTCCGCCCCGCCAATACCCATGATCAGGTGGTAGCCGATGAACAGCGCCGCCAGCATCATCAGCAGCAGCGGAAAGAAACCGCCGGTGTTGAAGTACCAGATCAGCGTGATGACCGAAATTGCCGCTGCCGCGATGTTGAGCATGTGACCGCCCGGCAGCTTTTCCGCAGCAGAGGTCACACGGCCCGCCAGCTTGCCATAGGCGATGACCGAACCGGTAAAGGTGACCGCCCCGATGAACACGCCCAGAAACAGCTCGACCCGCAGGATGTTGATCTCGACGACCGACTTTTTCGCGATCAGCGCCGCAAAGGTGCCCAGCGTCGAAACATCACCGCCCCCGTCGACAAAACCCGCAACGCGACGGATTTCAAAATGCGCGATCAGCCCGACGAACACCGCCGCCAGACCCACAAGACTGTGCATCGCCGCGACCAGTTCGGGCATCTGCGTCATCTGCACTTTCGTCGCCAGCTGATAGCCGATGGCACCGCCGCCCGCGATCAGGATCAGCGACAGCAGCCAAAAGCCCGAGCCGGGCCCGACCAGCGTCGCCGCCACCGCCAGCGCCATGCCGACAATACCGTACCACACCGCGCGCTTTGCGCTTTCCTGTCCGGACAGACCGCCCAGCGAGAGAATGAAAAGAATTGCTGCAACCACATAGGCCGCTGTTGTGAAACCAAATTCCATGATCCGCGCTCCCCTTTAAGATTTCTGGAACATGGCGAGCATGCGCCGTGTCACGAGGAAGCCACCGAATATGTTGATCCCGCACATGAAGACCGACAAAGCAGCAAGAATAACCACCAAAGCCGAGCCAGAGCCGATTTGCATCAGCGCCCCCAGAATGATGATCGAGGAAATCGCATTCGTAATCGCCATCAGCGGCGTGTGCAGGCTGTGCGCCACCCCCCAGATGACCTGAAATCCGATAAAGATCGACAGCACGAAAACGATAAAGTGCTGCATAAAGCTGGCCGGCGCGACCAGCCCTACCAGCAGCAGCAGCGCGCCGCCAACCCCCAGCAGAATGACCTGGTTCTTGGTCTGCGCCTTGAATGCTGCCAACTCGGCCGCCTTCTTTTCCTCCGCCGTCAGCTCCTTTGGCGCGGCAGGTTTGTTTTTCTGCTGCGCAATCGCGTTCACCTTGGGCGGCGGCGGCGGGAATGTCACCTCCTGCGCATGGGCAATCGTGGCCCCGCGGATCACGTCGTCTTCCATGTTGTGATTAATCACACCGTCTTTTTCCGGCGTCAGGTCGGTCATCAGATGGCGGATGTTTGTCGCATAGAGCGTCGAGGCCTGCGTGCCCATCCGGCTGGGGAAGTCGGTGTAACCTATGATCGTCACACCGTTGTCGGTCACGATCTTTTCGTCCATGACGGTCTGCTTGCAGTTCCCGCCCTTCTCGGCGGCCAGATCCACAATCACGCTGCCCGGCTTCATCGCGGCGACCATATCAGCGGTCCACAGCTCGGGCGCTTCGCGGTTGGGGATCAGCGCAGTACAGATCACGATGTCGACGTCGGGCGCCAGTTCGCGGAACTTGGCCAGCTGCGCCTCACGGAATTCAGGCGAGGACACAGAGGCATAGCCGCCCGTCACCGCACCGTCTGTCTGCTCTTCCTCGAAATCGAGATAGACAAATTCCGCGCCCATGCTCTCGACCTGTTCGGCCACTTCGGGACGCACGTCAAAGGCCAGCGTAATCGCCCCCAGCGAAGTGGATGTGCCAATCGCAGCCAGACCCGCAACGCCCGCACCGATCACCAGAACCTTTGCCGGAGGCACCTTGCCCGCCGCCGTGATCTGACCGGTAAAGAACCGGCCAAAGTTGTTGCCCGCCTCGATCACCGCACGGTAACCGGCAATGTTTGCCATCGAGCTGAGCGCGTCCATCTTTTGCGCACGGCTGATGCGCGGGATCATTTCCATCGCAACGACAGTGGCGCCCTTTTTGGCCGCCGACTGCATCTTTGCCTCATCCGCGACAGGGCTGAAAAAGGAAATCAGCGTCTGCCCCTCGCGCAGTTTCTTCATCTCGCCTGTATCGGGCGCGCGCACCTTGGCGACGACATCGGCCTCTTTCCACAGGGCGGATGCGGTTTTCACAACCTGCACGCCGACTTTGCTATACTCCGCGTCGGAAAAGCCGGAGGCCAGCCCCGCGCCCGCCTCGATCAGGCACTCATGCCCCAGTTTATGCAGTTGGATAGCACTGTCGGGCGTCATCGCCACGCGGCGCTCGCCCTCGAATACCTCTTTAGGTGTCCCGATTTTCACTCAAAATCTCCCAAAATTGCGTTTGGTGCCGAAACTGGCGTATCGCAGATGAACCTTTGACCTATCGCGCAGGCACCAGACGCACAAGCGCCGCCCCCGCGAATTATGCAGTCTCGTGCAGCTTTTTTGCCATGCCTGAAGCATTTTAAGCAAAATATCGGCAAATTTCACGAGAGAAACAATATTTCGCTCACGCCGCAGCCTGCGCAACAATGAAACGTCGTGGCGACAGAATCATTCTTGCACTCGCAGCCTTGCGCATGGTCCCCCTTTTCGCGGAGGCCGCGCTCACCTAGGTTGGCCCAAACACAAAGGATCGCATCATGACACTGGACGGAAAACACGCACTCATCACCGGCGGCGGCACCGGCATCGGGCTGGCCATCGCGCACATGCTGGTGGCGCGCGGCGCGCATGTCACCATCACCGGGCGCAGGCAGGAGGTGCTGGAGGAAGTCGCGACAGACGGCATGACCGCACTGGCGATGGATGTGCGCAACGAGGACGACGTGGTGGCCAAAATCGCCGCCGCCGTCGACGCGCACGGTCCGATCCAGATCTGTGTGCCCAACGCGGGCCTCGCGACCGGCAAAGCGGCACATAAGACCGACATGGATTTCTGGCGCGACATGATGTCGACAAACCTTGATGGCGCCTTCCTGACCATCCGCGAAAGCCTGCACAGCATGCGTGAAACCGACTGGGGCCGCGTGATCGCCGTCTCCTCGATGGCGGGCTTGCGCGGCCTGCCGGGGGCTGCGTGCTATTCGGCGTCCAAACACGGCATGATCGGTCTGATCCGCTCGCTGAGCGAGGAATACATGGGCAAGCCCTATACGTTCAACGCACTATGCCCGGGTTATGTCGACACGCCCATCGTGACACGCAACACCGTGTCGATTTCACAGCGCGCAGGCATCTCGCCCGAGGCTGCGCGCAACATGATGGTAGAGGCAAATCCCCACAAGCGCCTGGTCACAGTGGAAGAAGTCGCCGCCGCAGCCGCATGGCTGGTGGGGGACGGATCAGGCAGCATCAACGGCCAAACCGTTGAAATTGCAGGCGGTCAGATGTAGCCGCTCAGCGCTTTGCGCTCACACCGCGCGCACGGCTGACGCAGGGCGTTGTCCTGCGGCCCATTCCTGCGCTGCGGTACCAAAGGCCTCGAACAGCGGTCGCGACACCGGATCTTGCGCCGCCTCGTATTCGGGATGCCACTGCACAGCGAGGGTAAAACCCGCCGCACCCTCGACATAAATCGCCTCCGGCGTGCCATCCTCGGCCAGACCGTCGATAACGATCCGCGGCCCAGGGGTTTTGATCCCCTGCCCGTGCAATGTGTTCGTGCGCACGACCTGACTGCCCATGACATGATGAAACACGCCCCCTGGGGTAAAGGTCACGTCATGACGCAGCTCGAATTTCTCTTCCATCGTGCCCTCGGGCGGCATGCGATGGTTCATCCGGCCCGGCAGATCGCGGATCTCGGGATACAGCGTGCCGCCCATTGCGACATTCACCTCCTGAAACCCGCGGCAAATGCCCAAAATCGGCTGCCCCGCCGCCACACAGGCCCGCGTCAGCTCCAGCGCGATCGCATCGCGTGCGCGGTCGAATTCGCCGTGCGCCGGCGTTTCCTGCTCGCCGTACTCCTCAGGATGCACATTGGGCCGCCCACCCGTCAGCAAGAAACCGTCACAACACGCCATCAGCTCGGCCACGGACACCAGCGCGGGATCGCAGGGCACCAGCAACGGCATGCATCCCGCAACCTCGGCCACGGCAGTCGAATTCATAGTCCCGCCCGCATGAACCGGATACTGGTCGTTCAAAAGATAGCTGTTGCCGATAATGCCAATGACAGGCCTGCCCATAACCGCTTCCTCTCCCGGAAATTCAGCTGGTATCCTAGCGCGGGAAAACTAAAGCCTCAACACCACTGTGACACGAACACACGCAAAACCCGTATGCCCGTGCCACGAATGGCAACCGATCGCCTAGATCTCGCCAATCAGATTGGCCGCCTCGATCCCCGCCATCGCAGCAACCGCGTCATTGTCCGAGGTATCGCCCGTCAGCCCCACGGCCCCGATCACAGCCCCCTTGGCAGAGCGCAGCAACACACCGCCCGGCACCGGAATAACCTGCCCGCCGTAAACGCCGTTCACCGCCGCCATGAAATAGGGCTGTGCTTCGGCCCGTGCCATCTGCGCGGTCCCCGCCATGCCCAGCATCACCGCGCCATAAGCCTTGCCATGCGCAATCGCGAACCGGCCCGGCGCCGCCCCGTCCTGCCGCTCAAAGGCCAGCACATGCCCGCCCGCATCCAGCACCACACACGACAATGGCTTCAGCCCCATCTCGCCGCCTTTATCAAAGGCCTTACGGATCACAGTCCGCGCTTTTCTCAACGATACACTCATGTCTTTTTCCTATTTTCTCTGACCAAAAATACTCCGGGAAGTCTGAAGGGCCGGCCCTTCAGTCCCCGACCCGCCGCACATACATCAGCTTGCGGCCTTCAACTCCAACCGCCGCGCATGCAGCACAGGCTCGGTATAGCCGGACGGCTGGCCCGTGCCCTCCATTACCAGATCGCAGGCCGCCTGATAGGCGATGCCGTCAAATCCGGGCGCCATCGGCCGGTACAGCGGATCGCCCGCGTTCTGTGCGTCGACCACCGCCGCCATCTTTTGCAGCGCAGCCGTCACCATGTCGCGGCTCACGACCTCGTGGTGCATCCAGTTGGCCACATGCTGCGCCGAAATCCGGCAGGTCGCGCGGTCTTCCATCAGGCCCACGTTGTTCATGTCCGGCACCTTCGAGCACCCGACCCCCTGATCGATCCAGCGCACGACATATCCCAGAATGCCCTGCACGTTGTTCTCGACCTCGCGCTGCAATTGCGCGGGCGTCCATTTGCGGAAATCTGCCAACGGGATGTCCAGCAGCGTTTCCTTATAGGCGCGCCTGCCGTCTGCCGCCAGCTTTGCCTGCACCGCGAAAACATCGACCTTATGATAATGCAGCGCGTGCAATGTAGCGGCAGTGGGCGACGGCACCCAGGCACAGTTGGCGCCCGATTTGGGGTGGCCGATCTTTTGCTCCAGCATCGCGGCCATCATATCTGGCATCGCCCACATGCCCTTGCCGATCTGCGCCTTGCCCGACAGGCCACACTCCAGCCCGATGTCGACATTCTGCATCTCGTAGGCGTTGATCCACGGCTTGTTCTTGATGAAATCCTTGCGCGAAAACGGCCCCGCCTCCATCGAGGTGTGGATCTCGTCGCCGGTGCGGTCCAGAAAACCGGTATTGATAAAGGCCACGCGGTGCTGGGCGGCGCGGATACATTCCTTGAGGTTGGCAGAGGTGCGCCGCTCCTCGTCCATGATCCCCAGCTTGACGGTGTATTGCGGCAGGCCCAGCGCCGCCTCGACGCGGGTGAATATCTGGTCGGAAAAGGCGACTTCCTCGGGGCCGTGCATCTTTGGCTTGACCACATAAACCGATCCCGTGACCGAGTTGCCGCCCGTGCGACCCAGATCATGCATCGCGATAAGCGTCGTGACCATCGCGTCCATCAGCCCCTCGAACACTTCGTTCCCCTCGCCGTCCAGAATGGCGGGGTTGGTCATCAGATGGCCCACGTTGCGCACCAGCATCAGCGCACGCCCCTTGAGGGTCAGCTGCCCCTCCCCGTCAGGCGTCAGATACGTCCGGTCCGCGTTGAGTTTGCGCGTCATCTGCGCGCCGCCCTTCTCAAAGCTTTCCTCAAGATCGCCGCGCATCAGGCCCAGCCAGTTGCCATAGGCCTGCACCTTGTCCTCGGCATCCACACAGGCCACGGAATCCTCGCAATCCATGATGGCGGAAACCGCGCTTTCCATCTGCACATCGGCCAGACCCGCCTGATCGCGGCTGCCGATGGGATGGGTCCGGTCGAACACCAGCTCGACGTGCAGGCCGTTGTTGCGCAGCAGCACCGTATCGGGCGCTTTCGGATGGCCGGTGTAGCCGATAAATTTGGATGGCGTCATCAGTGGCTGGTCGTCGATCAGCAATGCGCCGTTGCGGATGGCATAGCGGCGCGCGTCCGCGTGGCTGACCCCCTCGACGGGAAAGGCCTCGTCCAGAAACACCCGCGCCCGCGCGACGACACGCGCACCGTGTCCCTGATTATAGGGGCCTTTCGGCGGCTGTGTGCCCATCGCATCGGTGCCGTAGAACCCGTCATACAAGCTGCCCCAGCGCGCGTTGGCCGCATTGAGCGCAAACCGCGCATTGGTGATCGGCACAACCAGTTGCGGGCCTGCGATGCTGGCGATCTCGGGGTCGACATTGGCGGTCTGGATGCTGAAATCATCGCCTTCGGGGACAACATACCCGATGTCGCGCAGAAACGACATATAGCTGGAAGGATCATGCGGCTGGTTGGCGCGCGCCTTGTGCCACGCGTCGATCTGGCCCTGAATCTCGGTACGTTTATCCAGCAGCGCGCGATTCCGCGGCGCCATCTCCGACACCAGCGCAGCAAAGCCTGACCAAAAGGCATCCGCCGTGACATCCACCCCGTCCAGCGCATGTTTTTCAATAAAATCAGCCAGCTGCACATCCACCTGCAAGCCGTTTCGATCCACTCTTTTCATGCTGTCTCTCCTGCTGCGCGATCCTGAAAGTTTCCGATAGGAAATTACTTGCACGAGGCATAAGCGCAACCACAAAGCGCCGCAAGTGGGTTTGGTAAAATTACTTTACCAATCGTGCTATTTTGAGGGCGCCGTGCGCGCGCGCTTGCACCGCTCTGAGCAATAGCGCACCTCGTCCCAGACCGCTGCCCATTTCTTGCGCCACGCGAACGGCTTGTCGCAGGTGACGCAAATTTTGCGGGGCAGATCGGACTTCTTGATGTGTTTCGGCATGCAAATAAGATAGCGCAGCTGCGGGCGAAAAAAAGGGCGCTCCGAAAACCGGAACGCCCCTTTGAAACTGAACTTGCGAACGGATCAATTCGTAGCGGTCGGCGTCGCGCTGGAGTTCGTGCCGGGCGCATAAACGTCCGTGTCTACCGTGGTGGTTACGGGACCGGCAGTGTCTGCATTGCTAACAGCAGCCCCGTCGCCCGCGTTAATCATGTTAAAACCGATAAGGCCCAGCAGCATCAGCGCGCCAAACAGCATGGCCCCCTTGATCCCCAGCAGTGCGGGGCGGTGGTGGCGTTCCTGTGCTTCGATATTTGTGTCGGGTGCGGACATTGTCAGTTCTCCTATAAGCGATCCACGCCTTGCAGGCGCGGTGTTGCAGACTTAACGTGCCGCGCAACGCGATTGTTCCAAAAAAGGTCAGCCCCCATGCGCGATGCAGCCCCTCAAACCGTCTATCTGGCAGATTACACGCCCTATCCGTGGACGGTGCAAACCGTGGCGCTGCATTTCACCCTGTCGCCCAATGCCACCCGCGTGCGCAGCCGGCTGCAGATGGCGCCCAATCCGGCCTATGACGGCCCGCGCGTGCCGATGTTCCTGCACGGCGAGGCGGTCAAACTGCTGTCGGCGCGCATTGACGGCGTGCAGGTGCAGCCTGATGTGACGGAGACCGGCCTGACCTGCGATGTCCCCGACGCCCCCTTCATCTGGGAGGCGGAGGTCGAGATCGATCCCGCAGGCAATACCGCCCTCGAAGGGCTGTACCTGTCGGGCGGCATGTATTGCACCCAATGCGAGGCGGAGGGATTTCGCAAGATCACCTACTACCCCGACCGCCCCGACGTGATGAGCGTGTTCACTGTCACCATCGACGCGGACGCGCCCGTCAAACTGTCCAACGGCAATGATCTGGGCGACGGCAAATGGCACGATCCGCACCCCAAACCGGCGTATCTTTTTGCCCTTGTCGCGGGCGATCTGGTCAACCGCGCAGACAGCTTCACCACCCGTTCGGGCCGCGAGGTCGCGCTGAATATCTGGGTCCGCAGCGGTGATTTCGACAAGACGGAATTCGCGATCGACGCGCTCAAGGCCTCGATGAAATGGGACGAAGACGTCTATGGCCGCGAATACGATCTGGACCTGTTCAACATCGTTGCTGTCGATGACTTCAACATGGGCGCGATGGAGAACAAGGGCCTCAACATCTTCAACTCCTCTGCGGTGCTTGCCTCGCCTGCGACCTCGACCGACATGAATTTCGAGCGGATCGAGGCGATCATCGCGCATGAGTATTTCCACAACTGGACCGGCAACCGCATTACCTGCCGCGACTGGTTCCAGCTGTGCCTCAAGGAAGGGTTGACGGTGTTCCGCGACAGTCAGTTCACCTCCGACATGCGCTCGGGGCCCGTGAAACGGATCAGCGATGTGATCGACCTGCGCAGCCGCCAGTTCCCCGAGGATCAGGGCCCGCTGGCCCATCCCGTCCGCCCCGAGAGTTTTTCGGAGATCAACAACTTCTACACTGCGACCATCTACGAAAAGGGCGCAGAGGTTATTCGGATGCTCAAGACGCTGGTGGGCGATGCGGCCTACGGTGAAGCCGTCGCGCTGTATTTCGCGCGCCACGACGGCGATGCCGCCACGATCGAGGACTGGCTGCGCGTGTTCGAGGACACGACAGGGCGCGACCTGACCCAGTTCAAACGCTGGTACGCGCAGGCGGGCACGCCCCATCTAAGCGTGACCGAAAGTTTCAGCGACGGCACGCTGACACTGAGCTTTAGCCAGCACACACCGCCCAGCGCAGCCACCCCCGACCCGCAGCCGCAGGTGATCCCCGTGGCCGTCGGTCTGATCGCCCCCGACGGCACGCAAACCCACGACACCCGCATTCTGGAAGTGACCGGGGCCACGCAAAGCTTTTCGTTCGACGGGCTGGACGCCGCACCCGTAGCCTCTGTGCTGCGCGGCTTCTCGGCGCCCGTGGTGCTGCATCACGATCTGGGCACACAGGCGCGCGCCCATCTGATGACCCACGACACCGATCCGTTCAACCGCTGGGAGCAGGGCAATATGCTGGCCCGCGCGGCACTGCTGGACATGATCCGCAACGGCGCCGCCCCCGATGCCGCGTTTTGCGCAGGCATCAAGGCCATCGCGCAGGACACCACCCTTGATCCGGCCTTTCGCGATCTGATCATCGGCTGGCCCGGCGCCTCCGAACTGGCAGGCCTGCTGCATGCCGCAGGGCATGTGCCCGACCCCGATGCGATCCACACCGCCCTGCAAACGATGGGCGACACGGTGGCACAGACCTTTGGCACGGCCGCGCGCGACATCTACGACGCCAACCAGATCACCGGCCCCTACCGCCCCGACGCCGACCAGTCGGGCAAACGTGCGCTGGCCAACGCGATGCTGGGCCTGATCAGCCGCTCTGATGGCGGCGCGCTGGCCGCACAGCAATTCGACGCGGCCGACAACATGACACAACAGCTGGCCGCACTGGGCCTGCACGTCCGCTACGCCAGTGACGACAGCAGGCTGGACGCGTTTTATGACCGCTGGAAGGACGACAGGCTGGTGATGGACAAATGGTTCGGCCTGCAAGTGGGCCAGTCGCGCCCCGCCGATACAATCGCCACCGTGCAGCGCCTGACGCAGCACGCCGATTTCAACTGGAAAAACCCAAACCGGTTCCGCGCCGTGCTGGGCAGCTTTGCCATGCACCACGCAGGGTTTCACCACGCATCGGGCGCGGGCTATGCGCTGCTGGCGGACTGGCTGATCCGGCTTGATCCGGTGAACCCGCAGACCACCGCGCGCATGTGCTCGGCCTTCCAGACATGGCGGCGTTATGATCCTGCGCGCCAGACGCTGATCAAGGCGCAGCTTGACCGCATCCTTGCGACCCCCGACCTCAGCCGTGACACAACCGAGATGCTGAGCCGGATCGCCGCCGCCGCGTGACGGCACGGAAGACTGACGCGCAGTGCCAGACTGTGCTAAGGCGACCAGACACAGGACGCGCAGGCGTTGCAACGGGCAGTTAAAATAAGGCGACGATCCATGTTCTTCATCTACATCCTATGCGCGGCAGTGGTTCTGGGGTTCTTGCTGTACCGTCGCCTGCAACGCGGCGCCTATCTGCTGGGTGGCGTGATGGAGGCGGCGCCGCAGGTGCGTGCCGCGGCCAAACGGCTGGGGTTTCATGCCCAGCCGAATGTGCATTCCATCGTCAGCATCCACACTGCCGACCTCTGCGTGGCGGCAATGGCCAGCGCCTTTGCGCAGATGGACGACCACGGTGCCCCTGTTGACGGGGTCCTGACCGCCTCGCTGCAAAAGCGGCTGCAAGCAGACCCGCAAGCCGCCGCCGACATGACCGTGCTGGGCGGCTGGCTGGTGGAACAGGGCGGCGGCGTCACCCCCGCCTTCGAGCGGCTGACAAACCGGCTCAAGCAATTGGACCACGGCCCCTATTTCGACAAGCTGATGCGCGTGATGGGCGATGTAACCGCCGCAGGCACAAAGGGCATGCCCAGCGCGCGGCAGGCCGATGCGATGGGCGCACTGGCGCGCATTTTCCGCACCGCATGAACGGCGGCACGCTGCCCTACCACTATACCAGTCAGGGGCGTCGCGCGCTCACGGTGGGGATTGTCGCGGGGGTCTGGGCCGTTTTGCTGGCCGCCTATCTCTGGCTGGATGCCGCCCCCGCCGTGCTGGCCCTGCTGGTGGCCTTTACCCTGCCTGCGGTCTACGACATCCTCGGCAATCCGCGTGCGCAGTTCACCCTGACGCAGACGCATCTGCGCTGGCAGGCGGGCCGCCAGAACGTCGAGATCCCGCTGGAAGAGATCGACCATCTGCGCCTCGATACCCGCCTTGATCTGTCGGTGCGCCTCAGCGTTGTGCGCCCCTCGGGGGTCAGGCTGCGCGTGCCCTACCCCGCCACGCCGCCGCATGGCGTGCTGGAGCCGCTGGCACAAAAGGCAGGGCTGCGCACGCAGCGGCATCATTTTTCGCTGATGGGATAGCGGTCAGGGACGTGCCTTGGGGCGTTTGGTGCTGACCCGCTCGCAATAGGTCTGACGCTTGAGCCAGTTGGCCATGTCCGCGCGTTTGGACGGGCTGCGCATCGGACCCCAGTCCGCCGACACGCCGCGCCACCGTGTGTCCCGCCCGTGGATCACCCCGTCGCGTTTGACCGTAAAGGCCATGATCCGCACAGCACAGCTGAGGTTGGCAGGCCCGCTTTTCAACGCCTCGCCCGTGCCCACGGCGCATTTGTAGCCGCGCGCGGTGGCGGGCAGGATTTGCAGTAGCCCGTACCATTTGCCGCCGCCCCCCACCGCCCAGGGTTTATAGGTGCTTTCGTGTTTGGCCAGCGCAGACATATAGCCCACCCAGAACGCACTGCGCTGTGCGGCGTCATTCTCGGGGTAGGCCGGACACCAGTTGGCAATGTCGCGGGGGACCATCTCGATCAGCGGGCGGCCGTGGCCACGCAAGGCCGCCATCGCAGCGCGGGTCCACAGCACATTACCGTCCATGTGCTGCCAGCGGGTACGCGGCACAAAGGCACGGCGCACAGGCGGGCGCAGCGCAATGTCGTCGCCGTCCAGCACGGCGGGACTTTGCGGTGCCACGACAGGAACAGGTGCAGATGCAGGTGCAGGGACAAGCGGCGCGGCCTGCTGCTGGCCCAGCGCCCCCACCGGCGCCAGCGCCAGCACTGCAATCAGCACATTGCGGCGCGTATTCAAGAATAGCTGTTTCATAGCGCACAGTATGTTCCGCAGATTTCGCCGCTGGCAAGGGGGATGCGCACAGACGTGCCGCCAATTGTCCCGCAAGCCGCAACAATCACGCGCAAAAACCGCTACCAGACTACATTCGCGAACAGTTTGCCCCATTTCGCAGCCCCACCGCACGCCTGCCCGCGCAATATCGCGACATGACCGTGCCAAGGCCACGTTCGCGCCCCAATGCGCAACCAGATTGATCCTCAACCAAAGCTGCCTTTTACTTACACGGATATGAACATGACCCATCTGGCTACATTGCTGCGCAAGCTGCCCGACTTTGCCCGCCCGGCCCGCGACACTACTGCCGTGGCCGCGCGCCAGACTGCCCAACCCGCAGCCGCCACAGCGGACACGCGCCCCTGCGAAAAGGTCAAGACCCCCTCACCGTTCAAAGGCACCCGCCGCCCCAAGACCGGCCGCCGCAGTGCTGCATCTGCCGCACAGCCGTCCAAGGCCCCGCAGGTCACACACACCGATGATACAATACCGGCCCCAGTTCAAACACAGGCCACCGCCCCCGCCGCCCTGCACGAGGGTTATCGCCTGTCGATCCCCTGCCCCGATCCCACGCGGGAGGACCGCACCCGCGACACCCACCAGAACCGCGCGCTGTCGCTGGTTCGTCAGGAAGACTGGGTGACCCTGTCACAGCTGATCGCAGAGGCCGACACGGCCCGCGCCATGACCCCCGGCGGCATGAGCATCGCAGAACTGATGGCCTTTGGCGCGCGCGCCGACGTCGTCATGGCAGCCGAGCACGCCCTGCTGGAGCGCAACCCCGCCCGCGACGCACCGCTGATGCGCGGCATCGAGGCGCTTGAATTCGTGCTGGCCGAGGACAGCGACAACTATATCATCGGTTGCATCGTCGCACAGGCCCACATGGACATGGCATGGGCGTGGCGCGGCATCGGCTGGGACGTCGAGATCGCCCCGCGCAACCGCGAAGCCTTTGACGCGCATTTTGCCCGTGCCCGTGACATCATCGCCTCGTTCAACGGGATGCCCGCGCACTCTGCCCTGCTGGCCAGCACCTCCTGTGCGTTGCTGCGCGGTAATGACTGCACCGCGCAATCTGTCGCTGACCGCTATGAGGCGCTGATTGATCTGAACCCCGCCAACACCGGCCCTATGCGCGCTCTTGGCACCCACATGCTGCCGCGCTGGTACGGATCCCACAACGGGCTGGAGCTGGAGGCGCGTCGCACAGCGGCCCGCACGCAGGAAACATGGGGCGCGGGCGGCTACACCTGGGTCATGTTCGACGCGATCAGCGTGGACGACGAGGCCTGCGCGCGCCTTGACCTGCCGTTTTTCATCGAAGGGCTGCGCGACATCGTCACCCGCCGCCCCGAGCCGCATACGATCAACCTGCTGGCTGCCTATTGCGCCAACACGATGGGTCAGGCCTTTTCGGGCAATGACGCGGCCGACCACATGCGCGCGCAAATCGCCGCCTGTGCCGACTGGATCGTGCGCGAGCATCTGACAGAACTGCACCCGATGATCTGGGCCCACGCCGCGCAGGGGTTTGCCAACAACCTGCGCGTCGCCTCGCCGCACCGGTTTGCCGCAGCGGGTCAGGACGACGCACTGCGCATCATCGCCAGCCTGTTCAAGCGCGAAATCGCCGACGGCAAGCGCATCGTCTTTACCGACGAAGGCCCCATCGCACGCCCTGTCTAGCACCGGTTGACCCGACCTGTGATGCCCCTCTGACGCTGCTTTGACGCTGCGGCACGCGGTCTGGACAGCCTGTGCACCGCTGCCTAAGCTGCGCGCAGGGAGAGACATCATGACATATCAGACTGCTGCCGCAGACATTGCGCTGCGCGACCAATCCATCACCGAACGCGTGTTCGAAAACCTTGTGACGCGGCCCGATGCGGTGGTCCTGACGGACGGGACCAACGGCACAAGCATGACCGCCTCCGAGTTTATGAGCGAGGTCAGGATGCTGGCAGGCGGGCTGACGGCGCGCGGGTTCGGCGCGGGTAAAACCGTGGCGCTGATGTCGCCCAACATCCCGCACTATTGCGTGATTTTCCACGCCGTCGCATGGGCCGGCGGCACGATCACCACGATCAACCCCACCTACACCCCCTCGGAAGTGGCCCACCAGCTGCGCGACAGCGCCGCCGACATCCTGATCACCATCCCGATGTTTCTGGAAACAGCCCAAACCGCCGCAAAGGAGGCCGCAGGCCTGCCCGTGGTCGTGATGGGGGATGCCACTGACGGGGCAGAACCGCTCAGCGCATTCTACGGCACCGCGATCGAGGCACAGGTGCCCGTCGATCTGGATGAACATTCCGTCGTGCTGCCCTATTCCTCGGGCACCACGGGTCTGCCGAAAGGCGTGCGCCTGAGCCACCGCAATCTGGTCGTGAACACCGATCAGGTGATTGCGGCCAGCGATGTGCGCGCAGGCGAAGTGGCCGCCGCCTTCCTCCCTTTCTTCCACATCTACGGCATGAACGTGCTGATGAACGTCCACCTTGCGGGCGGTGGCGCGCTGGTGACGATGCCGCGTTTCGACCTTGAGCTGTTTTTGCAAATCTCGCAGGACCACAAGGCACGGCGCATGTGGATCGTGCCGCCCGTGGCACTGGCGCTGGCCAAGCATCCGGCCGTGGACAACTACGACCTCAGCTCGGTCGAGCAGATCTTTTCAGGGGCCGCCCCGCTGGGTGCGGACCTGTCGGACGCCGTGGCCAAGCGCCTCGATTGTCTGTCGGTACAGGGCTTTGGCATGACCGAGCTGTCGCCCGTCTCGCACACGACCCCGCTGGCGCGGCCCAAATCCGGCTCGTCGGGTGTGGCGCTGCCCAACACGCACTGCCGCATCGTCGATGTAGAAAGCGGCGCCGACCTGCCCGCAGGCAGCGAGGGAGAGCTGTGGATCAAGGGCCCGCAGGTGATGAAAGGCTACCTCAACAATGAAAAAGCCACCACCGAGACGCTGACCCCCGATGGCTGGCTCAAGACCGGCGACATCGCCTATATCGACGACGACGGCTATATGTTCATCGTGGACCGCCTGAAAGAGCTGATAAAATTCAAGGGGTTCCAAGTCGCCCCTGCGGAGCTGGAGGCGAATCTGGTCACCCATCCGCAGATCACCGATGCTGCTGTGATCGGCCTGCCCGACGCTGAGGCGGGCGAATTGCCGGTGGCCTTTGTCGTCGCCGCCGATCCGGCGCCCAGCATGGAGGACGTGCAGGCGCATATGGGCAAAACGCTGTCGAAATACAAAATCGTGCAGCAGGTGCATTTCGTGGACGAGATCCCGAAATCGGCCAGCGGCAAAATCCTGCGCCGCGTGCTGAAAGCACAGGCGATCGGCTGAGGCTTTAGGGCGCGCAATTTGATCCAGATCAAGGCGCGCGCCCGAAGCGGCTGGCACCCTGCACGGGCAACACCAGTACAGGAACGCCCGCGCCATGACATCTGCACATCCTTTGATTGCCCTTTGCTGCGCTGGACTGATTGCGGGCTGCGGCACGTTGCTGGCACCTGCTTCGGCCTCTGTGCAGCGTGGGCAGGTCATCTTTGCCAAGGAATGTTCGGTCTGCCACGGGCGTGCGGGCGACGGTGCGGGCAGCGCATCGCTGGGCCTTGGCGCGCCGCCGCCTGATCTGACGGGGTTGACGGCGCGCAATGACGGGGTATTTCCACGCGCTTTCGTTCAGCGCTTCGTGCTGGGCCAGATCGAGAAGGAACACCCCGATGCCGCCATGCCCGAATTCGGCACGGTCGGTCTGGCGCATGTCTATCCCGACGGCAGCCGCGCAGGCGAGGTGTCAGGCGCCGACATGGCAGCCCTGCTCGACTACATCGAAAGCCTCCAGAAATAGCGCCAAGCCCTGCTCAGGCAGCAAAGGGCATAGCACCAGTAGGAATCAGGCCCGTGCCGGCGCCAGCCCCGCGCGGCTGACGGCGACAGAGAACGGCGGCGTTTACG
>ENA-ORXR01001624-ORXR01001624.1-marine-metagenome-genome-assembly--contig:-NODE-1624-length-23405-cov-17.539052_pt1 | contig 23405 bp, 15 predicted proteins | sample MGYA00237866_ERZ511479 | MGnify/ENA metagenome assembly ERZ511479 | reverse complement strand
TTGCTGCGCCGCATAAGCCCTTAAGTGACGAGTTTGCGCAGGGAGATGGTCTGACCGAGCTCCAAATTCTAACTTCACCTTATCCTGCAAGTATGAGCCGCCGGATGGTGGTGCCAAGCCTTGCGGGTAGTTGAAGATGAGTGTCTGAGGGTCTTCTTCATCGACCGTCAGCTCGATATCCACTTTTCGAAGCGCTGCGCTCATCGCAGCCAATATTTGATCGCGAAGCTTGCCTTGTACAATCGCCGTACAGGTTTCAGTCAATTCAGCCAGCAATCTTTTGCGGCTATTATTCGAAATGCCTTCATTCGCAGGATCACGGTCTCCTATGAAGCCAAGATCATGTCGGTCCAGGCTCAGGTCGATATCCTCAGAGAAACGATGAATAGCTCCGTAAGCTTTCGAGAGCGAAGTTCCTCCCTTAAAGATAAGTCCCGCTTGAACATCCTTTAAAGCGAATACACGTTTGAGCGTCCAACACACCCAAAAGTCTTTCTCAACGATGATAGGCCGAACGCCCATTTGGGCTGCTGTTTCCGTGAATATATCCGAGCGGACATCAGGCGCTTCTTGAGCAAATACATCCATATTAAGCCGCCATTGCGATGTCTTTTATTATAGGCCGCATCCAGTCAGCCGGAATGTGTTGGCTCTTCGCTAAGGACTTCACGTCCGCCGCACTCAGGCCTTTAGACATGAGAGATATTTTATGTAGATCAACGCCGTCTTTACCCAGAAACCGCAGCGCCTGAAAGATAAGTCCAGCACGCTTACCTGCGCCAACAAGGTTTTTGGGGGCGGTTTTACGCATATAGATAACCTGCTTTCCAATAGTCTTGGAGCGTGTCGGTCCGTCTGTCAGATAGACCAGTTTAGCAGGCACCTGTGTTGTCAAACCTAAAAGGTTGGCTGCTCTAGCAGGAGATACTTGAACAACATAGCCGTCCTTATCAGCGACTGCTTTCGCGACATCATCAGGGTTAGGCGATAGAGGGCCAATCCGAGCGCTAATTTTAGGATAGTCGTAGACGCCTTGCGTTAGGCGGCGAATGGTTCCGTCTTTAACCAAGCGCGAGAGAGTCTGATCAACAGCTGCACGCGATCCCAGCGTCAGAAAGTCTGACGGGGTGAAGACCGCTCCACGGCCTTTGCGGATAATCCGTTTCTTTATTGCAGATGCGCTCATGGAATGACTCCTTTCATGTCAGAAAATAGGATATATTTTTCTGACATTCAAGATGTATAGCAAAAAGTTTAAATTGTTATGAAATAGGCTCGCAAAGCTCTGCCTTGTCAAAGCTATAGAGTAGCCGTGTACACACATCATCGGGCGTGCTGTACACGCTTGAAAAAGGGGCTTAGCGTCCTCGCCGGACGGGCAGGCTATTCGCTTGACGCTTTCGCTACGAATAGCCTCTAGCTTAGCGAAATATGAAAGTCACAGAGACTTGGACTATCCAGAGGGGCTGTGGTCCAGTTTTTAGGAAAGCTCTGTAGTCCGTTGACGTTTGGGGCCTGTTTATGCTATTGATTTAATTGGATAAAATAGCTTGATCGCCGCCCATCCCCGGTGCGCCATTATACTCCTACCACGCACATCTAAGTTATTGGAAAACTTACGTTTTCTTGCGCCAACCTTTGGTGGCCTTCAATAACTCGTAATTTGTGCAACAGATTGTGTAACAATAGCGTGGTACAAGATGGCCGAGATGAAGAGCCTAGACCAACATTTGCAACGCCGAGGCGGACGGTGGCATTATCTCAGGCTGCGTCCCTGGCAAATATGCCGTTGTCTATCTGCGCGGAACAATTAAAATTGCGTTGGTAAATGACGTCATGATTATTGCTTGTAAAAAAGGGGACCGCCTCACCAATGCTGATGAAGCGTTTTGGCGAACCAGCGATGCCGGACTGACCGGATTGGATGTTGTTTTTGTATCCGCAAAGCAACGTCATCGAGTTGGGTAGGCTCGAAGCTTTACCTTTCGATTTCTATTGCAAGCCCACTATTTAGACGTTTTCTTAGCAAACCCATGGTTGCCTCAGTATACCAACGTATTTTTTCGGCGACGCCCAAGACCGTTTCTTCGTCATCAACGTGTTTCATAATATCAATACGGCATAAAATAGGGGCCTCTATGAGGCCCCTTCGAGAGAAAACTTACTTAGCTTTGATTATTTGAACTTATATTTGAACCGGGCTCCAACAGATCGTGGTGGCAGCACATTTGTTGTATGGCTGCGCACGCGGTGATTGGCTACGGTTTGATTAAACAGGCTGGTACTCGTCACGCTGGATTCTGAAAAATCATTAAAAAGGTTATCCGCATATACTGTGAAGTTCCAATTGTCAGCGTGATATCCGGCCGAGACATTTGCGCGCCCATAGCTTGGTAATGTGTAGCTGCTTCCGCGCCCGCCCGTACGTGAGAGGACATCGCTTTGCCAAGCATATCCACCGTTTAAGATGACTGAATTGCCATTGTTTAACGGATGATCATATGATCCGAAAATCGAGAATTGTGTCTCAGGAGAGCCTGGAAGGCGATCCCCGGCTTCCCCGTCAATAAAAGCAGAGTCAAAGCCCGGCGGGGTAATCGTTCCGATCAGCGAGCCCACACCCTCGGTCAGCTCAGCTTTGGTATAATTGAAACTACCTCGCAAATTGAATTGGTCAGTGATATCCCAACTACTCGAAAGTTCGACACCCTGTGTTTTAGCGGCACCGGCATTGACCGTAATACTCGTACCCGCAAAAACATTTGTCGAGGATACCTGAGGCCGTCCCCAATCCATGTAAAACACAGCGCCGTTTAGAATTAACGCGCCATCGAGCCAGGTAGTTTTGGCACCAATCTCGTAGTTGTTTACGGTGTCAGGGAAATAGCCAAGTTCACTAATTTCGATGACGTCGCCTGGGTTATTGCTGAATTGTTGTCCCGTATCCAAGAGACATAGCGCTTGATTGGGATCAGTCAGGTAATTACCCGTACATGGCACCCCTGCGTTTGCTGCGCCGGTTCGGTAGCCTTGGCTGAAGGTCGCATAGGCCATGTTTCCGCCCCCGAACTTATAAGATGTATTTACCTTAAATAGCTCACCGCTGAAGTCTTGATTAGGCTCCAGAGAAATATTGTCGTCGATTTCGGATAGCCGATAAGGGTCGATTAGATCTTCGCTCGCAACGCCGAAGAAGAGATAATCTGCGACCGGGAAGTCTGTCGCATCGCCCGTTAAAAAGGAGTAGTCGTAATAACGCCCGCCCACAGTGATGTCCCAATTTTCAGTGATATCAAATCCAACTTCACCAAAAATCGCTTTTTCTTCCAGTTCCGAACGGGCGGCGGCAAAATACTCGAGGTCGCCAGTGGAAGGTAACGGCGCGCCAAAATAAACATCAATATATTCAGGCGTAAATTCGGATGACAGTCCGCGATATTCATTCTTATTGTAGAAGGCACCGACGATCCAATTATATCGTTTATCTCCGGTGGATACCAAACGAACTTCTTGGTTGAAAATCTTGGACTCATCTTCTTCAAAGGTGAACGCTGTGAAGTTCGGAAAAAACTCATAGCTGTATTCCAAGGAAATCAACAAATCAGTTTGATCGCGTTGACCATTCTCAGACGTTTTAGCGAAGCCTGTCGCGGAGGTGAGTTCAGCAAAGCCTAAATCCGCTATAACTTCTAACGCCAGCAACTCATTGTCTCTTTCGTTCGGTTCGCGGACACGGGTCGGCGCTTCGTACTCTCCGGTGGCTAGAGGCCCTAAACGACCACTCTCATTGCGGCCGCCATTTTTCGCCTGCTGAAAGTAATATGTTAGCGTTGCATCCAAATAATCAGTTGGTTCCCAGCGGGCAGCAACACGTCCTGAGAAAATATCCTCAGTGTTTTGATCCTTTAGCGGTGTAAAGTCCGCAGGGTCTTCCGGGTTAGAGACACCTGGCTGCGCCACAATAAATGGCGTGTCGATAAAACCCTCATCATTCAAATAATCTAGGGAGCCGCGAATCGCAAAGGTGTCGGAGAGCGGTGCGTTGAATGTAAAGCCTACATCCGTGCTAACGCCGCTGCCTTCTTTATATGTGTAAGCGCCGGCCCGAATTTCAAACTCTTCGCCGGAAAAATTCGGCTTGTTTGGAATATAGCGAATGGCGCCGCCCATCGTGCCTTTGCCGTAAAGCGTGCCTTGCGGCCCAAGCAGTACTTCAACGCGTTCCAAATCATTCAAACGTAGATCGATGAAAAGCGGGACTTCGCCGATATATGGCGAAACCGTGCCGCCGCCGTCAGCTTGACCAAAGCCGCCGCCAATCGGGTCTGCGCTTAATCCCCGCACGATGATTTGGTTGCCGTCGCGCCCGCCTTGGTCGACGATGCTTACCCCCGGAACATAGGCCATAAGCTCTGATAAATCGCCAACTCCGAGCTCTTCGATTTGCGCGCCGCCGATGGCCGCTATATTGATCGGAACGTCCTGTATTGACTCCGATCGCTTTGTCGCTGTGACGATGATCTCGTCATCGTTGAACTGGGCTGCTGCCGTGTTTGGCAGTAACAGCATAGCGGCGCCAATGGGCAAGCTCAGTAAGCTTGTCGTGGATTCCAATGTGAGTTTCAATTTACTTCGCTGAGTCATTTTGGTCGGTCCTATCTTGGCGCATTGCAATTTGGTTCGGTCTAGCTAGTGTGACAGTAGTTTAATATCGGCAAAATTGGCACTTGAAAGCAATGCTATATTCGCAAATTCTTGTGCTTGTGGGGTCTGTTCGCAAAATTATTTTTTTACGGTAGCATTTTTGTGCATTTTCGCAGCCGAATGTAGCCTAAATTGAGACAAGGGTCATGGCACCTCTCACCTTTCACGCTGGCATGGCGCTTTTAAAAGATCAGAATTACGCGGAAGCGCATTCGCAATCCCTTGCTGCCATCAGAAAGAATGTCCGCGACCCTCTTCCTTACTTCATTCTCGGTAAAATCGCTTTTGAACACGATAATCTGCGTAAAGCAAAAGAGCTATTCTCCAAATCTGTGGAATATGATCCGGTCGAGATTTATGCGCGGGTGCATCTCGCGAAAACACTCTCGGCACTGGCTCAACATAATGCAGCCAAAACACATGCAGATCGCGCCGTAAATATCGGTGTCGAAGATGCGTATTTAGCAGATACGCTAGGCGTTGTTTACAGCCGTGCCGGGTATCACCAGTTAGCCATTCCGTTGTTCAAGAAAGCCGTTAACGCCTTTCCCGATCATGCAAATCTGCAGTATAATTTGGCGTCCTCCGCCCAATTTTCAGCTGATTTCGAGGTGGCCCGAAACGGATATCTCAAGACGATAGAATTGGAACCAAACAACTACCGTGCTTGGACATCCCTTGTGTCTCTAGACAAGCAATCAGAAGAGAATAATGTCTTGGATGAATTGACCGGTTTGTTTGAAGGCGCCGGAGATAATGCGGAGGCCAAGCTGCAATTAGGTCACGCTATTGCAAAAACGCTCGAAGATTTGGGACGCTATGAAGAGAGCTTGGCATGGCTAATTCGGGGTAAGGCCGCCAAACGGGAACAGCTTCGATTTGATCGAAACTCAGGTGCTGAAATGTTTGCGGCTGCCCGGCAAACTTTTACCGATAAAACGAATCCTCCCGGCTCAGAACTGTCCGATACCCCCATATTTATTATCGGCTTACCTCGTACCGGGACGACCTTGGTTGACCGCATTATCTCCTCACATTCGAAAGCTGTTTCCGCAGGCGAGCTCACAATGTTTTCAGAATTGATAAAATTCAGCGCGGAGTCGCCGTCTAATCAGGTTATGGACGGCGCAACTTTTCGTGCTGCGACTAAACTCTCTTGCGATACTGTAAAAGATATTGGCCGAACATATATCGAAGAAACGAAAGATAGAGCGCAGGGCTCGGCGTTCATGATAGATAAAATGCCGCTTAATTGTTTTTATGCCGGATTAATACACCGCGCACTTCCAAATGCCCGCATTATTGCATTGCGCCGCGGGGCTATGGACAGCTGCCTCTCAAATTTCAGGCAGATGTTTTCATCACAATTTTCATATTATAATTACACGCTTGATCTTGATGATACGGCTTGGTTCTACCGCCAATTTGATGGCCTAATTGATCATTGGCGAACGGTCCTGCCGCCGGACCGGTTCACCGAAGTCCGCTATGAGGATATCGTTTTTGATCAAGAAAACCAGACGCGCCGCCTGCTCGATTTTTGCGGTCTCGACTGGGAGGAGGCTTGCATGCGCTTTCATGAAAATGCAGCGCCCGTTTCTACGGCCAGTTCGGTGCAGGTCCGCCAGCCGCTGTATTCGGGGTCAATTGGTAGGTGGAAAAAATACGGTAACAAGCTGGATGATTTAAAAGCGGCTTTGGGCGGATTGACGGACTAAAGGTCTTCTATTGGAACATAGTCCATATCAAACCCAAAACATCTCGGCGCAACGACGGCGAGAGCCGCTTTTGATCGATAAAATTCGGGGCATCCTGTTCCAAAGACAGATACACGATGACCATAGCGCAGACGCTCCGCATTAATGGGCGTTCCGGTTTCGTAGTCAACGATCGTTATTAAATCCGGTACTGAAGCTCTTATTCGGTCGCCCTGCCGCGCCACTAAATACTCATTCTTGATATTGACGAGCAGGTTTTCAGCCTTTCCATCAAAATCCTCAATAGTGGCTTCGCCGATATCGTAGCCACCGATGATACGGGTGGATTTATCTATGACTTTTCCGGAGTACAGGAGACGGCAATTTCCATAGATGGAGGCCTTAAACAAGTTTTGCAGAGGCGTTTCCAAACTTGGAGCTTGTCCACGCTGTTCTCTCAGCAGTCGTCCCAATTGCACCGAAAAACTAACAGTTCCGGCTATGATGGTGTCTTTGAGTTGACGGCCTGTCATAGCATGCTCTGCGGCCGTGATCATGCCGCCCGCAGCCATCGAAAATGCGCGAATATGACGCTCATAAGTTTCCGTACTATCCGTGCTGAATGTCGCTTGGTTCCCGGCATAATCATAGGCTAGCGCGGGTGTTGGTTTAACGCCGCCGATGGGATAGGACATCATTTGCGCTTCCGGCAACGCTCGTCCCATACCGTCGCCGTCAATAACAGGCAGGCCTTTCGCAGCAGCGGCGCATATCGGAATAAGTGAATTACCGCCGCCTATTTCAAACGAAGCAACGGCATCAATCTTCCGGCCCATAAAGACTTCGAACGCTTCCAATGTACGCGCCGCTTCTTCGACTGAAGGCAAAAGTTCAAGACTGACTGTCGGAGCGCCGACGCTCCCGACGGGCACGACAAAAGCGTCGTCAGATAGGTCTTCAGCTTTGATTAGGGGGACCGGTCCAAAGGATTTAATCGCCTCTGCCGTGATTAGTTTTGGAACATAGGGATCTCCGCCCCCGCCCGTGGCGAGAAAGACCGCGCCTAAAGCCAAATCATCTAATTGTTCAAGTCCTATCTGAGAAATCGAATTACCCATTAGGCCAGCTCTCCAATAACTTTCACGCGCAAGCGAGTCGCACCATCATCCATATAAGGGATTGCGGTCTCTTCGATGTCGATCGCGCGGATAGAGGCGGGATCAGCGCCGGCCGCCAGCGCTTTTTCGCGTGCCGCGTGCGTGACCTCCGCAATAGCATCGGTTCGAGGGATATTTCGGTAGGACACCATGCGCTCTGACTCCCCTCCAATCTGAGCAATCGCCGCGCCAATCGCGTTGGCAACATCCGCATTTTCCGGGCGGTAAAGATTTGAGGCTGCGGATAGGCCCTCGGTCACGAGGACGGACCCGCCGCCCACGAGAATAACGGGAAGGTCTTTCCCGCCGGGTTTCATCATGTCTATGGCCGTATCAAGCTTCGCTTTTATAGTCGCCTTGGCCTTGATTATAAGCCTCGGGTCCATTCGCTGAACTTTCTTTTTGTCGCCTATCTCCTCATTACCCGCCGCAACAATGATGTCCGTTGTCGTTAGTGTTTTGCCTCCAAACACTAAACTTTCTTGGAGCAAGCGGTGGCCAACCGATTGTGGCCCGATCGTCTTTCCGTCGGCGCTGACAACGCTGCCGCCGCCAAGGCCGATCGCCAGAATATCCGGCATACGAAAATTTGTTCGAATACCGCCAATATCGACAACAACGTTGGACTCCCTAGGAAATCCATTTTGCAAAACCCCGATGTCTGATGTGGTCCCGCCAATGTCGACAACGATCGCGTCTTCAATGCCTGTCAATTTAAAAGCCCCGCGCATAGAATTGGTCGGTCCCGAAGAAAAGGTGAGCGCCGGAAATTGGCGAACAAAATCAGAATTCATTAACGTCCCGTCATTCTGGCTAATAAACGCGGGGCAGTTCAAACCACGGGATTTTAAAGCCGCCAAAAATGCGTCTACGACCGTGCCGGCAAATGGTAAAAGCGCCGCATTCATGATGGCCGCATTTTCGCGTTCCATCAATCCAAGCCTGCCAAATTGGTGTGAAAGCGTGAGACACGCGCCGGGTATCGCGCGGCGAATGGCTTTTGCAACTTTTAACTCCGGTTCGGGGTTCATAGGCGAAAACGCCGAGGCGATGGCGATATTCTTTATGTGCTCACGGTTTAGTTCGACAATGATTTTTTCAATCTCATCGTCTCTCAAATCGGCCAGTTTGTGACCGTCATATAAATATCCACCATGGATCATATGGACTTGGGCGTTAATGGCGTCGCGCATGTCCTGCGGCCAATCAATCATGGGAGGCATGCCTTTGCCCGATGGCAGCCCAATACGGATAGCAGCAATGCGCGATAGGGATTTGCGTTCAATAATGGCGTTTGTGAATTGCGTTGTGCCGATCATGACCGTTTTGATCTCTTTGGTTTTTATCCCGCCGGCTTTGAGGACTTCATCAAGAGCCTCAGTGATGCCTTGCACCACGTTTTGAGATGTCGACGCCTTCGTGGCGGCGATTACATCATTGCCGTCAAGGACAACGGCGTCCGTGTGTGTGCCGCCAACATCAATCCCAATTCTCATGATCTCTTTCCGGAAAAAAGCTTGGCGAAGATGAAATATAAAACGGCGCTTAGCGCGAAAGCATCCATAGCACCTATGCCTGTTAGATTGGGGACCGCGCCGCGATCCGCTAATATTGCGGCGACCGCTCCAATGGCCCAGGCGAGAAATGCCGGCGTGTTTAGCGATTTATTATCTTCCAAAGTCGCCAAATTATAAATGTCAGGACGGATGAAAAATCTGTCGACCATCAACACGCCCGCAACGGGAATAAAAATAATGGAAAGATACCAAAGGAAAGTTTGGAAGGCCCCCAAGATATTCATCAAGGCCGCCGCGACCCCTGCAATACCCAATCCGATGGTCAGCCACTTGGTATTTAATTTTGGAAATGTTGCCTTTGTGCTCAAAACCGTACTGTAAAGATTTAGCGAATTCAGCACCCAGCATCCGGCGATAATGATGATAAACGCCCCAATGCCTAGATTAACATCGAGCATAAGCTTCAGAATGACATCCGTGCGCGACACACCTTCAGCGTCGAAATAGCGTTCAAACACACCTGAGCTTACGCCGGCCAATCCAGCCGCGAACATGACGAATAACTGTACGATGAGGTAGCAAAGGATAGCCGTATAGACCGCGCCGGACTTTCGGCGAATGAACCGAGTGATGTCGGGCAATATAATGGCGCCGATTATCACAGCGCCCACGACCCATGAAATCCCATCACCGATAGTCATCGCGTTATCGCCGACAGCGCGCGCCGGTTTATCCATGGCTATAAAATCGGATAACCCGTAGTTATCGAAGGCTGACTTCGCAAATAAGATTGTGACAATGATCAGGACGGGCACGAGTAGCGTTGAAAGCCTGTCTATAGCTTTAAAACCTACCAAGGTTGTCAGTGTCATACAAAAACTGGCTAATATGGCTAATGCGACAGGCGGAACATTCAGCCCCCACAAATCCTGCAGCAAACGCCCGACCGTATCCATGAACAAGTTTATATTCAGTCCAAACCAACCCATGAGACTGATAGCAAATGCGATATTAACGACGCCTGCGCCAATATCGCCAAAGGCGACGCGAACCAGCAAATATGAACTCATGCGATCGGAAGCGCCGATATATCCCATGACGCAGCCGACCAGCGTTATAATCAGAGAGCCCCATAACAAGGCCCAAAACGCGTCCACAGGGGATAAGCCCGCGAAAATTTCAAGACCGGTGAGAAATGTTGGAAGCGAAAATCCGACCATGGCCGCAATAGCGGCGACGCGAGGCCACGGCACAAGCTGATCTTCCCTTATCGGAACTGCTAAAAACTCACTGCCGTCTTCCATGCGTGCCTCCAAATTCAGCTTTAGACTATCCCGGTCCGAATTTATTATCGAATAGCCCGTTGCCAACGGTGAGGAATTTCGTTCTTGTAGCCAATAGAAAAACCAGATTTATTCGCAAAATGTCAAAAATGAATAAGAGCATCAGACTGGACGCAATCAATAAAAAGATTTTGTCCATTACACACTTGCAGTCTGATATTTCCAATCAGGACTTGGCTGACAAAGTTGGTTTATCGCCCAGCGCTTGTTTTCAAAGGGTCAAGGCGCTCAAAGATGCAGGGTATTTCGTGAGTTTTCATACAGACTTGGATCTCGAGCGGTTGGTCGAGCATGTTTTGGCCTATGTAGAATTTACGTTGGAAAATAACAGTTTGAAAAACCGCCGAGCCTTCGAAGCTCTGATCAATCAATATCCTGAATTTATGGATTGTTTGCGTGTTACGGGGGATACGGACTATATTGCTTTCACCTGTTGTTCCAACACACAGGCATTGAATGCTCTAATTGATGAAATTTCTGCCGATGAACACAGCGGTATTCAAACTGTTAAAACCCGGATCATTATGGAACGAACGAAGTGGTATCTGGGCTATCCACTCGAAAAGCTAAAGTGGATCGAATAGAGCGCTAAATTCGTAATTTCTCAAGCAGTCATTAGGAGCGATACTCGCGCGGTCAAGAGTGCTGACGCAATAATTGCTTTAGTTTTTCGTGAGCCTTTGCATAATAGCGTCCGCTTTGCGTTATAGCAGCTTGAACTAGATTTTTGGCTTGTTCCGGGTCCTGACGTATGTTTGCGATATATCCTGCATCATCGAAGGGGCTTTGCATAATTCTCCAAAAGGCCCTTAATTTACCATAGATATACCTCTTTCAGATAGTCCAAAGAGACATGGACACCGCCGCGAAAAATCTGACAGATGACGAGGGTTACGCTAAGGCTGTTTTGCCGTTGTTAATGTCCATATTTTTGGTCGTGTCATATGTCTTCGCGACACGCCAAGCCTTTATTTGGATAGGGAATGAACTTGAAAGCAGCGCTTTCATGGCTGCCTTACTGGTTGTTTTCATAGGCCCAATTCTATTAATTTGGAAGTTCGGAGGTCCCGACAAGCCGTTAAGCCTCCCTGCCGTGATTTTAGCTGCGTCGTGTGGATTGCTTTCCATTCTTACCTTTCCAATTTTACAACAACTTAGTGCGAGCTTTGCCATTCTCGGAGCTTATGGGTTTTTCACGACCCTCTCTCGAGTCTCGACATCATCCTGGCGAAAGGGCCTCGTAATGGCGGGGCTTACAGCTTTGGCTCTGCCTTTCGCACTCGTTCCGGGTACAGGTATGGGCTTTTATTTGCGGCTTTTGACGGCTGATGCAGCGGCCCAAATATTGGCCATGATTGGACATGCGTCGCTCGGTGCGCATGATGTCCTCATATTTGATAATGGCATCGCGCAGGTCGATTTGCCGTGTAGCGGGTTAAAGAGCTTGTTTACGGGAACCGGATTCTTTTTTGTCGCCAGTCTTATCATGGGGAGGGAAGTCAATCTTAAATGGATGATTGGATATGCGGTTTTCGCGGGTCTTTTAATCGTCGCCAATACGCTTCGCGTGACACTACTCATTTGGGTCTCGGAAATTTTGGAATATCGCGATATTGCCGAAACAATTCATATGCCGCTTGGCGTCATGTTGTTTTGCTTGGTTTGTACATGCGGCGTTTTTATCCTCATCAAGCTCGCGCCGGTCAAATGCAAGGATAACTCCCAAAAAAGGGAGGACGAAGAGGCTGGACGGGCGGGCGTGATCTCAAGTTTTTTCGTCGCCATAGCTTTGTTGACGACCGCTGTGTTTCTACCGCAGCATGACTTTGAAGGCCGTGCGCCGGTCACTTTGCCGGGAATGCTTGAAGTTCAAACCATAGCCTTGACCCCAACAGAAACGCGTTTTTTCGGCGCGAGGGATCGGACCTCTGCGAAAAAATGGATGTTCAAATTTGAGGACTTATCAGGGTCAATGCTTGTTGTTCGAAGCGGCGCTGCCAATGGATTGCATGCGCCGGAGGTTTGCATGCTTGGAAATGGTATGAGTGTGGACCAAATGCAGACCCGCAAATTTAACGTCGGCAATTATCGGTATCTTACAGTCGATAGCGGCAGGCGGAACGCAGTCTATTGGATGCAAAGCGAAAAAACGGTAACGGATGATTTCCGTAAACGCCTGAGCCAATTTGTCTTTGGCGGACAAGATGATTGGGTGATGGTCACAATATTGTTCGATGGGCGCCTCAATTTGACTGAATTGCCTGATGATATGCGATCTCTCGAAACCCTAATGTTTGCGCTGCAATCTCATTACAGCGCCGAAATAAGCCGAAAGTAGGTTAGCGATGCGTCTTTCTAAAACCCCTAACGTCATTGGATTAACATTATTCTGGGGGTGGAACGTCCTATCCGTTTTTCTCAGTATTTTCCTCATAGGGCTCGCGGTGCTGCCTTTTGTTTTTATGGCGGCTATTAATGGCGAGATTCCGCTTTCCATCACGCTCTGTTTGTTGGTCTTGATGGTCATGCCAATTTACGCGATATATTTTGGGATTAAGCAACCCGGCAAAGCTGTGAGGTTCTTCTTTGGCGTTGAAATACCTATCGTCTTTTTGACGATTTTTCGAATTTTCATTGTCCGAGAGCTTACCCTAGCCAGTGGGTTTTTATTGCTATCGGCGTTCGTTGCGATAGGGGTGTTTGCGTGGTCACTCAGAGAAGGCAAGAGATCGTTCAAGCTGAATCCTTACCTCAAGGCTGCGGCCACTACGCTGGTACTTGTGGCCGGGCTATATATCGCAATTTTATCAGCTCTATACGCATTTCCTCTCATCATTGAATTTTTCAAAGGCTTTTTTGCGTTCAATTGGCTACAGGGGCTTACATATGGAGAAGGCCTTCTTCTTATAATTTTAGCACTGTTCCTTTTCGGGTCGCTCGCATTTTTCGTCTTTCCTTTATATATGGGTTATTTCTATCCAAAGCTTTGGATAGAAAAATCTCTGGATACTGATGCGGCGTTTTCTAAGGCTAAATATTACGGTGTATCTGCCGTTGTTGCCGTCGTTTGGTTAGGTGTATTTAACATCGTGTCCCATCAAGGGCAGGCTGACTATATTACTCGTTTAAGCGAGATGACCGTTGCTGAAAAACGGGTAGAGATGCGAAATCCTGAAGAGGTTCGCGGCCGTCTCCTAAATGCCTATCTGAACGAATATCGCTATTTGGGAACAGAGGCGCAAAGCCAAAATCTCATCTTCATGTATAAGCAAAGCATCGGAAGCGAGTCTATAGGGCGGGCGGCGCAAGGCATTCAATCGTCGCTGTTAAAACCGTTGTTTTACAAAGGCAGGCAAACAGATGGAGACCTCGCAGGCAAGTTATACACCGACCTCTTCGATAGCTCCATACAAAGGGACGAAACCAAGGCGATCACCAAGGCTTTGGAAGCCACATTCAACCGGGATGAGGTAGTGGCAGGGCTCATGAATATTGGTGCGCGCAACGTTATTATTCGCGAGCAGAATATCGTTATTGAGACTCAAGATAATTATTCCACGGTTGAGATTGAAGAGGTTTACGAAAATCTGACGTTCGAAAATCAGGAAATTTTCTATTATTTCTCATTACCTGAAGATGCTGCGATCACAGGTATTTGGATCGGACGCACGGACAAACGCGAAGAGATGGATGCTTTCATCGTCGCACCCAGAGGCGCTGCGCAGAAAGTCTATGAACAGCAAGTTCGCCGTAACATTGATCCGGCCCTGTTGGAACAAGTCGGCCCTGCGCAATATCGCTTGCGGGTCTTTCCAATCCCTGTGACGCAGAACCGTGCGCAATTTGGCGGCAGAAATGGCTTCGGCGACCTGGATGAGGGATTACCGTTCATGCGGGTTCATATGGAATATGTAATTCCTAACGGGGGCCCTAATCAAATTTTGCCACAGCTTCTTGAGAAGAGAAATGTGGACTGGTCCCGCAAAACTTCCCGAACATTGAACGGAAAAAATATTGGTAAGACATCGGAGTGGATGCCCGCCTATAAAGAGGAAACGCAAGCGCGTTTAGGTTCAGTAGGCCTTGCTGTGCCCGTGGGGGAGACCGTGATAACTTTGCGTCCCGTTCCAAAATTGCCCAACACGTCTCTAGGCAAGCTCGCCGTCATCGTTGATACCTCCTATAGTATGGCCGCCAATGACAACAAATTGCGGCAGGCAATTGATAGTCTAAACGCCCTCCAGGCGGCAGGTCTGGCAGACCTCGACGTCTATATAGGCAGCGTTGAAAAAGGCGGTATGGCCCGAAAGGATGCCTTAGAAATCGATAGTATAAAGCCCTTTGGAAGCCTCACGGCGCGGCGCCTTCTCAACCAATTTTCGGAAATGGCTGAGCCTGAGAATTATCGGGCTGTAATCTTGCTGACAGATCAGGGCCGTTACGGGACAGAGGGTGTATTTAGCGCGGCCGATTTAGCGACTCCTCTTTATTTTCTGCACATCGACAAAGCCGCGGCGGCCTATGATGATGACGTGCTCGATCTTATTTATCGCTCCGGCGGCGGCGTAGCGACGTCGGTTCAATCCTTGAGGCGGCAGTTGACCCTCAATGGTCCGGCTACACGCGTGATTGAAAATAGAGTATGGTCGGCTGCACCAAACAATAGGGATGCGAAAATTCAATCCAGTGTGGCCGCGCAAGCGCTGGCCGCGCGTCAACTGATCCTTATGGACTCGTTCGGCCAACCTCCGACTGTTGAAACGCTCGATAAACTTCACGCGCTCGCGAAGTCGCATGATGTTGTTACGCCTTATTCCTCAATGATCGTTTTGGTGAATGAACGGCAGAAAGAGGCCTTGAGGAAGGAAAGTGAAGCCGAAGATAGATTTGACCGTGAAGGCCGATCGGGTGAGGAGTCTTTAAGCAGCCCTGCAAACCCACTGGTTTCAGGCGTGCCCGAACCTCACGAATGGGTGTTGATAATACTATCTATCCTGATGCTACTCTTGCTCTGGCGAAAACGGGATCAGTGGGATGTACATGCCAGAGCTTGATGCTTTTTAGCGAAGGTCGGCGAAATCCCGACAAGCCCATGTTTGTTTTATCAGCATGTGCTTGTCGGCGGGAATGAGGCTAATTCGCGTTAATATATTGCGTAGGATCACCGTCCGGCCCGAAATTTAGAATGTAGAATGTACCAAACTCTATAGTTTGTTTTGCATGCGCTAGATTGAAGTTCAGATTGGTCTTATCGGCGGAATAGTCACGATTTGCGGTGCCGGTGACGTGGTTGAGCTTCCATTCCGTACCGAGATCGACGCGTTCTTGGATTACAGCGTCATAAGGATCAATATTGCGTTGCAGGGCAACCGTAATGTCGCCTGTCTCTCTACCTTTTTGCGGCTTTGCGGCCCGCGCCCAATAGGAAACGACAATGACATCACCTTTCGCAATATCCTGAGTCATTGGAATACGCGTGGCCGTCTCCCAAGGCTTTCTTTTCGATTTTTTCACCCGAACACTATAGGCCATTCCGCCGGGCGCTCCTTCGGATTTAACTATGGATTCCTTTTTATCGGACCCTTCCGTTGACCATTGAATGTCATAGGGGTTGTTTAACAGCTTTCCTGGAAGCGTTGCGTCCAAAGTCGCTAAAGCTTGCTGCATCGCCGCGTCATTGGCATCATTCGCGTGCGCGATTCTACCTGATGATGCTCCCAAAAGAACGGCTACGGATAGCGAGAGTAGTGTGTTTTTAAACATGGTTATCTTCCCCAAGACTGTTTTTAAATTCGTTTCTATCTAATTAGCGCAAGACTGACAGCGCTGTCAAATGCGACCGACAGCTCGAGATCAAGGACAAAAGTGTTCCTTACAACAAATTGTCTAGATATTCGATTTGGGCCCTAATCTCATCTTTGGAGTTGCAGCCCTTGCATTTTGGTTCGAGCTTGCGAAGTTTTTTAAAATGCTTATTTGCCTTTTTCAAATCACCGTCTTGGTATTCCATTAGTGCCAGTCGGAAATGCGCGTCGAAGAGATTTTTACGCATGGCGGCCGCACGAATAAGGGAGGCTTTAGCCTCTTCTCTTTTCCCAAGTTTCAATTGTGATAGACCCATCATGTAGAGTTGAAATCCACGGTCTTCACAGGTTCGTTTTGTGTTTGAGATCTTATTCCTGAAGTTATTTGAATTAAGTTTGTTAACCGATGATGCCGCGCTCGTGGAATAGGCGCCTGTTGATCCGCCAGCGCCGCCGCTCACGGATGGGCCGAAGTCCGCATTTGCTGAAATGGTGGAATCGATCGAGCTCTCTCGCGCAGCTTCGACACCCGAAATAAAATTTCGTTCGGCGCGGAGTGCGCAAAATGCGTTTTGCTTGAATTCAATTTCTGCGGTTTCAAAATCACCTGCACGCCAAGCCGACATTGCCGGGTCCGTTTGAACTGTAGCTCGCGCGACAACATCATCGTCAGAATCATTGTCCTGCGCGTGAACAGGTATCGAAATAAATAGCCCTAAGGAGAGGAGAGTAGGCAGCAGGATTTTCATAATTTGACAGGCCTTTTATTTTAGCTCGGTTTTCATGTAGCAGAATTTTCTGAAAACGTGAAATTCGACAATCAGAACATCACACCTCTGCTCCATATTGCCTTAGAAATTCTTCATGACTCGTCATTTTTTCTGCAGCCTTAACCATCGCCCCATGCATGGAATTCAGGCTGTGATTGACGTGCTCAAAACTCAAAGAAGACACGATTGGGTCATTGGCTTTGGGCAAAATGTTTTGTCCCAACAACACCGCAATCCAGCTCGGTTTAGAAAAAAGTTCATCGTCATATCGAAACACGCGTCCGGCTTCTTTGAACAAATCTATCTTTTCATTGAGGCTGTCCGGGATACTCATATTGCGGCAATAGTTCCAGAATGGACTATCGTCTCGCTGCGTCGCGACATAATGTAAAATGATGAAGTCACGGACCTGATGAAACTCTTTCCGCATTTGTTTGTTATATTCATCTCGAACGACGGTAGAAATATTCGCTGTCGGAAATAACGTAATGAAACGGCTAATCCCTTGCTGGATGAGGAAAAGCGAGGTGGATTCTAAAGGCTCTAAGAAGCCGGCAGACAGACCAATCGCAATACAATTTTTATTCCATAAGGTGTCACGATAGCCGGTCTTGAATCTAATTTTCCGCGGCTCTCCTATCGGGTCACTATCAAGACCTTCCATAAGGATATCGATGGCTTCATTGTCATCCATATATTGACTGGAATAAATATGGCCATTGCCGGTTCTGTGTTGAGTTGGGATTCTCCATTGCCAGCCAGCTGATTTAGCCGTGGCTTTTGTGTAAGGTAGGAGAGGCCCTTCGCGCTTGCTGGCAACCGTTTGGGCTGTATCGCAAGGCAGCCAGTGGCTCCAATCAACAAACGGAACGTTCAGTGCGCCGTCCGTCAATAATGCTCTGAAGCCTGTACAATCAAAGAAGAAGTCACCCTCTATTATATCTCCGTCGTCCATGGTCAAACTGGAAATGTTGCCATTTTTTGCGTCTAATTCTGTAGACGTCACTTTGCCTTCAAGGCGTTTAACGCCGCGTTTTTCGGCGTAACCCCGCAGATATTTCGCATAAAGCGTCGCGTCGATATGATAGGCATACCGCAGGTGAGACAGAACGGAGCGCGGGTTTGGGTCGGGTAGGGTGAATTTGTTTCTCTGACCGGCGACGGCGCAAATACTGAAATCCTGCAGGGGAGCTGTATTCCCGCCGAATTTCGCGTGAAGCCAGTATTGATGAAAATCAATGCCCTGCATATCGACGCCGATACTGCCAAAGGGATGGATGTAGGCCTCGCCTTTTTTGCCCCAATCAACGAATTCGATTCCCAATTTAAATGTACCATTGGTCGCTTTGAGAAACTCAGCTTCCGGAATGCCCAGCATGGCATTGAAATTAAGCATGTCGGGAATGGTGGCTTCGCCAACACCTACGGTTCCGATTTGGTCTGACTCTATTAGCGTCACGCTTACGTTTTCCGGGGAGAGTAGGCTGGACAGGGCTGCGGCCGTCATCCATCCTGCAGAGCCCCCGCCCACTATGACGATATTTTTAAGATGCGAGTGACCGGTGTTTGTCATGCTTGTTTCCTAAAATATTCGAGTAGTTTCGTTATGTAATCGTGATGGTTAGGCAATCTTAGGGCCATTGCTTTATTCGCGTTTATTTTGTTTCGTAGCGTTTGAAACAGTGTTTCAATTGGGACCTTATCCGCGACTTTATCATAGCGCTGGGGCATCCGCCCCATACCGACATGAAGTTGTGTCCAGTCCTCTTTTCCAAAAGGTTCCAGGTCGTATTGCGCGAGCGCGCCGCGGCTTTGAAATTGGGTAATCTTGTTTTCCAGCTTGGATGATATCGGTTCGGCTGTGGCTGCTCTCCAATAAGCCGTTTCAATCGGTTCAGGCCCTTCAAAAAAGGCGCGATGAAACGCGGTGATGTGCTCGTAATCATCTTTAAAGCGTCGATTATATTCTCGGCGCTCTACGGCCATATTAGCGCCGACGGGAACCAGTTCAATAAGACGTTCAATGTCCCGTTGCAGCAGGAGAATAGGAGCCGAGGTAAGAGGTTCAATAATTGCGGCGCTAGGGCCTAAGGCCAGATAATTATTTTCCCAAGGCTGATTTGAAACGCCGATTGTTGCCGTGATGGGTCGTGCCTTCGATTTATCATTATTGGCTGGCACGCTCTGATCATTGGAAAAATGAGATATTGTGAGTGTGTGCTCACCGTCCTGCAAAGGCGTTTTCGATATCCAACCATGATCTGTTCCCGAAAGGGCCCGGCAGACGCCCTCCATTGCCGGTTTTGGCTTAAATGAGGCGGTGGCCGTCAATTTTCGCGCCCCGCCCATAGCGTGCTCTTTGGGAACCGATAAAACAGAGGTTGGGCCCATGCAGTTTATAAAAAGGTCGGCCTCAAGGCGGGTCTCATTGGATAGATTTAACGCGCGAATGTCATCACCTTCTCGCGCAACGGAATCTATGTTTGCCTTGATTATCCTGACCGCACTCGACGTAACTTCTGCGTAGATGAGTCGACGCCATTCACTCGGTAAAAAGTGATAGCCATATTCGACGTCGGAAAGCGGGATGTTTTGATCCTGCGGTGGGTGTGCAAAGACCGATTTCTCGGCGGCTTGAACTGACATAATATAAGGTTCAAGCTTGGCCAGTTGCGGGGCGGCGCTTCGAATGCGGGTCAGATAGTGATGGAATTCGACGCCCTCAAGCACAGGCAAAGGTTGGTGGAAGCTTTGCGTCCAAGACCGCCCTTCTGCCCCCCAATTTTTATATTGGGTTCCGAGGGAGAAACTCGTATTACTTCTTGGCAGCAAATGAGGTTCACCGATTCCGATATCCAGAAGAAATTTGTAACTCGAGGGCGTTGTAACGGTGCCGTAAAAGACATCGCATTCGTCTGCACCCTCACTGTCAACTAACGTGATTTCGATGCTGGAGGGTAGAGCCTTCGACAAAGCCGCCGCACACATCACCCCCGCCAGTCCCCCGCCGCATATGACTATCCTCTGAAATGGACTTTCCTGCATGGTCTAGGCCATCTCATCTGCAAGTGCGCCGTATTGCTTAAGGTAGTCAGCATGAGACGGCGTTTGCTTCACCGCTGCTTGGGTGTCGCGGCGGACAGAGTCCAGCTGGGCTTTTACCTCGTCCAATGAGGACGCGTTTGCTCTCACGTCATAGGCCTTCGGCATGAGATTTTGCCCCGCCATTACGGCCACCCAGCTTGGCGGCAGAAACACGCCGTGCTCATACCGGAGCAGATAACCACGATGTGTCCAAGCTTGGATTTTCTCCTGCAAGCTTTCGGGGAGTGTCATATTTCGGAAATAGCGCCACATCTTACTGTCATCTCGCTGCGTTGCCACATAATGCAAAAGAAGGAAATCTCTGACGCGGTCAAAGTTCAAATCCATGCGGCGATTATACTCCGCCGCATCCGAAGCCTGAAAGGCCTTGTCGGGAAATAACTCCAATAGCGCCGTAATGCCCTCCTGAATGAGGTGGATGGACGTTGATTCTAAGGGCTCCAAAAACCCGCCTGATAGGCCAATCGCGACAACGTTCTTATTCCACAGCTTGCGCCGTTTTCCGGTCTTGAAATAAAGTTGCTTCGGATCTGTAAGCGCCGGTCCTTCTAGCGTGCTCATGAGGCGGTGTGCCGCTTCGTCGTCCGAAATATAGTCGTTCCAATAGACATACCCATTTCCAACCCGGTGCTGCAGCGGGATACGCCATTGCCACCCGGCTTCCCTGGCGGTTGCTCGTGTGTAGGGGAGGCTGGGTCCAACAGTTTCGCATTGCACGGCAACAGCGCGATTGCAGGGAAGCCATTCACTCCAATCGTCATATCCTGTCTTTAGCTTTTGTTCGATGAGCACGCCTCTAAAGCCTGAGCAGTCAATAAAGAGGTCAGCCTCTATCTCGGTCCCGTCTTCAAGATGGATCGAGGTGATGAACCCCGTTTCGGAGTTGACGGAGGCATCAATAGCTTTGCCTTCCGTACGAATAACGTCGCGCGCTTCAGCATATCGGCGTAAAAATTGCGCATAACGTCCGGAGTCAAATTGATAGGCATAACCAAAATTTGAGCCAATTTTCATGAGATCGGGCCCGGGAAGTTGAAATTTACCGGATTCGGCAGCCAAGACAGGATAAGAGTAATCGTCTAGCCGGGTTTTGTGACCATTATGCCACAGTCGCAGCCAAAAATGATGAAAATCGATATTTTTTATGGGTTCACCATAGTCTCCAAATGGGTGGATATAGGCGTCGCCGAGCTTCCCCCAATCACAAAATTCTATACCGAGTTTAAAGGTTGCGCGTGTGGCGCGCATGAACTCGCGCTCGTCAATGCCGAGTGAGTTGTTGAAATAGCGAATGTGCGGCAGGGTCGCTTCGCCGACACCGATAGTGCCTATGTGGTCCGACTCGACTAATTGTATATTGACCCCTAACCCACTCAATTTATTGGATAATCCAGCAGCTGTCATCCAGCCACTTGTCCCGCCTCCTAAAATGCAAATTTTTGTGATCGTCATGTTTCACCATGGGTTTTTTTGAGTATCTGCCGCGAAGATTTTCGCGGGGCAAGGCTTAGATTTCAGTGATGTCCGTCCGAACCCACCTTTGCAAGGCGACAGATTGGCATGACGGAGAAATCCTTTGAGACGGGCCGATACCTAACCTGAGTAAGTTTTGAGATATAAATTGTCACCGCATTTGACAGCGCTGTCAAATTGGGTTTAGGGAGATTACACAAAGGACATAAAACCGTCCGACGCGTTAAAATAATAAAAAGCGATTACATAAGGGAAGATACAGTGAAATCATCATTCAGCATGCGCAATGCAAAAGTTGGCAGACTAAGCCTGCTTCGGACAACTGCAATTATTGCCGGTTTTGGCATGGCTCCAATGGCCTACGCACAAGACGTCTCAGACGATCTAAACGCAGATGACGAAGATATCGTTGTGGTTTCCGGTATTCGCCAAGCTTTGAAAGAAGCGCGTGACCTAAAGCGCGATGCGGATACAGCCGTCGACTCCATCACGGCGTCGGACGTATCGACGCTTCCTGACTTGAACGTTGCTGATGCTCTGGCCCGTATCCCGGGTGTTGTCGCTCAACGTTTCGACCTGACTAATAACAACGGCGGCGATTTCCCGTCAACAGAGGGCGGAAACAACCTTATTCGTGGTTTGTCTTTTGTGAGATCGGAATTCAACGGCCGGGAGACGTTCTCGGCAAACGGCGGTCGTGCTCTTGATTTCGGTACAGTCGCGCCAGAACTTATTGGCTCTGTAAATGTCTATAAGAACGTTACAGCTGACCTGACAGAAGGCGGTATCGGCGGCACAATTGATCTTAGAACACTTGAGCCTTTCGATAAGACAGACGGATTTATCGCAGCCACAGCAGATTTGACCTATGGTGATTTCAGAGAGTCTTTCAGCCCGGATTTGACGCTTACAGCGGGCGATCGTTGGGACACAGCTAATGGTGAATTTGGTCTTTTGGGCTCATTTGCCCATTCAGAGCTTGATACGCGCTTGGATAATTACCAAATCGCTCAGCTCGCAGCGTTGAATAGTATTGAGGATCCTGAAACCGGCGCAGTCACGACGACAGATGAGTTTTTTGCTATTCCCTTGGGATATCAGCTCAGAACCAATGAAATTGATCGCGATCGCCAGAGCTATTATATTTCAGGTCAGTATCAAAACAATGCGGACACTTTTAAGGCAACGGCCAAATATTTCCGTATCGAAAATGAAAATCAACGCGTTGAGCGAACGACCGAGTATTTTGCCAGTGCGGAGCAGCAGATTGACGGTGGTACACGTATTGTCGGTAATGCCACTTTCTCGCCGTTTTCATCAGATGCTATGGCGCAATGTGCTACCAGTACGGCAGGTTTTCAGAACTCTTCGTGTCTAGAAAATGCTGATACTGCGGTGCCGAATCCACAAACTCCCCGTCCCTTCGTACCTGTTTCAGGTCTCTATGAATCAGGCGTTATCTCTAACTCATTTAGAGATTGGACGGGGGCACGCGGTGCAAGGTTCCAAAATACCGCGATTAACACGGATAACCAATCGACCACAGAAGATATGAGCTTAAATGTTCAGTGGAAACCTGCGGAAGATTGGTATGTCACGATTGATGGCCACAGAACCAATGCAAAATTTGAGGAGCAACAGCTTTGGGGTGTGACGAATTTTTATTCTGATTTCTCATTTAACGGCGTTGGAAATGGTTTCCCTGAAATCACACTAGTTCCTGATGCCGGAAATAATACCTGGCGTCGATTTGCAGATCGCACGACCGTAGGACCGGGTTGGACCGGAGCTACGCCTGCGGTTGATCCTGCGCCTATTCCATCTGACTTTTCTGA
>ENA-ORXR01001622-ORXR01001622.1-marine-metagenome-genome-assembly--contig:-NODE-1622-length-23414-cov-3.018726_pt1 | contig 23414 bp, 7 predicted proteins | sample MGYA00237866_ERZ511479 | MGnify/ENA metagenome assembly ERZ511479 | reverse complement strand
TCTTGTACTCTTTGGAAAAACCCTCCAGCAGTTCCAACCGAGCAACGGTGTTCATACATTCCAGGAAACATTTTTTTAAGGTTTTCGTAAAAACCATCAATCTTATTAGTGGGTTTTTCTTCCAATTCCTCAAGGTCAAGAGTCATGACAATGAGTTTGTGACGGCGGACAGACCAATAATTAGGCCCTCGCATGGCTCTGATTTCTCTAATTCTCATATTATGTAGTTTGTTTATTAAACGTTTTAGTGCATCAATTTAATCAAACCAATTGTTTTTTATAGAATGATTTGATTGAAAATAAATTTAAGAGGGCATTATATTGATGTTTTCCTAGTTTTATCAAATAAAAAAGATATTATTTATATAAATACCATTCTTTGATCGCAAGAAGAAATTCGCTGTATTAAGAAAAGTACCCTCAAAAAAGTATGGAAAAGAAGGTCAAAGATGTGGATTAGTTCTATTTTTGTAATCTAATTTGTAACTGAAGTAAACATGACAATGAAACATATCAAAGGTACATTGATTCCGATAGGTGGGAATGAGGATAAGGGCTCTATTGAAAAGGAAATCTATACACTAGATTTTGTAGAGGAAGGCATCTTGTATCACGTTGTAAAAGAGAGTGGTGGCAATAATGCTCTGATCGTAGTGATACCTACTGCTTCCAGTATTCCGGATGAAGTCGGCGCCAATTATTTAGATGCATTTCATAAGTTGGGTTGTACGAATGTGCAGGTGCTTGACATTCGGGAAAGAACTCAATCCAATGAAGCTGCTAATCTGGAATTGATTAGTCGAGCAGATTGTGTGATGTTTTCTGGTGGTGACCAATCGAAGATCGTTGATAAGATTGGCAATACGAAGATGCATGACTTGCTGATGAAACGATATGTGGAAGAAGACTTTGTAATTGCTGGTACTAGTGCAGGAGCTATGTGTATGTCTACTGAAATGGTCGCGGGAGGTAGTAGCACAGAAGCATTTTACAAAGGAGCAGTGTATATGCGCGACGGGATGAACTTTATTCCGGAGTTGATTATTGACACGCATTTTGTTCGCCGGGGCCGCTTTGGTCGACTGGCTGAGTCAGTTGCCAAGTTTCCGAATCTGCTCGGTATTGGCCTTGCTGAAGATACGGGGTTGATCATCAAAAACTGTAATGAGATTACAGTGATCGGTTCGGGCATGGCTATTCTTTTTGACCCGAGCGATCTTACGCACAATAATGAAAAGATTTTGGATGAAGGCACTCCAATGACCATGTCCAATCTGGTCGTTCATATTCTTTCTAATAGTGATCAATTTGATATTAGTGCGCGGCGGGTACATATTTTGCCGGTAGATGCGGACTTTATATAATAGATAGGTTCCAGTGCAAAGATAAAAAAGAGAAACCCGAATTTTGAGCTACTGAAAGCAGGTCAAAATTCGGGTTGTTTTCTTTAGGATATAGAGCCGAGTGGCGTTTATCCCTTTTAGCTTTAAGGCTTTATTCGGTAAAAAATCGATTTTCTGAAAGATTAACAAAAACCGAGGTCGTCATTATCGCTATAGAGCGAGTCAAATTCTACCTGTGTTTCTTTTTTCTTTCTTGGGAAAATGGATTTCACCAATTTTAATAACTTTTTCATGGGACCTGTTTTTAGATTAATGTATATGTTCAAAAATATGTTCACTATGTGAACGATTTGGGTTTGAAAAACGATGCCTTGGGGATTTTTTCTTTTTTAACTCAAATGCTCAATAAATAAGTATGAAATATGGGCTGTATCCCCTAGTCGTTAGGGTAATTTTTTTTGATTTATTGAAAGGACTCCCCTACTTATAAATCTCAACAAGCGCCTCCTCCCCCGCTTTCCAACTCCCCCGATACATGCCTTCCGTATTAAATGGCATCGCGATATTCCCCTGTCCGTCCACTGCAATCAAACCACCATCTCCATCGATTTCTAATAAGCGATGATGTACCACTTCTTTGCAGGCTTCTGCCAAACTCAAGCCTTTAAACTCCATGAGGCAGGAAACATCATAAGCCACCACACCTCTGATAAAAAACTCGCCGCTTCCCGTACACGAAACTGCGCAGGTCGCATTATTGGCGTAGTTACCAGCTCCAATCATTGGACTATCTCCTATCCGGCCAAACTTCTTATTGGTCATACCTCCAGTCGAAGTAGCTGCTGCTAAATTGCCAAACTGATCTAAAGCCACCGCTCCAACCGTTCCAAATTTTTGTTCTTTCTCAACCGAGTGATCCAACTGCGTCTTGTCGGTACCTTTTATAGACTGCCATTGCTCATATCGAAAGGCATCATGAAACCATTCTGCCGGCTGAATCTTACAGTTCATTGTTTTGGCAAATTCTACAGCACCTGTTCCAGCCAAAAAAACATGTTCCGATTTTTCCAGTACCAGACGAGCTAACTCGATGGGGTTTTGAATACCAGTGACCATAGCAACGGCTCCAGCCTGTCGGCCTTTACCTTCCATAATAGCAGCATCCATCTCATGTGTGCCTGTAGCTGTAAAGACGGATCCTTTACCCGCATTAAAGAGTGGAGAATCTTCTAATTTCTTGACGGCCAATTCGACCGCATGTAAAGCTGATTGTTGATCATTCAAAGCCTGATAACCTACCTGCAAGGCTGCATTTAAAGCAGCACGGTAAGCGGCTTCTTTTTCAGGAGTCATGGTACTTTTGAGAATCGTACCGGCTCCTCCGTGGATAGCAATTGAAAATTTGTTCATGGAACAAATTTACTAACATTTATTGTAACTGTTCAGTCCCTATTAATTTCAGGTGTGGGAATGTTGGAAGTTGGAAGTTGGAAGTCCGAGGTCGGAAGTCGGAAGTCCGAAGAGCGAGATGCGAAGCCCTGCGCTTCGCTCTTCCGACTTCCGACTCCGGACTAAACACCCATCAAGTTGAATAGTTACCATTCATTTAAAAAATCCTTACTTCAGAATAGTAACATCCCCTTTATATTCTAGCCCGGTAGCAACATTCAATCGCATCAAAAAATAATAGGTTCCCTGAGGTAGTTCATTTCCACTATTATCCGTTCCTCCCCAATCATTATTATAAGGCTTGGAATGATAGACTTCATCACCCCATCGATTAAAAATCAAGAGCTCATTTTCTGGATAAGATTCAGGCTCCATTGAGATTTCAGGAATGACGAAGAAATCATTCAATCCATCTCCATTCGGTGTAATCGCATTTGGGATGGTTGTTATCGTATCGAGCGCCTCCTCTATCGTAATCAAAACAACTGCGGTATCACAAATTGTTGGACAGATTTCACTGCAAAGTTCATATTCCATTTCTAACACACCGAAAAAGGCATCGGGATTGGTCAGATCATAAACTCCATTTGCCGTTTCAGTTATCGTAACTTCGGTTGGTTCATTAATCAAGGTAACCTCCCATGAAATCAAATCAGCGATTTCATCGTTATCTGTCAACAATAATTCCTGAACTGGTAGATCGGAAAAGAAGGTGTACATGTCACTATTCGCAACAGGTGATCCTTCCACCTGAACGACAAGACTATCAGAAGCATAATCAGGACATTCATCTGTAGAAAGTGTCCATACAAAAATGTGGGCTCCAGCTTCCAGTTGTTGCACCAACGTTTCTATCGAGTCCGGAATTAGTATCGTACCATTACTATTACTTGTCCAAAGCCCTGTGGTTCCCATTGGTTGATTGGCCATCAAAAGTGTTGAATCTTCACACAAGTCAAAATCCATCCCTACATCCGGATCAACCAATTGAGCACCACCATCTACAAAAACGCTGGCAGTATCAGAACAACCATTCATATTATTGAACGTGATTAAGGTATAGGTTCCTCCTGCATCAATAGTTGGTGTTGACGTATTGGCTCCCGTTTGGATATTTCCGCCACTAGTTTGCCATTCATAAGTTACATCAGCTCCTTGCCCTGAATTGCTACCATCCAAAATCAAAGGTTGTCCACAAGTAATGGAAGTATCCATACCAGGATCTGCCAGAGGAGGCATCGTATCCATCTGCACATTAACTGTACCGGCAGCAACACAATTATTAAGCGTATCTTGAATTAGAACAACATATACACCACCACAACCAACTGTCGGCGTATTTGTATCATCGCCTGCAAGGATACATCCAAAAACAGTATTCCACTCATAGGTAAACTCAGTACCCGATGACGAATTGGTCGCATCTAACATAAGTGAAGTGATATTACAATTCAACTCAGGATCCTGGACAATATTAACCACGGGTGCAACGGTATCCATCTCGACCATAACCGTAGAAAAGGCATTACAGCCATTGAGTGTATCAATCACTTCCAGTTCATACGTTCCACCGGCTCCTACTTCAGGAGACAAGGTCGTTTCTCCTTCAAATATAAGTCCATCACTTGTCGTCCAATTATAAATAAATTCAGTTCCTTGATCTGAACCGCTTCCATTTAACAGGACGATGATTTGTCCACAAAGCATTGTTTGTATCGGTCCTGCATCAGCGACGGGAGCTTCCATATTTTCTACGACAAATACAAAGGATGTATCTGAGCAACCGGGTCCATTCGTAACAATAAGCTGGTAAAGCCCACCTTCATCAATGAGTGGAAAAAGTGTCGTTTCATCTGCTATAATATTACCATCATTGGTTGACCATTGGTAGGTCACATTATCGGTAGAAGAGCCTGTTCCATTCAAGTTAATCGTATCCAGGGAGCAGGTAATCAAGGTATCATTTCCGGCAAAAGCCATAGGCAATTCAGCATCTTGTGTCACGATAACAGCTGAAGGAAGTGATTCGCAACCATTGAGCGTATCTATTACGGTGAGCACATAAGTACCCGGTGCATTTACTGTAGGAGTTTGTATTGAATCACTACTCTCAAAGCCTCCTGTGCCTTGGATTGTCCACACGTAAAGTAAATCATCTCCTATACTTCCACCACCATCCAGCATGAGGGTTGTTTGACCACAAGTCAATTCACCACCAACTCCAGCATTTGCGATAGGGGCATCCGTATCCAATACCACCTCAAGACAGGAGGTATCGGCACATAAACTACTTCCACTTAAAGTGACAAAACAATAGGTTCCCGGTTGGTCAACATCTACAAAATAGACAAACTCAGGTGATGTAAAATTACCATCCATGGTGTACCATTCTGCGAAGATATCAGGGTTGTTTGGGTCAATATCTCCGGTTAAAGTGATCTCTGAATTTTCACAGGTGAGTGTTGTATCGGGTCCGGCAATTGCAGGATAGAAAGCTGGAGCTAAAATTTCAAAAGAGTCCATCATCACGTGATTGGGTACTCCTGTATCGGTAACGGTGCAATAATACATCCCTGCCGGCAAATCAGAAAGATCTTCTGTATCAGCCATTAAGCCAGGGCCTTCCCAATTATAAGTATAAGGCGGTAGTCCTCCATTCATGGTAATATCTAAGGCTCCGGAGTTATCTCCTACACAGCCTGTATGACTAATCAAAGTGTCAACAATATCGAGTGGTTGAACAATACAAATGTTACCTTCCGTTATATCCAATCCAATATTCATTCCGTTGGATGCTTCTGTAACGACTTCTATATTTAAAGGCAGGTTGACAAAACCTATCGATGTGCAAGTATCGGGTTCGGGAATTCCAATGGCAGTAAAACAGATTTGAAACAAGGAAGTTCCGTCATCAACACTGGCAAAACCTACTGCCTGATCAGCATTCCAGGAAACGGTAAGAGTACCTCCATTGAATAGATTACTACCAAAAATATTGGGAAAAGGAATATCAGTAACATTCACGACGTCAAATTCAAGTAGGGTCGAATCCCAGTTCATGGAAAACTGCATACTTACGACAGAATCAAATTCGGCCACAGAAATGTCTACGCAAAAACTTTCGTTTTGTACTACACAGTCATCACTAATGAATATTGGCAATCCATCTTGTGCATTAAGAGAAGAAAAGAAATATAAAATCAAAAAGAGAATAATGCCGCTCTTTTGGTTCATGGAATTGTGTTTTCTTGATTTATAAAAATCTGATTTGAAACTTCTTAATAAGTACTAAGAGAATAGGACAAATTAATTTCATGTGTTGTTCCTGCAGAGGGGCCAAAAGTTGTAAAAGAATAGCCAAATCCATATCCGATTTTCAAGGTATTATCAAAACCCATATTTTCTCCCATTAGCAAGCCACCTTCTAAATGCATTGCACCAGAAGTAGACCCTCCAGCTCCAATCCAAAAGTTACCTGCTAATTGATAACGCAAATTGAAATCGATATTTAAAGGTACATTAGGTGCATATTTCACCCAAATAGAAGGTTCTATAAAACCTTCATCCAGGTACTTATACAGACCCACCGTACCATAAAAATGCTGTACTCGTTGGGTATAAAAATTACCTGTCTCATCTTCAAACTCTAAATTCAAACCAATGATCTGAGGTACTGACAAGCCACCATAAATATGACTGTCTTCCAAAAAGCCATCAGAAATAAGTTTATAATAATAGATACCTAATCCGGCATCAGGATATATTTGTGCCTGGTCATCCATTCCCACGATATCACCCGGATCGCGAAGTTTGATATCAGTGACATTGACTCTATATTGAACAGCACCAAAAGCAAGCCCTATGGAGAGTCCACCATAATAAGGATCACCATCCGTTATAATACCTGCCAGACGACCATATATTCCGGTAAAACCAGTAGGCCCCGTCTTATCATTCATCAGATATAGGCCGGCTGCTAATCCGAAAGATCCCAATTCTGTAAAGATGTATTCCCCACGAACGGTTTGAGTTCTGGGACCGCTATCCAGACCAACCCATTGTCTTCTATAGGAAGCCCCATAAGACACATTGTTCTCATACACCAAATAATCATGGCTTACAGCTGCAGGATTGATAACAGAAATGTTCTCACGATACTGAGTAAAAAGTGGTAACTGTTGGGCGTCAGAAGCTTGAGGCAGAAGACCTATACAGCCTAACACCAGTAGGATTAACCTTTTCATGGGATACTTTTTGATTACACTGAAACAAGTTCGTTAAAGCGATTAACTAAATAAACTAAGCAGAACTTGTTTAAGAAATTAGCAACAAAATTAGAAAAAAATGTAATACCAATGCGAAGTTTAGCCATTTTATTCAATGAAGTTGTTTAATTTTTAGAAACCTCACTCGTACGGCTAAATTTAATGGAGGGCAATCAGGAAGTTACACTAAGTAACAACACAAAGATAAGTTAATTTTCCAAATTTAGATATAACCTATTTGGTATAAATGAAAGATCAATAAATTTTCATAAACAAAAGAGCGCTTACAAATTATGCATTTCTTCCTTCTGCCAGGAAAAAAGCCTTAAATAAAAAAAGCAACCCTGACCTAAAAGCCAGCGTTGCTTGAATTACTCTCATAATTGATTAACAAAAAAAGAGCCTCATAGTATGTGTTTCAAAAGTTCTTTATTATCGATGTATTTGGATATATCCAGAATAGGAATTACCCATACCGTCTTCAAAAACATAGAAGTAAGTACCATCTGGTAAATTAGCTCCAGCCGCATTGAAGGTCCCTCCCCAATCATTCTGATAACTCTCTGAATTATACACCTGATTACCCCATCTGTTGAAAATACTTAGGCTATGACCAGGGAAGTCTCCGATACCACCGATTACAAAGAAATCGTTGACACCGTCTCCATTCGGTGAGAATCCACTGACAAAGGTCAATCCATCACAGAATACATAGATACTCACAGTGGCCGTATCACAACCAGCAGTATTACAAACGGAATATGTAAATTCATCAGGTATAGTAGAATTACAGTAGCCCTCATTTGGCGTGTATGTAATAGTACCATCCGGATTAACCATAGTCGTTCCATTAGCAGGTTCATTAATAATGATAATGGTATCAATACCTAATGCTCCTTCATTATCATTGCCTATTACATCTATTATCACAGTTCCATTCTGTAACGTACTATCTACATCAGAGTTGGCTTCCGGAATTAAAGTAGTATCTACCACCGTTACATACACCCAGGTCGTATCACAGAATCCAAGGTCATCACAAATCTCAATACAAGCACTGTCTGTACCTATTTCAATACCTGTTACTTCCATACAATAAGCACCAGCTATTGGATCAAACACTACAAACTCTCCCGAAGAATCATCGCAGAAGTTTACCATCGCTCCAGCTATACCTGGAAGTTCACTCAAACTAAAACAAAGTGTATCTAACTGACCTACCTGAATCGTATCAAAATAATTACCCGGATCAATACAAGCAACAAGTACCTCAACCGTATCTGAGCAACCATCAATCTGGCTAACCAATACGATTTCATGAGCTCCCTGAAGCATTCCAAGAGATGAAGTCGAAGCATAAGGCTCATACTCCACAGGAATGGTAATCGAAGTAGCCGTTCCAATATGAGTCACCTCTAGTGCTCCGTAATTATTTTCAGCGGAAGGACCTCTGATGATTGAATTAAGCCCATCATTTGTCCACGGGGATAATGGATCCCATATATTTAATGAGTCTACTAAATCATCAATAGTCATAAATTGCCCGCTAAACACCTGACCATTTACAGACCATGAATCTAAATTATATGGCCCAAAACTACCGCCACCTAATAAGAAGGCATAGTTGTAAATAACCAGACTATCAAATTCACATCCGCCTATAGTTCCTGTATATGGATTACCGTTATCGAAGATATCATAATCTCCTAAGTCAAGTGCACTAATTTCTAAGCACAAGCTAGCTTCTCCTACACAACCTGATAAATTAAGTTGCGCACTATTTGTGGATAAGAAATCACAATCTGTCGGTGACGTTGGACAATCAACTTCTACCATAGATGAATCTACGCAGCCCGTTGCTGTCTCCATGATCACAACAACATGGCTACCTGTATCAATTGCTATAGCTGTACTCAATGGAAAAAGTTGAATATTGACATCCGCAGTTGCCACTACCGAACCTCCCGAAGAAACAATTATAGTACTATACATATTAGCAGGATTACCTCCCACGATCAACAAGCCACTTAAATTCCAGTTTCCAGTTGGATCCCATACATTCATCGAATCAACAAGTGCTTGCGAGTTCGAGAAGTTAGCTCCGGCAAATGTGTTTCCATTCACTGTCCAGCTATCTAATGTATATGCTCCTGACATATTAAACCCAATGGTCAGGTAAGTCGTCATGGTATCATTATTACAGCCAAAGAATGAGCCTGTGACAACTTGTCCATCCATTGTAATTACATATTCAGCGATATCGTTTGGATTGATATCCATACAAAGGTTAGCAGTTCCATCACAATCAGTGGCCTGAAGAGCAACCTGATCATCTATCCAATCCGGACAGTCGGTACAATCTACTTGAACCATTGTAGTATCAATGCAACCAGTAGTTGTATCTGTAAATATCAACTCATGGCTACCCGGATCTAAGAAGACCGCTGCACTAGCCGGAATCAGTTGAATATTTGGATTCAGAATAGCGACCACTGATCCAAACTGAGAGATAACCATATCATCATAAGTATTTAGGTAATCTCCTCCCTCAAGGTTAAATCCATTACTCATCCAGTTTCCAGTTGGATCCCATATATTCATGGAATCAAGCAATGCCGTTACATCCTGGAAAGCTCCAGAATAAATAATACCATTAATCGTCCAACTATCTACTTGATATGGGCCCGATGTTCCATTGCCAGGAATTGAAGCATAATTGTAAATGATAATTGTATCATGATCACAACCTCCAATCTGCCCGGTAAATGGTGAACCATTATCCGTAATAGAGTAATTAAAAATATCAGATAGTATAATCGGTGTACAGAAACTTGCTGTCGTATCACAATTATCTGCTTCAATCGTATAAGGACCAGCAAACAAATCAGGGCATGACGGACAGGTTACAGATACATCAATCGTATCTTTACAACCAGTTGAAGTTTCGGTAATAATAAACTGGTGGTTACCTGAAGACAAATTAATTTCTGTCCCATTAGGCACCAGACTCAATGTCATAGGAATGACACCCTGCATGCTAGTTGCAACCTGAGTTGCATTAATATCTGAGTAGGTATTAGAAGTACCTCCTCGAATAGAGGAACTAGCTAAATCCAACATCCAGTCTCCTGCAGGATCCCATACATTCATCGAATCGGTCAGCGCTTGCATATCTGCTACCAGGCCTGAGAACTGCACCCCACCGACATCCCAAAGATCAATCATGTAAGGTCCGACAGTACCATTATTTGGTAACCCAAAGTAAGTGTATACATAAGTAGTATCAAAATCGCAAGGTGCAATACCTCCTGAATAAGCAGTACCATTATCGGAGAAGTTATAATTACTTACATCTCCAATCGGAATCCCTATGCAGAATGAAGCCAAATCATTACAATCTGTCAGTACCTCACTCAAGGTATTGGCTGGTACAATATCGCCACAACCTGCTTCTATCGTAATCACTAAAATAGTCGTATCACAATTATTAAGCGCATCACAAATAACAACACAAGCTGTGTCCTGACCATCATATCCGATCGCTGGAATATAGTTGACACATTCACTAGGTGAATTAATGCCCAACAAACCGTTCATTGGGTTTCCACAAGAATATACCGTATCTATAGGTGCTCCTAACTCCACCACATCTACACAAATGTTTGTGATCGTCGTTTCAAAAGGAGTTGTGAGATAGGCTGTATCAATCGTCAATACCGTAGGTATGTTGATGTTAACTAAGGCACCATCGTGATCATCATCATCACCAGGATTATCTGGGAAGTCATTTATTTCATTATCAATATTAGGATCATTGGTACTATCCGTATCCGTTGTTGAATCCTCATCTGATGGTGGCGTATTGGTATTATCCGTATCGTCATCAGCAGCAGAAATCTCCATTGCATTATCAGTACTTCCTCCCATAAATCCACAATCCACAATAAGATCAATAGTTACCGAAATGGAATCACCACTAGCTAGTGGCCCTGCTATCATATAAGTAGGTAAGCCAGAAATCAGCGTCCATCCTGCGTTGGCAGCTAATGCGCCATCAAAGGTCATACCTGCTGGGGTATAATTGGACAAGGCTATGCTATAAGCACCTACAGCACCTTGATTGTAAACCCATGTCGTATAAGTTATCGTATCACAAGGAGCAGCTGTAGCAACATTGGCATTCATCAATAAAGCCAAATCAAATCCTTGATTGACTGGAACCGTAGCACCATCATGATCATCATCATCTGCTGGCTCATCCGGGTTATCATTAATTTCATCATCAATACTTGGATCGTTCGTTCCATCTACATCCGTTACTGAGTCTTCATCTGTTGGAGGTGTATTCGTATTATCTGTATCATCATCATAATCAGAAATTTCTGCAAAGTTGCTGATGGCAACACCTGGGTAGGCGCAGTCAATCACCAAACTAATAGAAGCCAACATATTACCTCCTGGCGCAATCGGCCCGTTAATCGTAAAAGTAGGTTGCCCTCCAACTAACGTCCATCCACTGTTTCCAGCAATCGTAGCATCGAAGTTCATACCTGATTGTAAATAATTAGTTATATAAACATCAAATGCTGGAACTGATCCCTGATTGTACACTACAAAGTTGTAGGTCACAGTATCACATGGGCTATACGTTCCAGATGGATTTTGCATTAATAATGCTAAATCGAAAGACTGATTAATCGCAATTGTAGCACCATCATGGTCATCATCATCTAATGGATTATCAGGACTATCATTGATCTCATCATCAATATAAAGATCATTGGTTGGATCTAAATCTGTTGTTGAATCTTCATCCGTAGGTCCTGTGTTGGTATTGTCAGTATCATTATCGTAATCGATAATTTCTACAAAGTTTCCTACTGAATTACTCGTATTGTTACAATCTACAATGAGTGCTATCGTAATCGAGATTGAATCACCTGAAACGATTGGCCCTGGAATACTTTGCACTGGCACCCCTCCTACCATTGCCCAGTTGGCATTGGCTGGAATACTACCATCGAATGTCATTCCTGTAGAAATATAATTTGCAACACTTACACTGTAAGCATCTTCGGAACCTTGATTATAAATCCATATCGTATAGTTAACTGTATCACATGGATTAACCGGATTGACCGGAGTCGGCATCAATAAAGCTAAATCAAAACCTGCTGGTTGTGTCACTGCTATTGTCGCACCATCATGATCATCATCGTCTGCCGGGTTGTCCGGGTTGTCGTTGATTTCATCATCTATATTAAAGTCGTTTGTACTGTCTGTATCCGTTACTGAATCTTCATCGGTTGGTGGTGTATTGGTGTCGTCTGTGTCGTCATCTGAACCCGTGATTTCTACCACGTTGTCCAATGTCGTTCCTAAGAAACCACAATCTACTACCAAGGCTAATGTTACAGATGCTGAATCACCTGCCGCTATCGGACCAGCTATCGTATCTGTTGGATTACCGCCTACTAAATCCCAACCAGCATTACCCGCTATTGTGCCATCGAAAGTCATTCCTGCTGATAAGTAGTTGGTTAGAACTACATCATAAGCTGGAATATCTCCCTGATTGTAAACCCACATCGTGTAGCTTACGGTATCACATGGAGCGACCGGATTCATTGGTGTTGGTACTAACAAGGCAAGGTCATAACTGTTTGGTTGTGTCACTGCTATCGTTGCACCATCATGATCATCATCGTCTGCCGGGTTGTCCGGGTTGTCGTTGATTTCATCATCTATATTTGGATCGTTTGTACTATCTGTATCTGTTACTGAATCTTCGTCTGTTGGTGGGGTATTGGTACCATCCGTGTCATCATCATATCCGATAATCTCAGCACTATTGTTGGTGCTGGTTCCCATGAAGGAACAATCAACAATCAGTGCAATATCTATAGATGAAGAATCACCTGGAACTATTGGTCCGGCAATCGTACTTATTGGTACTCCCCCAACTAAGGTCCAGGCCGAGTTAGTTGATATAGTAGCATCGAAGGTCATGCCTGTTGGGACATAATTTGCAACAGCTACATCATAAGCAGGCATGTTTCCCTGATTATAAACCTTCATTGTATAAATCACGGTATCACAAGGATCCACAGGATTCACTGGGGTTTCCAGTAGTAATGCTAAATCAAATACCTGATTGATAAAAATGATGGTACCATCGTGGTCATCATCATCACCAGGATTGTCAGGATTGTCATTTATTTCATCATCTATATAAGGGTCGTTTAGTCCAATCAAATCAGTAGTCGAGTCTTCATCAGTAGGTGCTGTATTGGTATCATCCGTATCATCGTCAGAGCTACTAATTTCTGTAAAAGCAGTTAAACTTGCACCACCATAAAAATCATTAATGATCATGGCCAGGTCAACGGAAATAGAATCTCCGGGTGCCAGCGGACCATTAAGTGTATCTGTCGGAATACCACCTACCAATTGCCAGTTGGCATTAGTCGGAATGGTGCCATCATACGTCATGCCTGCAGAGGCATAATGAGACAACACAATATCATATGAAGGAAAGGTTCCCTGATTGTAGACCCAAATAGTATAGGTAACCGTATCTCCGGGATCCACCGATGTAGGCTGGCCGTTAGCTAAAACCATTAGCATAGCCAAATCATAAGAAGTACAAGCATCGACATTAACGTGTAGACTATCAATATCATAACAAGCAGGGGTTGTACTCGTGTTGGCTCGAATAAAGTATTGAGTAGTATCTGTTGGATAAACAATAGGACCAGCTAATGGGCTCGTCTCAGCCACAGCATCAGCGTAAGATACGTAATAAGCATAGGTGACTGGAAGGCCAGTAGTTTCAATAACGCCTAAGGCTAGTGATGTTGTATCTCCGAAGCATAACAGAATATCAGACGCGATTAAATCCGGTAAAGGATTTATATTGATTGTTAAACTATCAATATCAAAGCAGGTAATATCAGTTGCATTTTTTCGAACATAATATTGAGTAGTATCAGTTGGTGATACCGATGCTGAAACTGGATTGGTTTCTCCATTTGCATCAGCTAGTGTGTTATAAAAACTAGTTGTACCAGTTACATTATTGATGTCTGAAACTTGTCCTGTCAAGTCAACAGTATTACCAACACAAATAGCCGTGTCAGTTGTTACCAGATCAGGGTTAGTACATGGTGGAAAGAATCCAACATCAAATGTGTGTAAATTTTCACCAGCATTTCCAGTGGTGAATCCCATATATGGGTAACCATCTATACTGCCGTTAACGCCACTGGCCAAAACAAAGTCGGAATCATTTTTATCCGGGTTAGTCCCCATACCCACATTGACAGTTGTAATTTGCAAACTATCGTTCAATAAATCATTTAGCAAGCTAAAACTACCATTACATCCTACTGATAAATAGTAGTCGGTGTATGGTACAAGAGTATCAGAAAAAACATAAACTCCATTGGCATCAGTAGAATCTATCCATTGTAGATTACCGTTAATATCATATAAGCAGACTTCAGTATTTGGAATACCGGGTTCTGTGGGATCTTGAATACCATCACTGTTGGTATCCTCCCAGAGAAGACCAACTATTTCAATTGGTGGTGCATCACAAAGTAATTCAAGATCACCGATACCACCACCTTTTACAGCAAATCCATTACCGCCCGGAAAGCTCGAACCAGGTGTTTCATATAGTTCGTACCCCATAGTTGTATCAGAAGATCCAGTCATATTGTCGAATCTTCTTACACCACCTGAGTTAAAATTAACGGGATTGATAGTTGTCAACATAACTTCACCAGTACCAGGCAAAACTGCCGCAGCACCTAAAACAATTTCACTATGCTCTGTACCAATAGAATCACCACAATAAAATTCTCCACCTCCGATTCCCTGGCCATTCATACCACATCCGCCACCGCCTGGAATTGTTCCTCCAGATTCAACTGAATAGTTGGTTCCATTAAAATAAGCTCTTAAGACATCACCTCCATTAATTGCAGATTCAGATCCTGTATCAGCAGGATTTCTTTGTAAAGTATATTTCTGAAAAGTATATCGATCTGCAAAAGCAAGGATCATAGTATTATCTCCATCAAATTCAATATCGGTCAACATTGGAGTAGGACGGCAATTGAAAACGATACCATCATAGGTACTGATCCACGGTTCCCAGTTGGTACAAAAACCATCAATGGCTCCTCCCTTAGTATAATCTAAAGAGAACGTATTGATTGCTGTTCCCCACATACCTGTTGCAAAATCGTATTCGTAAACGGTTGCAGAGAGATCAGTAGTAACACCACCATTTTCAGCGGAGCAGACTACACCTACATACAATTTTCCTCTTCTATATTTTAAAGCGAAAGGTCGACTCTCACCATTGGTACAAGTCAATGCTGGCAAAGCTGGTAAACTATCAATTTGAGCAGCACCAGGCAAAGAGCCTATTGCATTATAATTGGTTAAATCAACCGTCACTACTTTCTTGGACTTAAGATTAAGGACAAAAAGTGTGTTATCGTCTTCTGATATATCCATGTCTCCCAATCCTAATTTTCCTCCAGCATCAAACATTAATGAATCTGTCGAAGGTGTATCATAGTCGCCATCTAATGCACGGGTAGGCTCAGTACCGACATCCACTCCTAAAAGAGACAGATCAATAAAACTAGAAGCAACGGGAGAAGCACTTGAATAATCGACCCTGTAAATCCCTCCAATACCGATAGGACCTAACCCTACATGTCTTTTCATGATTGCAGAAAAGAAAGCATTTTGAATTCTTCTGTTATATGCAACACCCCATACCGCTCCTACCTCCGACATAAAAGCATCGTGGTTAGGTGAAATCGAATCGTTTAACCAATCATATTGAAATGAAACAATGGCATCAACTGTACCAGTGCTCCCACCTGCGAGCGGATCACCAGAAACAAAACAAGAGGTGACCACATCTGGCACCACATTGCAAAACTCATCGGGATAATAAAGTCCAAGATTCGCAGAACAACTGGACGCTGCAAAAATTTGCACATCTGTGTTTGCACTGGAGCTATTGGGTGAAGGTTCTAACCAAGAGTCTGTCCAGGAAAATTCGACCCTAACCGGAAAGGCCAGCGGGGTGACATCCCAGTTACCCATGGCATCTGTGGTATCATATAAAATATTCCCAGATGGATCAACAACCATGACGGCTATTCCTGCCAGTCCTGATTCGTTGGCATCCTGAGTGGCATATACGTTGGCCGTAGAGGCGTCAGCTGCCGATAGTTCTGAGAAGACCGTTCCACCGATATCTCCGCCAGCGCATTGTGCATAGCCATTGGTATGCAAAAAACACATTACAAATAAAACCAAGTAAATGGAATAAGTAATAGATTGGAAGCTGCGAGTTGTTTCTTTCTTGCCCATGAGTACTTCTTTGTTCAACAATTATTTGAGTTAGTCCTGACTTGCAAAAACCTATCCCATTTTTATCAATGAGATAGAGACAAATCAAAACGATAGTAATTGGTTACGTACTCTAGTGTATGTGGGCACCATTTTGAGGGGTGCTGTTTAAATGTCATCTAATTCAAGAAAACATTAATTTCAGTGGTTACAGTTTTAAATCCTACTATAAGACACATATCTTTTTTCAAAATTTATACCAAAAATCTCTCTGTTCCTCAGACCGTTTACTTTAGAATGCGGGGCATTTGACTCTGCTATTCTTTCTTTTATCTTTAGGAACACTTAAAATTTGAACTATTGATATCTCAGGACCTCCCGCTCCGTTACTTGCTACAGTAAGAGATGATAAATTGAAATCGAAAGAAAAGGTGAGATATGTTTGATTGATATCCATTCGAACAGCAGCGATAAGCGCGTCGGTTCCCCCAACATCTCCTTCTGCATAATACCTAAACCAGGCACCGATATAGAAAGCAGAATTAGTTTCTTTCATTGACGAACTCTTAAGGAATTTGACAAAAGACCCCATATTGATTTCCTGATGTGGCCCTTGATCCATAAAAATAAAGCTGGGTAATGCTGTTACATATTTACCCAATCTAATATTACCACCTCCATGCAAGACTATTTTTCTATACAATTTATCATAGCCATAATATTCTTGAGATTCCTCTGATTCCGTACGATTAAAAAAGGAGGTATTAGGATTGTTAATATGAAAATAGGCTCCACCTAAATATACTGTACTGTGCTTATTAAAGTTATAGTACCAGGCCAACCCCGCCGAAACATCTAAAAAAGAAAAAGAATTCGGTGCCCCTGCATCTACTAAAGGCTCGCTATCAAAACCTACCATCTTAGAATAATCCAGCCGATAGTTATAAAGTGATCCTCTCAAACCAAATGAGATATAATTATTTCCTTGACCATCCAATGCTTTTAGGACTGACATCGTTAAACCTGCTGACATTTTCGAAAAACCCAAATCTCCTGCCTTGTCGCCCATTAACTGCAAACCACCTCCCAAAAAATTATTATCTCCCAACCCTGCTAACTTTCCATCTACTGATCCTGCAACTGTCTTATATGCGTTAGTTACACTTTGCCATTGTGACCTTGCATTGGCAATAAATCGAACATTACCATTGTTGATCAAGCCCGTCATAGCAGGATTAAGAATAGTGGGCGATGCATGAATATGCGCGAAATGAATATCTTGAGCTGAAACTGAAAAAGAAAAGAAAAGAAAAAATAGGTATAGGTTAATTCTCATAAGTCTGATGTTAATGGTTATGAAGTAAACAAACTAATGAGGGGATGATATCGGTGGGAAGTAATAAACTAAAAGCAAAAACCAATCCAATATGATGTCACAGAAAATTTCAACAATAATCTTTCAGTAAAAAAAATGTTTTTAGCAACCCAGTGACACAGTTAATTTAATCTGAGGCAAACTATTATTAAAAACAGTAGGCATACCTGCTATATCTGTGACATTTTCACCAAAGTGATATTATTTTTACTCCAAATAAAAAAACCTGTGCCATTTACAGCCACAGGTTTTTTCTAACCATCTTTAAATTCCGGTTTCCGAACCCAGAACAGCTAAAAAACAAGTTACTTCCTATTTCACAATCGTTACATTTCCTTTATCCAAAAATGGATCTCCATTCAAACATTTACCTTCTAAATAATAAACATAAACATCTGGATTTAATGATTGCCCTCTAAAGGTTCCATCCCAAAAATCTGAATCTACATTACTCGTTTCAAAAACCAATTCCCCCCAACGGTTATAGATTCTCAAAATGGAAATCTCAGCAAAGTAATTAAACCGAACTTCCAATTTATCATTATGGCCATCTCCATTTGGAGTAATAAAGTTAGGAATTTCTAATTCCCCTTCAACACATTCATCATTAATATTAAACTCGATTTCGTCAACTGCCGGGCAACCGTCTATTGTAATTGCAGAGGCAATATATGTTACACCATAGTATGGTTCAACAGTTATAGAGATACAATCTGTACAATATGTCTCGCCTAAAGAATTCGTCCAGGTTACCACCGCTGACGCGTCATTAGTATTTGCACTTAACACAACACTATCCCCTAAAATAACATCGTCGTCACTTGACGTTACAATATCAATAGTAGCTGGATTATTGACAATTACTGTAACTTCCTCCTGAACTATGGTTCCCAAACAACTCTCTGCAGTCACAGTATAAGTAGTTGTATAAGCAGGTGATGCTTCAGGGTTTAAACAATCAGTACAACTCAATCCACTTGCAGGCGACCAGGTAACCTGATCAGCACCAAACACTTCTAACAATACTGTTTCGCCCAAACAAATTTCATAATCCTCTACCAACAATTCAACTTCTGGTAAAACATTCAAATAGATGGTTAACAAGCTATCACAACCTTGATAACTAGAGTATGTTGCCATTAAAATAGTATCCGAATCATAATAAGACCCTAGCAGATATAGACTATCCCCTTCGCATATAGCATGTTGTTCAACAGCACCTACCGAATTAAGCATTGACAATTGTGTATTAACGATACTATCACAACCAGAAGATGAAGGATAAATATCTGTATAAATACCTTCATCTGTTTGAAACTCACCTTCTAACCATATACTATCTCCAAAACAAATATCAACTGATAAGTTTACAACAAGCTCATCCAACACGACCAAATTTAACGTCACTATACTATCACAACTATTTGCTCCGGTATAAGTTTCAGTGTAAACGCCAGGTGCTGTTAGTACTGATCCATCAAATACATATTCTGCTCCACTACAAATAGTATCGCTAAAATTATATGCTGTTGGTACTATTACTTCTAATTCCAAAACGAGTATGCTATCGCAAATCCCTACATTATCAAACACATGCTCATAAGTACCTGCCATATTTATCGATTGTCCGACAAACAAATAATCCTCTCCTTCACAAATAGAAGCAGAAATAGTATCCGATGCCAAATCTAAAACTTCCAATTCTAACATGACTATACTATCACAACCTTGTGCCGTCTGAAATGCTGCAACATATTCACCACTTTCCGAATAAGTGGTTCCTCCAAATGTATACGATTCTCCATAACAGATGGTTGTTTGTAAAAACAAAGAGTCACTCGGAAACACTTCTAATTCCAAAGCAATAATACTATCACAACCTGTATAGGTCATTAGCGTATCTAGAAAAACCCCTGCTTCCTTATACACCTGATCTCCCACAATCACACTATCTCCTTCACATATTTGCACATAAGTTGGTAAGTAATAATGCGGCAACAATTCAACCGATACAAACACAATACTATCACAACCACCGGTAGCTGACAAGGTATCACTAAACACTCCCCCATCGACAATAATCACATCTCCTAATACAATAGTATCACCATAACACATGGTCAACTCTTCTACAGAAGCAAATACCGTTTGTATTTCCAATTCCGTCACAACAATACTGTCGCAACCATTAACACTGGTATGGAAATCATAATAAACGCCTGAGTTTGTCTGATATCCTCCTCCTGCATATATCCCCTCTCCTTCACACAATACAAAATCAAAATATACAATCAATTCTTCTACAACAATCAAATTCACTACCTCAATACTATCACAACCATAAACTGTTGTTAAGTTATTGACATAAACACCTGATTCAGTTTGGTAAACTCCGTTAATCCAAACCACATCTCCTTCACATATCTGAAGCGTCATATTATCGGTATAGCTTGGCGAAACTATTAATTCAGAAATATGAATACTATCACAGCCATTTATATTTTGCAAAGTATCAATAAATATCCCTGAAACAAATTGATAATTACCACCTACAAAAATGCTATCGCCTTCACACATATATGATGTACTCAACGTTTCCGCCGCAGGCAACACTGTCAAATTCAACACTATCGTAGAATCACAACCGCCCACTGTCAAATAATCGAATACATAGGTTCCACCACTCGAATAGGTATTATTTTCAAATTCGAAAGTTGATCCTGAGCAAATTGATTCTGCTACATATGTCTGATACACAGGCAATACTTCCAAATTCAGAATCACAAGACTATCACATCCACTGGAAGCTGTTAGTAGCTGAGAATACTGACCAGTAATATTGTAAGTATTATTTCCAAACACCACACTTTCTCCTTCACAAATCGTTTCATCATGAATGGTTTCAAAACTTTCCACCACTATTAATGTCGTTTGCACCAAACTATCGCATCCACCATTACTTGTATAGGTATGTTCAAATACTCCATTGATACTTTCGTAAACCCCTCCGATTAAAATACTATCGCCAGCACAAATTTGAAGTGTAATATTTTCACTCAAACTTTCCAATACTAGTAATTCCAATACAACCAAACTATCGCACCCAGTACTTGTTGACAAACTATCAACATACACGCCAGCAACACTTATAAAAGTAGATCCAAACCACAAAGAATCGCCTTCGCAAATAGAGATTGACACCTCACTTTCTAAAGGTGGATTTACCATCAATGTCGTCGTTACAATACTATCACAACCATTAATGTTAGTTAATACATCTGTATAGATTCCTGGTTCTGTCTGTAATGCACCTTCTGCGAGAATACTCTCACCGGAACAAACCGTAAAAGATTGATTGATCATATCTGGCTCCAGCAAATTTAAATGCATCACCATAATACTATCACAACTAGAACTACTAACCAAAGTATCTACATAAGTCCCTGCAACAGATTGAAAGCCTCCACCGAACCAGATACTATCACCTGCACAAATACTTTCAGAAAAGTTAATTTCAATCGCATCTCCGATCACTAATGCAGTTACAATTACACTATCGCAACCAGTAGCCATTTGAATCGTATCCAAATAAACTCCCGGATCAGTCAAATACGTTCCATTAATCCAAATCCCCTCTCCTGGACAAACTCCAAATTCCTGTTCAACCAATATGGTTTGTAATAAGATCAATTCGGTAATTGTTATACTATCACAACCGGCAACACTTTGTAAAGTATCAGAATAAAGACCTGCATCACTTTGGAAATCTCCTGCAATAAACAAACTATCCCCTTCGCAAATTTGATAGGCTTCAAATACAATAATGTTATCTACAATTTGCAATTCCGTTACAACAATACTATCGCAACCATTGAAAGCCTGCAAGGTATCCAAATAAACCCCACCAATCGTTTGATACTCTCCTCCTACAAATATTCCATCTCCCGCACAAACCTCAATCTCTACATTACTCAACGCTGGAGAAGCAACACTTAAATGATAGGTCAGGATACTATCACAACCACTTGAGCTTACAATTGACTCCACATAAGTTCCAGCTATACTGACATACTCACCAGCAATCAGTACTTCTTCTCCCAAGCAGATAGCCAAATAGGTTTCTGATTCATACAAAGGATTAACCGACAATGACAAATGAACAACACTATCACATCCTGCAACCGTTGTGAAGATCTGCGTATAATCACCTCCCTCCGTATATACTTCATTCCCAAAAGGATAACTATCTCCTTCACAGATCACGGCTTCAAAAAACAACTCTTGATCTGGTTGTACCAAAAGATTTAAATGAACAATACTATCACAATCTGTAGTAGATGTAATTTCTATTTCATAATCTCCACTTTCCGTATATTCATTTCCTCCGTATGTATAAGTTTCTCCGGCACAAATTACGGCATTCAGAGTTGTCTCAAACTGAGGATTTACAGATAAATTTAAATTGATAATGCTATCACAACCATGAATGGTTGATAAGATAATTTCATAATTACCGGCAGTTGTATATACCGAATCTCCTAGTTGATAACTCCCTCCTTCACAGATCGCCCCTTCAATATCCAATTCAAAATCAGGATATACCATTAAGCTTACTTCTACCAAACTATCACATCCTTCAACTGATGTAAAAGTAAAATTATAAATACCCGGGGTTGTCAATATTGAATCTACATACACATATTCATCCCCATCACAAATGGCAACCTCCAGTATTTCTTCATACGCGACTTCAACTGACAAATCCAAATGCAGGATACTATCACATCCAAACGCATTAGCAATCACCACCGTATAGTTACCCGAATCGGTAAATATCGAATCCCCTAACTGATAGATTCCTCCCTGACAAAATGTGGCATCAAGGTTTTCTTCATATGCTGGGTTAACCGAAAGTTCAACAGTAATCATACTATCGCAACCATAGATCGTTGTCAAGGTCGTTTCATGAATACCTGTCTCAGTATAAACTGAATCGCCTACCTCATAAGTCTCTCCTTCACAAATCGCTTCAACCAAACTGATCGCATATACTGGATGGGCTGTCAGGTCTAGTGTTACTACACTATCACAGCCATGCACCGTTGTTAAAATCATTTCATATACCCCTGATTCTGTATAAACGGAATCGCCCATTTCGATTGTTTCGCCTTCACATATCAATTCTATTATTTCAATCTCTACGTTAGGATGAACAATTAAATTCAACTCAACTAGACTATCACACCCCTCACTCGACATGAAATTAAAATTATAAACTCCAGCTATTGCCAATACGGTATCTCCATAAGCATAAGTATCTCCTTCACATATTGACGCATCTAAAGTCTCATCAAAAGCTATTTCTACTAATAGATCAAGATTAATAATGCTATCGCAACCAAACTCGTTGACCAACACCACTGTGTAACTACCTGCTTCTGTAAATATCGAATCCCCTAATTGATAATTACCTCCCTGACAAAAAGAAGCATCTAAATTTTCTTCATTCACCGGATGTACAGTTAAGTCTACAGTGACTATACTATCACAACCCAGGATCGTTGTCAAGATCGTTTCGTGGACACCTGTTTCAGTATAAAC
>ENA-ORXR01001619-ORXR01001619.1-marine-metagenome-genome-assembly--contig:-NODE-1619-length-23446-cov-11.680517_pt1 | contig 23446 bp, 33 predicted proteins | sample MGYA00237866_ERZ511479 | MGnify/ENA metagenome assembly ERZ511479 | reverse complement strand
GCCAAATACCGGTCGGTGAAGACCGCTGTGGCCACACACGTGGCGCTAGTTGTGCCACCACCACTCGTCCCAGCCTGAGCTGGGCGCCCACAACGGGCGCTTGTGTCTCCAGTTCCGTGTGTATCCAGAAGGCGCATCATCTCGCACCATACCAGCTGCCAACCGGCTCCATTGCCCCCCTGCTGCCGTCACCTCCCCCTCCCCCGCCCTTAACTGCGGGCGCCCCTCCACCCAGAACTCGCACTCTTCCCACTGCATCCCATCTTCATCGACCGCCGCCGGCCCTGTCATATGGTCGGTCGGGGCGCCCCCCCAGGGGGGGGGGGTGATGGTGCGTGGGGTGGATGTCAGTTGGAAGGTGTTGCTCGCACCGAGGTCGCTGCTATGAGCCGTTGCGGTAGATGTGGAGAGCTCAAATCGTCTCGACCGGTATTTGGGCACTTGCCGACGCTAAATGTGGGTATGATGTGGGTAAATCCGACGTGGGTCGGCAACCCACATTTTACCCACATTTGATACCCACGCCCAACTTGCCGACGCTCTCTAATAAAAGCACCATGTGACCGGGGTTCGCCGTCGTCGGCACCCCCGGCTCCCCATCGGATGTTGCACGAAGAAAGGTTCTTCTTTCTCGCCTCTAAGGCGATAGTGTTCGCTTTATCGTTTGTCTACGGTCGGTCGCTACTTACCGGTTATTTAACCAACGTAATGAATCCCACAAGCGGGGCGCCTGTTGCCCGCCTTCCCAACAAAAACATATCTGCGTTCTCACCTCCTTCCTTCCTCTTTGCGCCTTCGGGTGTTATCCTAGGTGACCGTGTCACCCGGAGAGAGTAGAGCAAGGGTGTGCGGGTGGGTTTCTCCAGCTGGACAGGTGTCCCTATCTGTTTCTGTGGGCCGGAGTTACACGGCGTGTTATGCGACAAGTTGGTGGAGCAGCAGAGGACGTTCTGGCTGACATCCGATGCCGGTACGCTCGTAACGGGCGATCTGTCCCGAGTAACGGGTGAGCTCTCGTATGCGTGGCCTTGCTCGGACGAGATTACAATCGCCAGGCTCGTATGGGGATTCCCTCCTTGTATCTCGATGCCACCCCCATTTTCTTGGTCGTACGTGTCTCCCGGTTCGCCTGGTTATCGAAGGCCCGAGACCAATATGCCGAACCGGACGTCCTCTGCTGGGGAGACGTCGCCCCGGCGTACGTCGACGGAATCGTCCCGGGCTCCGGCTGGGGCTGGAACACCTGTTTCCTAGGGTCTAATTCCAGCCCCGCCGACGCCGGCTGACGTGGCTGGGCATGCTGATTCCTCCTGGGTGACAAAGACCGTCAACACCGAGATGCCGAGACCCGCGATGGCGAGCACCGGCACGTCCGAGGGCAGGCAGGAGAGGACCCGGACTCCCGCTAGTCCGGGTCGACGTGATGCGAGCGGTGTCCCCCGTGACGTCTCCTCCTCTCCGGCCGTTTTATTTTTCCTGGAATCCCTCCGCGACGAGCTCTGGGCGGAAATGGCTGGGGCGGTCAAGACGTTGACCGCGGGGCGAACACCTGGCATGTTGGCTTCCCCACGCGCTGGTATGGGGTCTTCAAGGAACTGGGTTGTGACAGGTGGAGGCGGACGTGACGACGGCTGACCGGACGGGAGTACCAGTGGGGACTCTCGCCGGGACCTTCGGTCGCGCCGGAGCCGGCGCAGCCATCGGCGTCTTCGCCTCCGTTCTTCCTCGAGTGACTTATCTTCCCGGAGTCACAGGTAGACGGTACGTCTGGCACCGGTGGATTTGCAGATCCCTGGCAATAAGGTCGGGGATAACCCACTCGACACGGTGACCTACTGGTACTCGTACCGTCTGGACAGCAATAACCAGACCGACGCCGCCCAATTTGTACCTGGCACGACCGTCTAGTCAAGAAGGACCCAAGGCGCCGGTTCTGGCTGTGGGAGAGTCATCCTCCCAGGCCGGTGGTCGCCTGGAGTGCTGGTGCGGGTTTTTCACGCCCTCTATGCCCCGTGTTACCCGTCGGGGGGGACGCCCGAGCTGGGTACGGGCGTGCTTGTTGTGCAACAAGGAGGACCACATTGCGGCAGCCTGTCCGGAGTTGCCCCAGGAGCTCTAGGAAAAGCTAGTGTCTAGTCTACCGCAAAATCGGTTCAAATGATGCGAGGTCGAGCATCAAATGATGCGGTGCCGGAATCGCCGTTTTTGGGGCATCTGAGTGGGAATTCGAGCAAATTTGCACCTACGAATGCACATTGATGAATTTCTCGTTCGTACGACGAGCATAGGCTACGGCTGTGACGGTCTATCACAAAGAAGACTCGCATAGCACTACTCCTGTATCAAAAGATGTTTGGAACAATGATCAGAAGGCCTCTGTAGAATGGGACAAACACCGTCCCCCCCCTCCCCAACTCCCCAGAACCTCCCATCTGGGCGATACATACGATCCCCCGATACCGTCTGTGGGCACCAAACCTCGCCAAATTGCAGAAGGGGCCAGGAGTGGGGCGGCGCCTGTCGCAGGGGCCGGGCGGGCCGTGTGGTAGCGGCGGCAGAGGCGGCCGCAGATGTGAAACCAAAGAGGAGGGAGGGGGGGGGGGCGAGGCGGTCTGTTGGTTGAGGGGGGGGGTTGGCCGGCGGGGAGAAAGACAAAAAAAGCAGCCATGGACATTACTCTGCTTCAAGCGCACTCGCTCAAACCCACCGCCGCCGGACGCCACACGTTCCGCCTGCCTGCCTGCCTGTCGCCCGCACCTCTGGCAGCGTGACCAATGCCCTTGCTGAGACCGCCACGCCACGCCCCGCTGCACCTCTTTTCGCCTCGCCCCGCCCCGCCGCACCCGCTGCTCCTCGGCGGCGGGAAGTGCCCCAAAAGTTGCTTCCCTCAACCTCACCCGACGCCCCCCAACCCCCCGGGGACTGCCACCAATTCCATGCCGTCGGTGCACACGCAGACACGGCGCAGCCCGGCGGGTGTTTCCGCAGCACAAACGCGCTGAGCGTCTCGCGGGTGGCCAGCTGGTAGTATTTTTCGGTACTGAGGAACCAAGAGGAAATCTATGCGTTGGGGGAGAGGGTGCGGGGGGTCGGGTGAGAAAAGAGAGGGGGGGAGGTTAGGTATGCAGGGGACGTGAGGCGCCGCGGTGGGGCAGTGGGGTGGCGGTGCGGGGTGACTAGGTCACAAAGGACATTGATGAAGGGGCAGCGACGTACAAGAGGCGCGAAAAAGGACTGGGGGGGGCCCGGACGTGGGGAAAGCGGCGCGCGGGAAGCATGGAGGCGGGGAGTGAGGCGACGACAAGCGGTGGGGGGGGCGGGGGGGGCGGCGCAACTGGGCCCCCACAAGCCCAGAGAGCTGGGAGCATGCCACCACCCTCCAGGAAGGCCGCTGGGGGCCTGCGCGTAGTGTGGTCGACCATAGCGCCGGTTCTGTGAGCGCCCGTTGCAAGGTGCAAATACGCTACGAATAAGCAGATACTCGCGCCAAGACCCTACTTTCTCTCGAACCAGCATGCTCCCGAGTTCCCATACGACTAAAGCGACGCTGCTGAGTCCGTTGCTGTTGTCAGAATGAGCACCAGAAGCCGAGAAGAACAAGAGACACGGTGGAAAAGAACCGCATCAACTGGTGCGAATCGCATCAAATGATGCGGTCAGTAGAATAGACACTAGCCCTCCAGGGGATCCTGTTCGCCAAGGCCGTCCGCAGGGCAGACGGGCAGTCCAAGGGCGCCTCCCCCGGACGGCGGGACCCGAAGACGCTGCACAATCTCCGGGTCGCGATCCTGCACAGTATCCAGGAGAACCTTTACAAGGAGCGTCCTGAGGACTGGGACTTCCATCCCGAGGAAGAGACCACGACCACGGGTACCTCGGGTTCGGGAAAACAGGTGGGGGAGGTGCGCCTGTAGACGCCCTCCCGTCTGTACGATGCCCTGGTGATCCTGTGTCGGCCTTAGTTGCATTCCTAGGCCGGTGCGGTCTTCGGCTACGAACCAAGGTAGCCGCATGGACACCGTGCGCCTGTCCTTGTACCCTGCTTGTCTTGTGTAAGGATAATTGCGAAGTCAAGACCACCTCGAGTTTCGGGGGTGCGGACCCGGTTCCTGTGGCCGCGGTGGGGGACACGGGGACCGTACCAGGCGTCGTCAGCGAGGACTTGCTCCCTCCCGGCTGGCGCGCACATGCGTGGCGTGCGCCAACCCGCATCCGGATCGTGGATGCTTCGGGGCAGGCTCTCAAGGCTCTCGCTGGACTCCCCCTGACCCTGCATGTACATGACAAACCTGTGCATCTCCCGTATATTGTTGTGACACGCCTCTCGGTCCTGATAATCATCGGGTGTGACGTCCAGCGCCAGCGCACCAAGGCCATCCTGCCCCAGCATGGAAAGATCGAGTCTTCGACGAGCGTTTTAGAGGACACCCTGGGATACCATCTTGGCGCCACGGGGCGACAGTTCAAGGTCCTGAACAAGCCCCGGGTCCGCCCAAAAGAGTCGAATCTGGCTGACGCAAATGTCCTTCCCCCTGGAGCCCAGACCGAGGTCCAAGTGGTAACCCGGTCGACGGGCAGATGTCTCATCAGGGGCTGGGAGGAGTTCTCGGAAAAGCACGGGCTGCACTTGTCCCATAGGCATCACAAGAAGGTGCACCGGCCCCGGCCCTTCTCTGTCCTCCCGGTCAACCTGGGCCGCAAAACCAATACTTTTGCCAAGGGCACCCGAGTCGGGGTCGCAGAGCCGCACACCGGCAAGGCGCGACACCTCTTCCAAAGGCGCCTTCTGGCCGTCCAAAAGCAGCTGGCGGCGCTGAGGGAGCTGGACACGCAGATGACAGTGGCTGAGGCGGAGAGTCCGCCGGAGCCTCCTGTTGTTCCGCCCACAAAGGAGCCGGAGACGCCAGAGGTGAACTGGGAAGGTGTACGCAAGGAACTGCATGGCAAGGTACACGCACTCGTACATCAGTTCAGGGGCATGTGGTCGGAGAATCTGGGAGAGCTCAAGGCCACTACGCTTCACATCCAGCTCAAGCCAGACGCCAAGCCCGTGTACGCGGCTCCGTACCGGGCTGGCCCACACCGTCGCCTGGAGATCGAGAAGCAGGTCAAGAAAGTGCTCGACCTGGGTGTCATAGAGCCCTCGGACGCCGAGTGGTCCGTCCCGGTGGTCGTTGTGCCCAAGCCAGGAGGCCAGATCCGGTTTTGCGTGGACTACCGCCGGCTGAACGAGCGCGCGGTCAAGGATGTCTACCCGATCCCGAGGATGGACGACTGCTTGGAATCCCTCGGCGACGCCACGGTGTTCTCTACCCTGGGCTGTAACGCCGGGTACTGGCAGATCCGTGTGGCCGCCGAGGACAGAGACAAAACGATGTTCACGTCGCACACGGGCTTGTTCCGGTATCTCCGGCTCCCATCTGGGCTGGTGAACGCGCCAGCCTCCTTCCAGCGGGCGCTTGACATTATCTTGTCCGGTTTACTCTGGAAAACGGGCCCGGTGTACCTGGACGACGTGCTTGTCTTCTCCCGGTCCGTGGAAGATCATATCTGGAACCTGCGTGAAGTACTCCTCATACTCGAAAAAGCCGGTGTCACGCAAACGCCCTCCAAGTGCCTTCTGTTCCAGCAAGAAGTCGAGTATCTGGGGCATTCAGTCCGTCCAGGACAGCTGCTGTTGAACCGGACGAACATCAAGATCCTGGCGCGAACGCTTCCCCCGCGAAAACAGACAGAGCTCTAGAGATCCCGGGGCATGTGGCACGTGTACCCGCGCTTCATCAAGTATTACGCGCACATCGCCAAGCCCTTGACAGAGCTCATCAGCAAGAAAATCCCGCACGTGCTTCCTCCACTGGATACCTCCCCGCTGGCGGCCTTCGAGTACCTCAAGGAGCTCTTGACGTCGACCCAGATCCTGGCCCTCCCCCGAAGTGAGGGTCGTTTCATCCTATATATACCGACGCCTGGGCCGTCCAAGTCGGCCGTACACTCCGGCCACAACAATCGGACAAGAGCATCCTCTTTGTCGGCTACTACAGCCGGGGCTTCATCCCAGACGAGCAGAACTTCTCCACAATCGATATAGAATGCCTGGTCATGGTCTGGGTCTGTTTTCTCCTCCGCCCCTGCCTAGAGGGACAAGAGTTCCTGATACGGATGTACCATTCCAGTTTACGCTGGCTGCTGATCATGGACAGTGCACCAGGGCGGGTCACTCGCTGGCGCCTCCGGTTGTCGAAGATGCGGTACACGGTATGCACAAGACCGGGAAGGGAACACCACTGTGCCTACGCTATGTCGCGTCTCCCGACGCTGGCACCGGATCGGTCCCTCATCCCGAAAGAGATTCCCTGCCTTGCTCTGGCTGACTCTTACCGTGGCTGGATAGCGCCAAAATACGAGGATCTGGACAAAGAAGGACCGGTCACGCTCGCACGCATGCTGGTCGCGCAGAAGGAGGACCAGCGGTGCCAAGACTTAGTGTATAAGATGGACCAGAAGCAGCCCTAGCGCTTTTCGGAGTCTAAAGAGGGGCTCCTCGTGCGCGTCGCTCCCTGGAGGGGGCTGTACCAGTGTACGTTCCGTTCATCCTGCGCCAGGACCTCCTCCGGTTGTAACACAACATGGTGCGCGCCTGTCATCCTGGAGTTAACCGGATGTACGCCTCCATCAGGCGCCACTTCCACTGCGAGTCCATGGCCTCGGACGTGTACGACTGGGTGGCCAGCTGTGCGGCTTGTGCCAGGGACAGGATCGCACCAAGGCGACCCACATTGATGCTCAAGTTGTTCCCAGCGACGGATCCCTTCTCGAGCCTGTATATGGACCTTCTCGGACCACTGACGGAGACTAGGGCCGGGAATTTCTTCCTCCTGATCATCGTGGACCGGTTCTCGAAGCTGGTCCGAGCCGTCCCCCTGGCTGGCATCACCGCGACGGTTGTCTCGTCGGCGTTCTGCCGGGATTGAAATTTTGTGTACGGGCCCCCGGACACAGTCAAGACGGACAGCGGGCCCCAGTTCGCCTCCCTGTTCTTCGAGGGTGTGTGAAACATCATGGTCATCCGGAACCTGTACAATTCCATGTACCACCCGCAGATCAAAGGCCAAGTCGAGTGCTTCAACAAGACGTTCGTGGACATTTTCATGCACTACATCGAGCACCACCATGACAACTGGGACGAGCTCGTCTCCGTGTTGGCGCTGGCGTACATCTCGAGGCCACACCGGACTACGGGCGTGGCCCCTACGGACTTGGTCACCCCACAGCGCCTGAGAAGCTTCTCCCTGGAACGGATGCCGGACGGTATGACGCCGGACCTGAACCAGTCGATGGCCGAGGCCAAGGACGCGTTCGAGGAGTCGCTCAAGGCCTTGCTCCCTCAAGCACGGGATTTGATTGACAAGACACAAGCAAGGTACAAGAGAGACTATGAAGAGAAAGTGCGCCCTCTCCGAGTGTCGCTGACTAGTGGCGACTGGGTGCACCTGCAAAAGCACACCCGGACGCACAAGCTCGACCCTAAGGTGACAGGACCGTACGAGGTGCTGGAGACCGACGGGAGAACCTACCTGATCGACCGAGACGGACTGGCGTACCGGGTTAGCGGCGACCACGTGCTGCCGGCGGAACCGGTGGACCCCGCGAACCGACCCAAGCAATCGCAAGTGGCAGTCCTGGACGCGCTTCGACCTGGTGCGTCCGATTTTGTGTTGAGCGGTTCGTGGACCACACCTCGGACAAGGAGTGGGTCCTCTGGTTGCTGGTCCGCTGGTCTGGATATGGACCGGACGACGACACCTGGAGACACTCGGGTCGCCTGCCGGTTGCGGCGGTGTACCAGTTCTGACGCCGCAAGGGACTTCTCCTGTAGGACACAGATAAGGAGACACAGGGTCAGGATGCCCAGGCAGCGGGGTAGGACTGCCAAGAGACAACAAACCCTCGCTTATACAAGTACTACGTGTCATGGTTCATCCCTCGCTAAGGGGCCGGGCACGACCCCGGCCAACGCTAAGCACGCTCACGCCACATACGACAACCGGCATCGACCTCGGACACTTCGCCTCAATCCAGACGACGACGGGTCGCAGACGGGCCCTGATAAGTACAGCCATAACCACGCGTGTTCATACCCGGAATGCTCGGCCGCGGGCGCGACTCGTAGTAGCCACTACTCCAGGTCTGGTTGCCGCCACCACCGGTCCAACGCTGGGGGCTCCCAGTGTCATCCCGATACATTGTCTCGTTCCCTCTCGCGGCGTCGTCCCGACGATCACCGGTGCCCGACCCGCGGGCGCGCCAAGAACCGGCCTGTTCCGCCCGCCGGAGGTGATTCACCTGTCGCTGCTGGTGGATGGTCAGGAGGCGCCACAGCTGGTCGCTCACGCCTGAACGGGACCACCCCTGAAGTACCGCCTCCAGAGCGTCGGGGTCCCCCACCGGGTGTGTCTAAGACCAGGTGAACAGGTCGTTCGACAAGCTCCCGAGCAGGTAGAAAATGGAGACCAAGAGCACGCTGGCGAGAAACCCAGCCGGAGGACCACGAAGAAGCCCAAAATGATGCTCCAGCCAGGCCTCGCCCTCCAACCCAAGTGTCTCCGAGGTATCCGACACGAGTGAGTCGGGCACCGGGGGGGCCAACGGCGAGCGGTTGGCCGTCGCGACCCGTGCCACGGTACTCACCACGGGAATCGCAGGATCAGCTCTAAAATACTGGGCTGTCGTCGCCAAGGTCTCTGGGCTAGCGAAGAGAATAGCACAGGGAGGTGGAACCAGTTGATGACCCGGGAGGGGCAGACGACGCAAGGGCGAAGAGCCGGATCCACCGATTCGTTACGCCACGGAGGATGCCCACCCCGACGGGATCCCGACAGACGCGAGCGGTACTTGGGCCCGACCCAGGGGCGCCTCCGGAGGGACCACCCTGCACTACGGTGGGATCGAGTACGCCTCGGCGTCAAGGGGATCCTTGATGACGATATGGACCCCGTCGGCATCTTGTCGGGTCACCACCGTGAGCCACCCATCTCGGTCCCGGCGGGAGGTGTCCAGACGGCGCACGGAATCGTGGGAGGCCTGGTCCTAAACCGGGAGAGCCGCCCGCAGAGCCAACATGGCCTCGAAAAAGCCCAAGGCCTTGCCTTTATCCCCGGAGAGATCCTCCGGCTGTAGCTGTTCGACCCAGCCGAACAGGGCGTACGAGAACAGCCAGAAACAACAGTCCCGCGCCTCTCAGTACCAGCAGTTTCACGCCATCGCCAAGTACTCGGTCACCCAGATGGCCATCGTGACTGCGTGGGCGTCCCGAGACGACCGGTGCATGTCATCCCGGGCGAAGTACGCCACCAAGGAACCCCCAGTGGTAAACCCAATCGGGGTCTCCATCTGGGAAAACCAAGTGGGCACCGCCGCGAGGAATTGGGTGCGCATCACCGGAAGAAGGCGCCAGAACTCTTGGTGGTTCCAGCTGATCAGGAAGCCCAGCGACGCGCCCGCTGCTCGGAGTTGGCGTGTGACGACGGGGGCAGGATGGGAAGCCGACGCAATTACGGTCCCGGAATCGGCATGTAGAGCAAGTTGGGGTACGCCGGCGGGGCGGCCAGGGCCTTGACCCGGGACGCCGTCTATGAAAACCACCCGGGGTACTCATCCTTAACTGGCGAGCGGATGACCGGCGCCGTGATGATGGAGACGTAGTGCACGGCGGGATCCTGGAACAAGAAGTCAGGAAGACCGGAATCATGGGTCGCCCAAGCGCTACCCGAGGCACAAGGCGCTCGATCAGCCCCAAGGGAGACACCAGGAGCAGAGCTCAGGACCTTCCCCACCCCGCGGTCCGCCGACATGAACGCGGTCGTGTCCAGACGAGACAAGAACTACCGCCGCTGCTCATGGTTCCAGCTCGTAGCCAGGTCGAGGCGCATGTCCTGGAACTGCTGGAAGCGCTCGGTAGTGCTGACATCCTCAGGCGGCGCCGGCACGACACCCACGACAACACTGTACAAGCGCACCAACATGGCGGGTGCCAGGAGACTCGGCGGGGGCGCGTCGCTCGCCTTCGACGCAGGTAAGGCCACACCTGGGATAACCCCACCGACCGGAGCCGGGCCAGTACCTGGGGGGCCAGCACGCTCCCCAGAGTGGTCGGCCCACGCCGGCGCTACACCGTCTGACCCCGACGACGACATCGTTTTCTTGGTCCGGGACGCCTTGACCTTGTCCTTGGCCTTCGTCCGGGACGCCTTGACCTTGTCCTTGGCCTTGGTCCGGGACGCCTTGACGTTGCGCCGGCGGCCCCCGCCGACGCCGGACATCCTCCAGTGGACAAGGTTCGAACTGGGGATGACGGGGCTGGTGACGGGTCCTACGGGGATAGGGTGTGCACCAGTGGAACAAGACAAGGGGGGGGGGATCTCACGCGCGGCCTCTCCCTCACCGCGGCACGCACACTCCTCCTTGCTCTTACCCCGGACAACAAGCTCACCAAGACGCAGCGACCTTCCTCTCCCCAAAATCCTCGCAGACGCGGGATACCGGTCGGCCCCGAGACTGAGATGGGGGTGATCTGCGCCCCCACGCCACCCCAGGAGACCCACAGGACACCGAAGAGTCGTGACAAGGCGCTGGTTGGGGAACCGCGTGGGCTGGCCCGGGACGGTCCACGCCGAGAAGGGAGCTATGTCGCAATACGCGGCCCGGTCCACGCCCCTTTGCTGCCCAGGCGGTCGATGGGTCGCTGGTCGACGCGGATGACATGTCACGCCCCGATGTGGGCAGGTGGCGCTGTCCTTGCTGGTTGTGATCTTGATTGATTGTGGGTCATTTGCCTTCGCATGTCAACTGCGTGAATTAGTTGCTTTACAGTAGTAGGGGTCCACTGGTATGGATCCCCAGATCTCCCGTTGGAGAGGCTACTTTGTGGGATTCGGGGCCATTTGGGCCCGCTTGCTCGGATAGCTTAAGGGGACAGCGGGGCGCCCGTGGCGCGGCTTCCCCACAAAAACAAAACTGCGTTCTCACCTCCTTCCTTCCTCTTTGCGCCTTCGGGTGTTTTCCTAGGTTCCCGTGTCACCGGGCAAGAGTAGAGCAAGGGTGTGCGGGTGGGTTCCCTCACTGGGGCAGGTGTCCCTATATGTTTCTGTGGGCTGGGGTGACACGGCGTTTTATGCGACAGACGGCGTAAAGGATGTCGTACATCCCGCGTGTCGGGCCGGGCGCAACGCGCAATCCAGTCCTCTCCCCCCGTCTCTAGAGGCTCTGAAGTAGTTTCGGGCGGCCCGCCACCTACAAATATCTGTAGGCGTAGGACCAGGCCGCCCGCACGATCTCGTTCTGCCCCCCTCTCCTGCCCCCCTTTGAGGCTCTGCAACAGTGTTGGCCGCCGTGCCGCCCACAAGGGACCACATGGACGTGATGGCACCACCCCAACCATCCATCGTCCCGCCACCAGCAGGCACTCCATAGGCCAGGTCGGGGGTCACGAGGCAAGCGAGACCCTCACTGTACGCTTTTCTGATGAACACGTCCGATCCCATCCCACGCGGCTCGCAATGACACACTGGGATAGAATCCAATCACGCGACACCAACCGACTGCTTTGTCAGCCAGCTCCTATGGACAACAACTTCTGGTCCGCTCTCAAGCGCGTGTCATCAACGAGGCATACAACGGGCACCGACACAGACAGCTTGCGCGTAGTGAAGTTTCACAAGATGCCCCATATCATCAAAGAGACTGGACCTTCACAATTTCTTCCGATGTGTAGAACAATCAGAGACCTGCTACATTTCATCGAGAGCGCCCCAGAAAAGCCTCGACAACCCGGGGCGCTGGGCGCCAGAGCGCCCAAATGGCGCCCTTTGCGAGCCCAGAAAGCGCCAGGTTTGAGCGCCTCAGGGCACACTCAACAACGGTAATCCGAACACACGTTGCGCCTTGAACCGATGTATGTTGATATGCATTCGGGTTGACTCTACTGATGGGAGCAAAGAACGCCTTGGGCCGGGTCGGAACAGCCCCATTTCGCTCCTCGAACGGGGCAGGTCCGACGCCGGCCCCAGTTCGGTGCTTCGGAGTGGATATCTACTTGCAGGACTTCATCTTCACCAATTAAGACAAGCATAGGGTCGATCGCTGTAAAAGAACGCCCTAACTGATTCGTACTTACTCCGTGTACTTGTCTAGACGGCGGACTTAAGTCCATGGATCCTCGAGAACCCTCTAATGACCTTGCACCGGGAATTCTTGAGAGACTTCCACCTTCCAGCAGATACGTGGCAGGACACGCGGCAGATATTGCTTACGGTGTAAGGAGGACCCTTGCAGAAGTGCCAATATGGCATTCTGATGGAAGGTAGGAAAGAGCCGTAGCATGCCGGGAACCAGTAGTCGCATTAACCGAGCCTCCAATATCATTTGGAGTGCTGGAGGCAAGGCACGGTTTGCCACACCCCCCGTTTGACCTCTGTGGGAGAGGGATGGGTGTGCTCCTCTCGTCTGGGTGCATTTGGTGCCGCAACTAAGAGGGACTACGCGAAGGGCTCTGCGAGCGACCGGAGGGGGGCACCGATAGGTATATGAGCGATTCATGCGATCAACCAAGGGGGGAGAATGGGGAGAACCATCGATTCATCGACTCATCGACTACTATCGATCACCATTGACAACCACTGACCATCGACACCACTGAACCCGGGAACCTGAGAACAACTGTTGTAAACCTCATCTTCTTCACGTCTGTCTTCTTCGCGGACGTCTTCATCACGAGCACGCGTTACCCGCGACCGACTGATACCGAGTACGTTAACCGGCGCTTGAGGCCGTGTCACTAGGGTGGGAGTAGGGTAGCGTGACAGGAACCGAGCGTGCACGAGTGTGCGGTCGTTTTCGGCGCTTCTTCGCGCTTCACCGGACAATCGCGTTGACAGAAAAGCCCTGAGGCCCCATTTCCTTGTCGAAGGGACACGTTTCCACAATGTGGCGCAGCGTGTCACGAGTGTGAGATGCGGCCGACGTTGATGAGATTTCCCTCATGGCTAGATGTCTTTCTCCCGCTCGTTGGTTGAAAGTATTTCTTCTTCATTGCTGGAAAATGGTTCTCCCCGTGCTTGGTTGCCAGTGTTTCTCTACCTTCTTGGTTGGAGGTCTTTCCCTCCCCTCTCCCTTTTTTCCGTTCCCCACTTCCTGCGCCTGGTTTCTTTCGTACCCTACTTTGTCTCATCGGTTCGTGGATCTTGGATCTTAGTCAATCCGTCCCTGGGTATCTCGTGCTTTCGTCTGATGTGGGTCAGTGATGGTTCACTATCTGATGCAGTCTGTGTCTGCTGTACTTGATAGAGGTTATGCGCCGGGGCTTCGCCCGGGCGCGGCCGCTCTAATCTGCACCGTACTTTAATTTCCTACCCCTGTCCCCAGACGACCGCAATTTCTCGTAAATGGTCCTCCCGGCGGTCCCCCCGGCCATGAACGGTCCCCCCGTACAGACCTTGCCAAGAAAAACAAGGTTTACTATTCCAGGGGGACCGATCTGAACAGTGATCTCATGGCCCCAAGAACGCCGATTTCCCAGCAATTCCTGCACCACTGTAGAAAGCAACGGCAGCCTCGATCGCTCGTACTCTGTCCATAGGTCGCCAGCATTTTGGGGCGTGGCAGACCCGTGCCCTCCGCCCCGCGCAGAGACGGCTTCCCCCAAACAAGCACCTCCCTCTTCCGTCGCGGAGCCCCGCCCATGGCATAGTCGTGGTGGCCAGGGCCGCGCCGAATGCGCCTGCATCGTGTGGCTAGGCGGCTGACGGCTCCATTGGATGCTGGCCGATGGCGTGGCGCCCTAACGCACAGCTGCTTCAAGTAGACAAGAGCAGGGCGTGAGGTGGATGAAGTAGAGCCAGACATATCCGCACATTATACTCGTAGTAATCCATAATCGATGCTGCAGCCGCGTATCCATATCGTACTCTGTTCAGCTACCGCCGGACATACTGAGCCCTAATGACTCTCCGAAGGCAGGATGTAACATAATCTGTATCGATTTACGACCTCGCCAAAAACGGCTCACAGATTCTGCGCCGCATTGCTGGCGCGTGGGGATGCCTCCCCACCTGGTTGAGCTGCCAACATCTGGCAGTGCCAAGTGGCGATCTTGCCGGAAAATGTCCGAACGGTTCTGTCCCGCGTGTGACCCGGTTTGCGTTGTTGTCAACGGCCCGCGCGCGAACCCGAGCGGGCGCCCCCTCGTGAGCACACGAGAGTTCCAACGATTCCTACTGACGCGGCCGGCTGCATCATCGAAATCAATTCCAGCATCCGGATGGTACTTGACGGCGGCTCATCGCAAACAATGCTTGCGAATAGAAGAGTCTATTTCCAGCACACGTTCGGCTGTACCTGGTGAGATGTCTCCGTTCGATAATTTTACCATGCGTCCGGATCCTTCATCCAAGAGAATGTATTCAATCTGTCTATCCGAATTATATCCGAAATCGCACTAAATGAGTATCCGATTAAAGTATTGATCCTTACTCTGTCAGGCCCAGGAAAATCCGAATTCGGATACATGACTTTGTGAAATACTCAAGTCAGAGTGCATGCAGGGGCATGTGGAATATATCCTAATGCAACGAAAAATTCTTGATTCCTAAGCCCCTGACTTCAACCCCCGGCTGCGGTTGTATGCCGCGATGACGTTTCCCAGCTCGTTTGCTTCTGGGTCGTGGAAGATCTCAGAAGCCCACATCGCGCAGATGACGTGCACGTTAATGCTCTTGCGCATGTTGTGCCGGGTGAAGGGGCCCAGCATGACTGAAGGCAGTGTCCCGCAATTGCGATTGACTGCTAGGCAGAAGGTGCACTTGGGCTCGTGCGGCTCGACTGGTGACAACACAGTCAGCGTCGTGGCAGACGTCAACTTCTGCTTCCGCGCGGAGGGTGAGGATTTGATGACACCAAGGCCGCCACCCGCCCAGCAGCTGCCCGACCGCAAACTTCGCCCCCCCGGGCCGCCCTTGGCCGGCCACTGCGTTTTCACGGCGGCAACAGCCGAGCTACCATTCCTAGCGGGTCTCTTGCCCTTACCCCTGTAGCGGCCGCTCACCCAGCCGCCGCCCGCTGAGGCGCCGCCAAGCAATCCACCACGCCGCGCGCCCGCACCCAGCGCGGCGCCGCCATCAGGGACCGCCAAGACGCCGCCCGCCGACGCAATGCCCGCCGAGGCGCCGCTAAGCAATCCACCACGCCGCGCGCCCGCATCCGGCGAGGCGCCGCCATCAGCGACCACCGATGCGCCGCCCGTCGCGCCGCCGTCAGCCGAGGCGCCGCCAAGCAGACCGCCACGTCGCGCGCCCGCTCCCGGCGAGCCGCCGAAATCACCGCCTGCAGACTCGCCGCCCGCCGAGGCGCAGCCGCTCAAGCCGCCGCTCCCCGCACCCGCGGCGATCGAGTTGCCGACACCAGCATCCGCCGACGCGCCACCCGCTGACGCACAGCCCATCTAGGCGCCACCGTCCAAACCGCCGCTTCCCGCACCCGCGCGGGCCGAGCCACCGACATCAGCATCCGTCGACGCGCCACTTGCCGACGCACCTCCCGCCAAGGCACCACTAGCGATGCAGCCCCCCGCAGAGCCCGCAGAGCTGTTACGAAAGAAACCGCCGCGCCCAGAGCCCGCCAAGACGCCGACACTCTCGTCCTCCAAACCAATACCCGCCGAGCTGTCACAAGACAAACCGCGATGCGGCGAGTTTGCACCCGCAGATCCGACGGCCCTTCACGAACCGGGTCGACGGTGGCTAAGCCACCACCAGCTGGGGCGGGCCCCTTACCCTTGCCCTCGTGCGATGCGCTTTTCAGCGCCGATCCGAGCTTTCTGTCGCGGTGCGTGCGGGTCGCAACCACACGACGCCATCGCGTCCGCTCAACTTCTACTCGCAGCCGCGATGCACGGACTGACGGAAACTCGGGTGCCATGCGAGGCCGAACTAGGCGGCTAGCGGACCCTTCCGCCGCCCCGTTGTCGAAGACTGGCGTACGACATGGTGCGAGTGTGGGCTCCTGGAGCGTCGGCTCTTGGAGCGAGGACGTTCCCTGATCCACGTCTCCGCCTGTTCTCAAGGCGATGTCTTGGGGGTAATGAGTTATATAATCGGGGTGCCACCTTGGGGAGGGAGACGGGGAGGGGCTTGCGGGGGCCGGGGCGACTCTGAGGCCTATGGGGGCGGGTAGTAGCTCATTCCTGCGTGTCCTTGTGACGTAGACCCGCAGTAAACGACGCAACCGCCGCCGCACTGGTGACGCACGCACGCCGACACAGCGATAAGTCAAAGAGAAATATCTTCGCGAGAACACTGCACAACGCCACCCCGGTGGCGTCGGCACCTGTGCGCCTGTAAGAGAGACGTTTCCTGATGAGACAGAGGCAGAGGCGCCTGGACCGCGTCACCTCGGCAGCGCCACGGATACAACGACATGAACCCCTTCCCCAGGGGCGCTCGACGCCGGATCGCTGGCAATCAGTAGGTCCTGAGACCTGGCAGCCGGCCATAACAGCCAGTGTATCGCCCTCAGTGACTGCAAGTTTTCAGTCTCTGTGTCCACGAGGCACCCTTCCTTGTGGCTGTGTGGGGCATCCCGCGCGTTCCACCAGTAAAGCAGTCCTTGAGGGTGCCTGAAAGACGGTCCAACGCTCGAGATTGCGGTGGCCCAGCGGCTTCCTGGTCACTGTGAGTAGGCTGAGTAGGAGAGCATGTCACGCAAAGGGGGGGCTCCGACTACGGTGGGCCCTGAGCATCAGACGCGTGCGGACTCGTCTCAATTCAGTGCCCAGTGGAGCCGTGCGCTACGCCATCCTGTGTTTCGTCGCCGCCTCGTGAGACTACGCGCAGACGTGCGGCCGTCGCAGCTGCGCTGCCTGAGCGCGATTGACCAGAGGTCAGCAACCGGTTGCTCACGGCAGCAGTGACTGAAAATTCGCGGTCGTCGACTCGCGTCTGAGGCGGGCGAGGGTGGAGGTGGCCCTGAGCAGCTGCGCCTGAGAGGACCTTCGAAGGCTGGGGACCGATGCCTGAGGGGAGGGCCAACCGCAGTGCGCCAGTGCAGACACGGTGTGCAGGAGGGTCACAGTGAGAACGGGTGGTGAGGGCTCTTAAAAGCCCGCGATCTGCGGGCGCCAGACGCTGTGGGAGGGGCAAGGAAGCGGGGTCTCCGGTAACACTCCGCGGGTACTGTGCCGTGGAAAAAAGCGGGCGCCGTCGACGGTGGCAGAACTCCGAGCCTCGCAGCGGGGAGTTTGAGCTCAGGTGGCCAGCGCAAGGGGGGGGCGGCGGCGGGATCAAGGCCGACGGACGCTCGTTCGGATCAGAAATCCAGCGAAGCCCCCCAGGCAATAGTGCCAACGCTTTGGAAAGGTTGGATCGGCACAAGCCCGCTGCCCCCCTGGGGGCTAAGCTCCCCAGGCAGTTGTGTAAACGCTTTGGTCAGATTGGATCGGCACAGTCCCGCTGCTCTCTTGGGCTCACCCTTCAGGCAGCGGCTGGCTATCCGCGCTCTCTCCGGGATTCATGGCACGTCTTTATCCCTTTGCCATGCTCCTCACAGTGGACAGCACTGCCTTGCTACCAAGTCCCAGATCGCCTTGGTGGGAGCGCGCGAAAGACAAAGAAACGTGGAGTTTACCGGACAAAGAGCGACCGCATGGGCACGGGATGAAGTGTGAAAACCTTCTACAATGATAGAATACGCCACCCGAGCCGCGCCTGTCTACCAACTCAAACTGGATGGCGGTCATTTGCGCGCCAGTCCGCATCGCCGCTGCACTGGCCCCATCTACGTGCATAGCCCAGTGCTTTTGCCACGCTGCGCTGCCACTCGGAAGGAACTAAGGAACAGCGACATCCTTTGGTGCGGCTCGGGCTGGTCCCTCTGCAGCAGCGCCGACAGATGATGCTGCTGTAGTCACAGGAGCAACGAATGCGGCCGCTCCCCATCGCCTCGGCTCCTCCGATAAAGATCCAGCCCGTACGCCCGCAGCAATACCGACGGCCGCTTCCGCTGCCAGGTGGCCCGATGCCGCAGCGGCCGTCGTCACACCGGCGCCTGATTCAGCCGCCGCAGTGACCGCCTCCTTTGCGACCATTCGGTGTACCGCATACGCCATGCTTGGCGAAGACTCGGTGCACAGCACCTCGGGTATCGCTGAACACAACAACTCGGCAACCTGTGCGGCACACATTGTGCCGAACGTCAGCATGTACCCTCGCACCTGCTTGTCCGTCGCCCTCCGCACAATCAGCCCCGCCATATCCCTATCGACCTCGTCCACTGGGCACTGAAACAGCTCGACATCAGCAGCGTGCGCGATGCGCATGGGCGGCTTTCCGCCAAGCCGAGGAGAGAAGAACATCGGCAAGTTCTGCTTGAAGCGATGGCGCGTCGCCAGCGGCCAGCCCCGCATTCGCGCCTCCTCTTCTGCTGCGGAAGCGTGAGCGTCGACGTCGATGGTCTATACAATAGCCGCGCTGGGCGCCTTGCTCTTGGCGCCCTGCTTCTTCGTTGAGGATGCACCCATGGGGGACGGCCTCTGCCCCTTTGCCACGGCGGATGCATAGCGGTCCGTGCGGCTCTGGAGCCCCATTCGGTGCACGTGCACCGCCTTCGGCACTATTTTCTCGCTGCGGCTCGTGCCGCCATGAGCACGCTTCTTTCCTTTGCCGTGCTCTCTGGGTACCGCTCCGTCGGCGACGTCGTCGCCGGACGTGTTGATGTCTTCCTCATTGGTGGCGCTCTTCTCGTCATCCATACTGCTCTCCGCTGCCGACGCGGCCAGGCGGCCTGCGGCGACCGCGACGAGGTAAGCGTTCTTGTAGAGGGTCTTGAATCTAGCCTTGTTCTCTTCCTTGAGTGCGGCGGCGTCGCTTCCCAGCCGCTCTATAACACGCACGGTCTCGTCAATGTCGAGGCGCTCGGCATTCACGTTGCTGCGGAGCCGTGAAGTTGCCACCCGTCGCCGGTGCGCATCGTAGGCGGCTGCTGTGAAGACGCTCAAAGAGTTGTCGACCATGCTGCGGATCGACACGTCCGTCATCAGAGTACAGACAAAATCTTCCTTTCTGCCGCCGCGTCGGCTGCTTACGTACGAGCCGGCCGTGCTTGTTGATTTTCCATCGGTCAACAGGGAGTGCTTGCGTACTGTAGAGGTGGCCCGGAACGCCGCATGTGTTACACGTCTGCTTATGCACACAGGATGCACTGAAGCACTGCCCGGCCTGGAAGAACTGATGACCCTCTGGCAAGCTCCGGCGGCCCTGCGTCTGCCTGAGGGGGCAAGTGCGGGCGGTGTGGGCGGGGCCGTCCGGCGGGCTGATGAAATGGCAAAGGCTGCATTTCATCGTCCGTCGTCCGACGTACAAACCGCAAGGGACACATCCGCTCCCGCCCGAGTTGTAGAGTACGTGCGCCGCAGCACGGCGCACTTTGCAACAGTGCGACGGCCGACCGCACGCACCACGTACGCACCACGAAAACGCCACGGTCCCGCGCCCGGCTGCGCCGGAAGCGCCGAATGCACCGACAGGAGCCACGACACCACCTCGCTCTCCGCAGCGCCGTCACGCGCCGGCAAGCGCCAGGACACGGCCCCGCGCCCGGCAACTGCTGTAGCGTCGACAGGCGCCACGACACGGCCACGCGCCCCGCGGCGTCGGAAGCGCCGACAGGAGCCAGGACACGGCCACGCGCCCCGCGGCGTCGGAAGCGCCGACAAGCGCCAGGACACGGACACGTGCCCCGCGGCGTCGGAAGCGCCGACAGGCGCCAGGACACGACCAGGCGCCCCGCAACGCCGGAAGCGCCGACAGGGGCCACGACTCGGCCCCGCTCCCCGCAACGCCGTGACGCGCCACAAGAGCCAACACACCACCCCGCGCCCGGCAACCGCCTCAGGAACTCCGCACAGATCGCTCCAGCCGTCCTCCTGCACGAGCCCGGCACCGCAACGCCACGCCTCGCATCAACCGTCGCAGTGACCGTAGTGACCGTCGTCGTCCTGTCCCCGCCGTCACGCCCTGTCCTGATGCTGATCACAACGACGACGGTCACTACGTCGACGCTGCTGAGCGGGAAATAGGGGCATGTATTATTCGAAGCCACCAAAATTCATGGCCAATCCTCACCACCGCACCACACTGGGTGCACCCTCGGGCCTCTTTTCTCGTACAGAACAGTTGCGCATAGCGCACGATGGCATCGAGGCATCATCTCGGATTGCCAAGCTTATAACTGCGGAGCGACTGCGAATGTCGTCATCCCGCGGACCAGGCTTGTAATTGGCTAGCAGAGTTCTTGAGACCAATATGGCCCGCATTCGAGACTTACCGGTCCACGGTGGTTTCGGGAAACCACTGGTAGATCAGGCTGGCCATTTTTCAGAAAACCACCATATGTGAGCCTTGGGGCGCTCATATGGGGCGCAGATAGGGCGCTAATAGGGCGCGATTTGGGCGCTTTTACGCCCAGCACCCCCACCTGCAGGGCGCTATTGGGGCGCTAGTTAACAGTTTTAGGATTGACCAGTATAATAGCTGGCCTCGATCCGGAATGCTGCCTTGTCAGGGCTCCTCAGAATCGAGCATTGCAAAAGAGGTCATCTGGGGGGAGGGGTGTTGTTTGACCACGCCTTGCAACAATGCTGTCGAGGGTACCTCAAGGGAGCAGTGCTCTGATTCGACCCATCGACGCAGTTCATTCTGGGGGAATGGGGCGCGGATGCCTGAACAACGCCCTTTGAGCGCCGTTACTTGGGCGCCAGCATCAACGGCCGAGGCGCTGTTCTTTGATCACGAACACTTTGCTGGTCCAATTCAAGGCACGTGATTGTTAGTCTCACCACTCTCGCCTCCCCCTGTGCCCATCCCCCTTCTGGACGCATGCAACAACTCTATCCTTCATGGAAAACGACCGCCCCTCCCCGCTCGCTTAACCCTGTAGAGACGTCGTCGACTCGCGAGAACTATGCAGGCTTGCTCGCGCTGCTCGGCTCGAACGTGTCCAACCCTGAAGATGGAGGTCCCCCAAGTGCTGGCGCAGACGATGGTGGCGATGGTGCTGGACGCGCCGCGGGTACCAGTGAGGTGACTGGTACTGGTGCCGCTGCTGCAGGAGGAACTTCATTCTCATGTCTTTGCCGCTCTACGAGCGGGACAGAAGCACGAAGACAAAAATGTGCGGCTGTCGGCACAGGCATGGGGTTGCCGAAGCAGGTACGGCCGTGGCTGGCGTGTTACCGCCGGCAGCCATCCCCACTGCGGATACGCCCCCCTCTTGACTCGCTCCGTCGGCTGCTTCGGAAAGACCAGATAAGGTCAAGTCTCGTTGAAACTGGTTATTCACAAGAAATCGACTCCTCGATCTGGAAAAGCATGCTGGGCTGCAGCTGTATTTGATGGGGGGCTACCGAGGGCGCTTACGAGGCTGGGGGCGCTGGTAGGCGCTGTTAAGGCGCTCATAGGGCACTAATGCGCTCAGCGCCCCCAAAATAGGGGCTCACATAACAACCCTAACACGCCCTGAGGATCTCAAGAAATTTGAAGAAGTTTGTTGATCTCATGAGAAATCATAGATCTGGCTCAGAGCCCTCTCCATGCCCTCTTCAGGCCCAAGCAAAGGGCCTAAAAATCTCAGGATGTTTCATTGCCAATTGCAATGGCTCTGCGTGACTCATGCAGGACAGGTTGATTGGCTTGCAAGGTTACTGGAGGCAACTACCAGCCAATAGTACAACTAGGTCCCGCAGGGCAGGGACGAGGTAGCGAAGCTTCCACTCTTCGTGAGAACACAGACACACAGTTCTGGAAAGCTTCAGCAATCACCAGATCGCACTTTGTTTCCACCTACTGTAAACGGGGCTCTGTCCCAGTCGACGTCGAAGGGAATGACCGAAAAAAAGATGCCCTGTGCCCCTCACTTCGGTAACACCCGGCGACTAGTGCGATTCTGCACTATTCAGGATGATACCGACGTCTCCGTCCCTACGGAAAATGTGCATTGTCCATATGTTGCCGCGCCGTGGCCTTCCTCCACGGACGCAATGGATGGCCACATTTTCTCGGCCTGTTGTGCTCTTCTGTTTCGTATGGGACATACGGAAAACACTCACTGCCCGTGAGGTATAGCACTGGTCCCGGTAGAGGTGGGAGTGAGCTGGACAGTGGTTGCGCAACGGCCGGAGCGCCACCCCCCACAAGCTGGAAATTCGCGCAGTGCAGTTGTTCTCAGTGTGCATTCTTCCCATTTGTTTCCCGTCACACGAACCGGCTGCTTAGCCCAGTCTACACAATGTGCAGAATGGGTTAAGCAGCTGATTCGAGTGAAATGTCATGTTGCTGGGGTGATGGAAAGCAATTGGCATTGTGATGTATTATTCAGCATAAGTGTTGTACATTGAGGGAGCGTGTCTTTTCGATGGTGTCATAGAATTTCGAGCTTCGTCACTGTAATGGCAGCTAGTCGTCCTGTCCCTTTGCTCTTCTGACCTCCCCGGCTTTGGGTCCCTTTTTTCTTCCCCAGTTGTCCTTGTGTCCTTTTCTCTTCTCTAGTTGTAGCGTCCCCATTGTCGGTCCCCATTTGATGTCTTCATCTTTGTCGTATGGTTCTCAGTATGAAGCCATGGTCAGCAAAGCAAACAATCACTGCACCCGGCGCGCCGCCACACGCAGGGGGAGGTCGACAGCGGAGGCCGGCAGATGCCACACGCAGGAGGAGGTCGACAGCGGAGGCCGGCAGATGCCACAAGAAATGAACAAGAGATGAGTGAACACCCCGGCAGGGGCCGGGGGGGGGAACGGGGAAGGACGTGGAACGCATGGAGGAAAAAAACGAACGTGAGTACAGCGCGACTTGCATGGCGTGCGGCTGGGGGGAGAGAGTGGGGCAGAGAAAGGCGCAGATGCGGCGCGTGGGCGCGAAGAAAGGGGGAGGGGGGGGGGCAAAAAAAGGAGCGGATGCGGAGCGCGCGCCCGGAGAAGGAGCGGATGCGGCGCGCGCGTCGAAGAGAGAGCATGGTTGTGCGGTGACGACGATAGAATATCCGTCTGTCACCAGTTCTTGACACTCGTACCAGTTTTTAGCAAATCGGGCTTGTGCGGGAAATCCACAGTGTTTACATATGAAATTGGGTTCCTGGGGATGCTCCGGAACCGACTACGGCGCATTTCACTCTTTTTTATAAAACAAACAAAGCGTATCAGCGCGGTCTGAGTCACACCACTGGACTCGTGAACTCATCAGCTCTCCAACGATGCCTTGTGCGCCTCTAACGGAGTACTCCTGGACGAGAACAGCGTGTTTCCCTGGAAAAGAGCAGGAAAAAGTACATGGCCGGATCGGTGCAATTCCGCGTCCACAGAGCCCTTCGAGTGATTTCCGAGCGGAGCGTCTTGCTCCCGCCCGCGTT
>ENA-ORXR01001618-ORXR01001618.1-marine-metagenome-genome-assembly--contig:-NODE-1618-length-23475-cov-2.976921_pt1 | contig 23475 bp, 21 predicted proteins | sample MGYA00237866_ERZ511479 | MGnify/ENA metagenome assembly ERZ511479 | reverse complement strand
GATTTGTGCCTTGGGCCACCCCCGGTCCAGCCATGATTAGTGGAACACGGGCGGATTGTTCAAAGAAGTTCATCTTATACCACAGGCCCTTTTCCCCCAGCATATCGCCGTGGTCAGCGGTGATGATAATAATGGTGTTGTCCAGCTCTCCCATTTCTTCGACGGTGCGCACCAAGGCCCCGACTTTGCTGTCGAAGTAACTGACATTTGCGTAATAGGCGCGGCGCGCTTGGCGCACTTCAGCTGGGGTCAGCGGCTTGGTGTAAGCTTCGATCCCTTCCAACACGCGTTTGCCGAACGGGTCTTCGGCATATTCAGGATGCACGGGCATATCGATGTCGTCGTCATCATACAGGTTCCACCATTCTGGCCGCGCCACATAGGGGTCATGGGGGTGAATGAAACTGGCCACCATGCACCACGGCTTGGTGTCGTCGCGGCCATAATCAAACATCCGACGACGGGCGGCAAATTCAACTTCGTCGTCATAGTCGATCTGGAACGTCGCCATGGCCTGACCGCTTTCTTTGACGGTCTGCATGTTGTGGTACCACTTGTCGATGCGTTCATCGGCGCGGGTCCAATCTGGGGTCCAGGCAAAATCCGATGGGTAAATGTCGGTGGTGACCCGGTCTTCAAATCCATGCATCTGGTCGGGACCCACAAAGTGCATCTTGCCAGACAGGCACGTGCTGTATCCCAACGATTTCAGATAGTGGGCAAAGGTGGGAATGGACGCCTTGAATTCGCTGGCGTTGTCATAGGCCCCGATCTTGGTGATGTGCTGGCCGGACATGAAAGAAAACCTCGACGGCGCACACAACGGCGAATTGCAATAGGCGGAATCAAAGCGCATGCCCCGCGCTGCCAATGCATCAATGTTTGGGGTTTTTACGACCGTGTGACCATAGGCCCCCGTGAAATGCGGGGCCAGTTGATCCGCCATTATGACAAGGATGTTGGGCTGGGACATGATGCAGGCTCCTTTGCGTTGCGAGCATCTTATCCAATCCAGCACCACGCAGTAGTCCATGCGCGCCGAGAAATGGTAAAGTTACGAACCAGCGTTACCCTTCACGGGCCGCAGCAACAGCTTGCTTCAATTCTTCTTCGTTCATAAAGCCAGGCCGCAACTGCCCTTCCACGATGAACGCGGGCGTGCCCGTGAACCCCAAAGTTCTGGCCAGCTGATTGCTTTCGTCGATATGGGCTTCCACGGCCATGGAAGTCATGTCGGCCATCAACTGGTTCACATCCATGCCCAGGTCAGTCGCCAATTGGCGGACGGTCGCCTCAGAGGCGCGACCAGCCCCCGTCATCAAGCCCCAGTGGAATTCTTCGTATTTGTCTTGGTTGCGGGCCGCCAAAGCGGCGCGTGATGCGTATACGCTGGCTTCGCCCAAGATGGGCCATTCGCGCATGATCACCCGAACGTTTGGGTCACTTGCCAACAATGCCTGGATGGCAGGTCCCGACCGGCGACAGAAACCGCAGTTGTAGTCAAAGAATTCAACGATGGTGACGTCCCCGTCGGGGTTGCCAAAAACCGGCGCTGTATTGTTTGCCTTTAGGTCAGCCACGACCTGTGCTGCGCCCGCATTTTGTTGATCCCGTTCGCGCTGTTCCAAAATGGCGACGGCTTCCAGGATGATTTCAGGGTTTTCTAAAATCGCTTCGAGGGCCAATTCCTTTACATCGACATCCGTTCTTTCTGGTTCGTGCGCCAAGGCAACAAACGGCAAGGTCGCGAAAATCGCAGTGGCAAGAAACAATCGCATCGAAAATCCTTTCCAGAAATTTGGTACAGATGTGCCAGGTACACTTCCTTGTTGCCAGGGATCAATGACATCAGACACACACTTTCTTGTGCGCAAACCCCAATCAACCCCAAAAACCTTAAGAAAAGCACCGGTTCAGTTGACAAAATTTCTCTGAAACTTCAGGCGACACAGCAGTTACAATTACAGCCCGACACCAACAAACGGGCACAGGACAGTCTTTTGACCCAGTGCAGCATCGTCATACCCTACAAAGATCGCATCGATTTATTGCGGTGGACATTGCGTGCGTTGCGACAGCAAAAAACCAAACGCATCTTTGAAGTTGTGGTGGTGGACGATGGGTCCGAATTTTCACCGCGCAAACAACTGTCGAAGAAAGATCTGCCAAAAAAGATCAGCTTTCTGAAACAAGAAAACAAAGGAAGCGCCGCCGCCCGAAATACAGGCTGGTTGCAGGCCAAAGGCGAAATCGTGATTTTCTTGGATTGCGATCAAATCACTAAGCCAGACTTCGTGGAAAACCATTGCGCCCTGTTCGACGCAGTGGACCAGCCATTGTTGCAAATCGCCACGCGCCGCAATCTGCCCAGTACAGCCCAGATCAAACTTTCTGCCATGGCCGACGTGCAGTTCTTGCGCGATGAACGGATGCACTTTTTCCAAAACACATCGTTCAACATGGGCAACCTCGAAAGTGCCTGGCACCATTGTTTTTCCCACAACATTTCCACCCAACGCGAAAATCTGATCCGCCACGGCGGTTTCGACAGCGGCTTTCGCGGGTGGGGATTTGAAGATTGCGAAATCGGCTACAAGTTCAAAAAGGCGGGCGTGCCCCTGGTCTTGTCGCCCGGCCCAATCACGTTTCACCAATACCATGAACAGCGCATGAACCCCGACAAGTTCGCTCTTTGGAAGGACAACCTGAACTATTTCATCGCAAAGCACGACAACGCCGAAGTCGACGCGCAAAAGATTTTGGTGTCCGCAACGGATCCTGAAAATCATACTGCGCCCAAGTGGAAGATCGCGCTGCTTCAGTTTGAAAATATCCTAAGACTGCAACGACAGCGCCGCCTGACGGATGCCGCCACGAACCGCCAAAAGATCAGCACCTATGACGGGTTGCGCCGTTTGGCTGAAACCAAAGACGTTTACCAAACCATGGCCCTGGTGGACCGCAAAGATTTAGGACTGATCGGCAAAGCGCAATTGGACCCCATCCTAAAAGAGGTGCGGTTGTTCTTTGCGTGATCTTTCATGGGATGTGTGGTGGCGTTACCTGGATTTGAACCAGGGACCTAACGATTATGAGTCGTTCGCTCTAACCAACTGAGCTATAACGCCACTGGCACGCGACATAGGGGCGGCGCAGTTGCGCGTCAAGCAGAATCCCCGTTGCTTTTTGCCGATCCTTTGCCCAAGCGTGGGGCATGGAAATTATCGCACAACTGCAATCCATTTTAGGGGCCAAATATGTGACCTTGGCGGATGACATGGCCCCCTGGTCCAAGGACTGGATGGGCGTTTATGTCTGGCATCCTTTGGCCGTGGCACGCCCCGCGAATACCCATCAAGTTTCTGAAGTCGTCAAAGCCTGTGCGGCGGCGCATATCCCCATGGTCCCCGTGGGGGGCAACACCGGGCTGACGGGGGCCACCCAGGCCCAAGACGCCGTGATGATCAGTCTGGACCGCATGAATGCCATCAGATCAATCGAACCCAATGCCCTTGTGGCCACGGTCGAAGCGGGCGCTGTTTTGCAAACCATACACGAGGCCGCCGACGCCCATGATTTGATTTTTCCTTTGTTGTTTGGGGCCCGCGGGTCCGCGATGATCGGTGGAAATCTGTCAACGAACGCGGGCGGGTCAAACGTCGTGCGATATGGCAATACCCGGGATTTATGCTTGGGGCTGGAAGTCGTGCTGGCCGATGGGCGGATCATGGACATCATGACGGCCCTGCACAAAGACAACAGTGGGCTGAATTTGAAACACCTGTTTATCGGGGCCGAAGGCACCTTGGGCATCATTACGGCCGCCACTTTGAAACTGTTCCCTAAGCCCCTGGCTTATGCCACCGCGATGATCGGTTTGCGGGATTTGCGCGCGGCCCTGCCCTTGTTGAACCGTTTGCAGATGGAAACGGGCCACGGCGTGGAAGCATTTGAATTCATGCCCCGCCGATACATCGAACGGCACATGGCCAAAGTAGCAGGCGCGGAACCGTTTGAAGACCCCCATGAAGTGAACATCCTGGTGGAAATTGCCACCACGCGGGCCACGGATTTGGAACACGGGGACGGCGGCACCCCCAAGCTTACGGCGATCTTGGAAAGTGCCCTGGCGGATATGATCGACCAAGACACAGCCCAAGACGCCGTGATTGCCCAAAACGAAGAACAACGCCGCGCCATGTGGAAACGCCGCGAACAAGCGGCAGAGATAACCTTGGGCGAAGCCACGTCCGTGGACACTGATGTGGCCGTGTCACTGGAAAACGTGCCCAAATTCTTGGAAGACGTGTCCCCCTTGGTGCAAGCCATCGACCCAAGCGGCCAGGAATTTTACATCGCGCATCTGGGCGACGGGAACCTGCACTACACGTACTTTGCCAGTACCACGGATAAGACTGTGAAAACCAAAATCATGGAAGCCATCGAAGACGTCGTGATGGACCTGAGCGGCAGCTTTTCTGCCGAACACGGGATCGGGACATCGAAACTGCCGTCCATGGTTCGGCGCAAAAATCCGGTGGCCTTGGACGTGATGAAACAGGTGAAGATCGCGCTGGACCCCCATAACCTGATGAACCCAGGCAAGGTATATCCGGACATGCAAAATGACTGACGCAGGCGATATCTTCCTGGTGGCCCCCCCGGGCTTGGAACAGTTCTTGTTCGAAGAAGTTCAACAGCTGGGCTTCAAGAACCCTGTCCAAGAAACAGGCGGCGTTTCGATCAGCGGGGACCTGGGGACCGTGGCCAAGGCAAACCACATGCTGCGCGGGGCCACGCGGGTGTTGTTGCGCATTGCCAGTTTCCGGGTGATGCATCTGGCCCAGTTGGACAAACGCGCACGCAAAGTCGAATGGGCCGAATGGTTGCGCCCCGATGTAGACGTGTCCGTGGAAACGGTATGCCGCAAATCCAAGATTTACCATTCCAAAGCCGCGACCCAACGCATCGCACAAGCCATCACCAAGACCACGGGAACACCGGTGAAATCAGGTGCGTCCTTGGTGGTGAAAGCCCGCATCGAAGACGATCTGTGCACCATCAGTCTGGACACCAGCGGGGCAGCCTTGCATTTGCGGGGCCTCAAAGGGAACGTGGGCAAAGCCCCCATCCGCGAAAACCTTGCTGCTTTGTGCCTGCGGGCGTCCGGGTATTCAGGGGATGAAACGGTGGTGGACCCCATGTGCGGGTCCGGCACGTTTGTCATCGAAGCGGCCGAAATGGCATTGGGGCTAACCCCCGGTCGCACCCGCGAATTTGCATACCAACACTTGGCCAAGGGCACCGCCCCACCACGCATGCCGCAAGCGCGCGATACGGATCAAAAGTTCTTTGGATTTGACCGCGATGCGGGTGCCATTTCCGGGGCCAAGAAGAACGCCGAAATCACGGGCGTCACGGACAACGCAACCTTTGCACAGCAAGCTTTGTCTGATCTGCAGCCGCCTGACACCGCCCCAGGTTTGGTCATGATCAACCCGCCCTACGGCACCCGCGTCGGGGACCGCAAAACACTGTTCGCGCTGTATGGAACATTCGGGAACGTCATGCGCGACCGCTTCACCGGGTGGCGCGTGGGGATGGTCACATCAGACCCAGGGCTGGCCAAAGCATGCGGGTTGAATTGGGACAAACCCATCCTGTTCGACAACGGTGGCATCACAGTCGGGCTGTACCGCACCAAAGTCTAAGGGTCAGTGGGCAGGAACTGTCACCGGGTCCAGCAAGCTGCGCCCGCCGTCCACGGTCAAAACCTCGCCTGTGACAAAGGACGAACTGTCCGAACACAAGAATTGCACGGCTTCTGCCACTTCTGATGGGCCAGCGATGCGGCCTTGGGGTGTTTGCGCAATGATCTGGTCTTGGTATTCTGCGTCTTCTTGCAAACGTGCTTCCAAACTGGCGGACATCACCGATCCAAAGGAAACTGCATTCACCTTGATGCGGTTGGGGGCCAAAGCCACCGCCAACGACCGGGTCATCTGATCCAACGCCGCCGATGCAATGGAATACGCCATCAGTTCAGGCCTGGTCCGTTGCGCCGCAATCGAGCTTAGGTTCACAATCGCCCCGATGCAGGCCGCGTCATCATCTTTGCCCTGCTTGATCATCCGCCGTGCCACAAGTTGCGACAGTTGCAAACTAGCGTGCAGGTTTTGATCCAACATCAAGGCCATGCTGTCATCATCGGGATCAAGCGGGTCTGTCATACGCACCTGGCGCGAGGCGTTGATCAGAATATCCACCCGGTCAAACGCGTCCAACGTCGCGGACAACAGATTTGCCAATGTCAGCTTTTCACGCAGATCACCCGCAAACATGCGCGCGGGCTTTTCTTCTTCGTCGTGTTCTTCACCCACTTCTGCACGCAGGCGGGTTTCATCCATATCGGCAAACATGACATTTGCCCCTTGGTTCATCAGGTGCCGGGCGATGGCCAAACCAACACCATTGGCAGCCCCTGTAACGATTGCGGTTTTACCCGCCACTGAAAAAGACATGCACGTCCCCGTGTTACCGACTCGAAGCGTCACTATAATTCGGGTTCATCGGGGAAAACAGGCCCGAAGCACTTTGAAGCCAGCCGTGCCCGGCAATTCTTCCACGTCGCGGAAAGATGCTTTCAAATCAGCCTCGTACGGGAGATGCCGATTTGCCACCATCCAAAGCGTGCCCGATTTCTTCAGACACCGTCCCGCCGCCGCGATAAAGGACTTGCCCAAATCCGGCGTTGCATCACGGCCTATATGAAAGGGTGGGTTCATCACCACGTCGTCGTATTGGCCTGTCCAACTGGTGGCATCAGCCCAGTGCACCTGTGCCCTGGGATCGTCCAAGTTTTCCTTGCAACAACCCACCGCCCGGTGATCCACTTCCACGCAATCCAGGGCTTGGACCCCATCGCGTTCCAATATCGCCTTAGACAGAAACCCCCACCCTGCCCCCAGATCAAGGACCTTGGGCCCCAACTTATCGGGCAGCACATCGCAAAGCGCGCGCGATCCCCCGTCCACTTTTTCCGCAGAAAATATACCCGCACAGGTCGTGAACCCAGGGGCGGGCTTCAAGGGACCACTTTTCCAATCAGACAAATCAACCGACCCAAACCACAACACACGTCCGTGGGCTTTGGTGACCGATCCCAAAACAGACGTGGTTTTGCGCAGGGCCTTGAAGTGACTTTCAATGCCGTCAGTCTTTTGTCCGTCCACAATCACCAGGTCCGCGATATCACAGGCCTGGGCGATCATATGGCGGGTCCAAGCTTTTGACCGGGCGATTTGCACGACGGCAACATCGTATCGGGCGTTGCCAAGTTCAGGCGACACCGGCCACCCCTTGGCAGCCAAACGATCCAGCTCAACTTTGTTAGATTGTACCACAGCCCCCATCAGACCAGCCGTATCAACAGCCATCGTGTGATTTAGGAATATAACGCGCGCGTTGTCCGGCAGCGGCAGACCATCCCGTAGGGCAAGAGCAAGACGCAGCGCCCTATTCCTTTTCCATGGTGCATTGCAAAGGATGCTGATGCTGGCGCGCGAAATCCATGACTTGGGTCACTTTGGTTTCTGCGATTTCGTGGCTGTAAACCCCCACAACCGCCAGACCCTTTTTGTGCACCGTCAACATAAGATCAAAGCTTTGCTGATTGTTCATCCCGAAAAACCGTTCCAAGACATGCACGACAAATTCCATCGGGGTGTAGTCATCGTTCAAAATCATCACTTTATAAAGTGGTGGCTTTTTGGTTTTTGGACGCGTCTCCAGTTTGATAGCAAGATCGCTATCATCATCGGGGGTGTCTGACATTAGAACTTCGAAAGCCAAGGTGCGCATCCTGGTGAAAGGGGTCGACGGTTGATCATTATATATAGCCTGTGTCCGGCAAGAAAAGGGGGCATCGCCCTGACAGACCATTGCCGCAAAAATGAACAGCCAGGACTACGAGACCCAGCCCAGCTTTTGCCCCATTTATGATTTCTTTTAGACACGAAAATTCAAAACGCGGCTATGTTGTGCGTCCTTTGGGCCAAACCACAACATCTGAACCTACATCGCCGCAATATTGCCCTAATTGTTTTATTTTCCCAATATTTTCATTGTGTTAGCCTCAAGGCAGACCAATTGGGGATTAACCCCGAAGACCTAATAAAATGAGGCAGGCAGACGTGATCAAGCGTCTTTTAAATCACGCGTTTTGCGCTGTGGCAGCGCTGGCGGTGCCGTTGGCTGATATTGCCAACGCGGCCCCCTATGCTGCCCTCGTCATGGATGCCCGGACGGGCAAAGTCCTGCATGCACGGAATGCTGACACACGTCTGCATCCTGCATCGCTTACCAAAATGATGACCCTGTACATTGCCTTTGAGGCGATTGAACGGGGTGAATTGCGTGCAACCTCGCGCATTACCATTTCCAAGAACGCCGCCGCAGAACCGCCTTCAAAGCTGGGTCTGCGCGCCGGATCCAAGGTCGAGCTGCGGTATCTTGTGCGCGCGTCCGCCGTGAAATCTGCCAACGATGCTGCAACGGCCATCGGCGAGGCGATTTCAGGGTCTGAGGCAGCTTTTGCACGCCGCATGACGCAGACAGCCCGCGCCATGGGCATGAAGCGCACGACATTCAAAAACGCCCACGGTTTGACCAGCCAAGGTCACCTTTCCACCGCCCGTGACATGTCGATCCTGGGGCGGCACATGATTTACGACTATCAAGAATACTATCACCTGTTTTCCCGTCACAAAGTGGATGCGGGGATCAAAACCGTTTCCAACACAAACCGTAGATTGCTGAGCAATTACCGCGGGGCTGATGGCATCAAAACGGGGTACACTCGTGCTGCTGGGTACAACCTGGTGGCGTCCGCTGAACGCGGGCGTGAACGGGTAATTGCCACTGTTTTCGGCGGCAAATCAACCGCCACGCGAAATGTCCAAGTGGCCAAGCTTCTTGATATGGGTTTCAGCCGCGCACCCACCTGGGCCCGCGTGCGCAAACCCAAGAAACCACGCTATTTGACGCCGTCAAAGCGCAAAAATGCGGCCACCAAAGTGGCAAGCGCTGTCCCTGCCCCCAAAGGGATCAACCAGGCTAAGACCGCGAAGAAACCCGCCGTGAAAAAACCGACCGGCAAGATTGTACGCACGGTCACCGCCCCCAAGCGTTCCATCCGTCCGCTAGCGCGTCCGGTGCCCAAAGCGGTTCTGTTGGCCAAAGTAGACGACAAAAACATCGACAAAGCGGTGTTGGAAGCGACCTCCACCAGCGAAGTGACCGAAATTCAAACCACTTCCAGCGTTTTGGCCCGGTCCATCACGCCGCAAGCCAGACCCAAAGGGTTGGCCCCTGCACAACGGGAAGTGAAGGTTGCGCGTGCAGTTGTGAAGCCCGTCGTCACCCCCCAAACGCGCCCCGCAAAAGCGTTGGCCAAGCCTGCAAAGCCCAAGGCCAAGAAAGCCGCCGTGCGTCTTGAAATTGTGCCCCGCGCCCAAACAAACGATGGGGCTGGCTGGGCCATTACGCTGGGCAAATACCCGTCCCGCTATCAGGCTGAACGCGTGTTGGTGCGCATGGCGTTGGCAGAAACCGGAACCCTTGATGGTGCCAGCCGCTTGGTCAAAAAGCGCAGCAACGGCTATGAGGCACTGTTCTTGGGCCTAAGCCGCGACAACGCTGACTTAGCCTGTCGTCGATTGACGGCGCAGAACTATACCTGTCTATCCATCGGCCCGTCCTGACCCGAACGCTGCTTGCAGCAGTGTTTTGGTATAGGGATGGTTTGGGGCGTCAAAAATCTGTTGCACCGATCCTGTTTCCACGATGTCGCCATCTTTCATGACCAACACGTTGTGGGACAGGGCCCGCACAACTTTCAGGTCGTGGGAAATAAATAGATACCCCAGTTTGTAACGATCTTGCAGCGCACGCAGCAAATCCACGATCTGCGACTGAACCGTCCGATCCAACGCAGAGGTCGGTTCATCCAATACCACCAATTTTGGCCGCAAGATCATGGCCCGCGCAATCGCGATGCGCTGGCGCTGTCCCCCGGAAAATTCGTGGGGATAGCGGTCCATGGCGTCGGCGTCCAATTCCACCTCGCCCAACATCTTGGCGACCTCTTCGCGCTGTTCCGCGCGCGACAGGTTGGTGTGAATTTCCAACCCTTCGGCGATGATTTCAGCCACCGACATGCGGGGGCTTAGACTGCCGTAGGGGTCTTGGAAAACGATCTGCATATCCTTGCGCAAGGGACGCATGCCCTTGCGGCTTAGATTGTGGATCTCTTGCCCGTTGAAAGAAATTCCATTCTTGCTGGCGATCAACCGCATGACGGCCAGGGCAAGCGAGGTTTTACCCGACCCAGATTCCCCCACCAGGCCCAAGGTCTCGCCTTCCCGAACGGAAATGGTCGCCTCGTTCACGGCTTTCACATGGCCTACAGTGCGGCGCAAAAGCCCGCGCTTGATGGGAAACCAAACACGCAGGGCATCGGTTTCCACCAGGGTTTCGGCCCCCTGCGGCACAGGCTTGGGTCCGCCGACGGAATCCGCTTCGATCAGCTTGCGGGTATAGGCGTGGGCCGGCGCATCAAAGATTTGATCGGTCTGACCTGTTTCCACCACCTCGCCGTCTTTCATCACCACGACACGGTCGGCGATGCGACGCACCACCCCCAGATCGTGGGTGATAAACAGCAATGACATGTCTTCCGTGCGTTTCAAATCGGCCAGCAAATCCAGGATCTGCGCTTCGATGGTGACGTCCAAGGCGGTGGTGGGTTCATCTGCGATCAACAGGTCAGGACCATTGGCCAGGGCCATGGCGATCATCACCCGCTGGCGCTGCCCGCCTGACAATTCGTGGGGATAGGATTTTCTACGAATTTCAGGATCGGGGATGCCCACTTTGTGCAGCAGTTCCACCACCCGGTCATCGCGTTCTTTACCCTGTAGCCCCTGGTGCAAAGACAAGCTTTCCCCCAGCTGCTTTTCCAAAATATGCAGTGGGTTCAGCGATGTCATGGGTTCTTGGAAGATGAAGCTGATGTCATTTCCGCGAATGCGTTGCAGGGTCTTTTCATCAGCCCCGACCATCTGTTCGCCATTGTACAAAATGGACCCGGATACTTCGGCGGTGCCTTGCAACAACGACACGGTGGACAGTGCGGTGACGGATTTACCCGACCCGCTTTCCCCCACGATGGCCACGGTTTCCCCGCGTTTGACCGCCAGATCGATGCCCTTCACAGCAGGGCTTACCCTGCCAGATTGGCGAAAGCCCACCTTTAGGTCGCGAATTTCAAGGACGTTCATTGGTACACCTTGCGGGGGTCAAACGCGTCCCGGATGCCTTCGAAGACAAAGACCAGCAGGGACAACATAATGGCGAACACAAAGAATGCCGTGAACCCAAGATGAAGCGCCTGGAGATTTTCTTTGGCTTGGCGGGTAAGTTCCCCCAACGATGGTTGTGATGTCGGCAAGCCGTACCCTAAGAAATCCAACGTAGCCAAACCCGCGATGGCGCCTGTGATGATGAACGGCAAGAACGTCACCGTGGCCACCATGGCATTGGGCAAGATGTGCCGCATCATGACCGTCCAGTTGGACACACCCAAGGCTTGGGCGGCGCGGACGTATTCAAAGTTACGGGCGCGGAAGAACTCTGCGCGGATCAGGCCGGTTAGCGCGGGCCATCCAAATACAATGGACAATCCCACAAGAAGCCAGAAGCTGCGCCCCAATATCGCGGTCATGATGATGATGACGTACAGGTTCGGAATGGCCCCAAAGATTTCCAAGAAACGCTGGAACAACAGATCGACCCAACCGCCAAAATAGCCCTGCACCGCACCAGCGACCACCCCAATGATGGAAGACGCGGCCGTGACGATCAGGGCAAACAAGACAGACAATCGGAACCCATAGATCACCCGCGCCAACACATCGCGCGTGGTATCGTCTGTGCCGAGCCAATGGATCGAAATCGGTTTGGGTTCAGGGGGTTCCGCCAGCTGTTCTGCTGGGGTTTGACTGCTAAGACCCAAGTAATAATTCATGTTCGCGGTGACCGTGCGATACACCGTACTTTGATCCAACAGATAGCCAATGTATGATGGCGACGGGGCCGCGCGGCCCAGATTGTTAGGGGTGTCAAAGCTGTAGGGCACCAGGGGCCAGATGGTCCAACCGCGGTCAATCTGTTCACCTGCGATCTGACCGTCTTGGGCATCTTCGATCAGTTCCAGCGGAATATCAAAGCAGTCAATAGACCCACCCGTCGCGATCAAACATTCGACTTCTTCGGTTCGGTAATTCGCTTCTGTCCGCAGATCACCGCCAAAGGTTTGTTCAGAATAGAAGTTGAGGATCGGCGTATAGTATTCGCCCTGATACTTCACCAACAGCGGCTTATCGTTTGCAATCAGTTCCGCAAAAAGGCTGAGACCGAATAGAATTCCAAATATCCAAAGCGACCAATAAGCCCGGCGGTTGGTCCGAAAATTCTGCCAACGACGGCGGTTTATGGGGGAAAGTGCCATCAGCCGCGCCCTTCAAAATCAATGCGGGGATCGATGAAAACATACATCAAATCTGATATGATACCCACGACCAAGAACAACAGGCTGAACGAAAACAACGTTCCAAAGACCACCGCATAGTCGCGCTTTACCGTGGCTTCGAACCCCATGCGGCCCAACCCATCGAGGCCAAACAGGGTTTCAATGATCAAAGACCCCGCAAAGAAAATACCGACGAACATCGCTGGAAAACCCGCGATCACGATCAACATGGCATTACGGAAAACGTGGCCGTACAGCACCTTGCGTTCGGACAGACCCTTGGCCTTTGCCGTCGTGACGTACTGTTTGTTAATTTCATCCAAAAACGAATTCTTGGTCAACAGGGTCAGCGTTGCAAAGCCCGAAATCGACAACGCGATGGTGGGCAGTGTGATGTGCCACATATAGTCCGCGACTTTCCCCAAGGGCGTCAGTTCATCGAAATCCTTGGACGTCAGGCCCTGCAAAGGAAATATCTGGTAGTAAGACCCACCAGCAAACAAGATCAGCAGGAAGATCGCGAACAGAAAACCTGGGATGGCATACCCCACGATGATCGCCCCGCTGGTCCAGACGTCAAACCGACTGCCGTCGCGGATCGCTTTGCGGATGCCAAGGGGGATCGAGAATAGGTAAATCAGCAGCGTCGACCACAACCCCAGGGACAAGGAAACCGGCATTTTCTCCAACACCATTTCCAGGACGGGGCGGCTTTCGAAATAGCTTTCGCCGAAATCGAACTGCATATAGCGCCAGATCATATTCAAGAAACGTTCCACCGGGGGCTTGTCCAGGCCGAACTCTTTTTCCAACTGTGCGATGTATTCTTCTGGCAGACCGCGCGAACCAAGGTAACGATCGTTGCCGGCCCCCACAGAATCCTCGGGGATACCTGCGTCCCCTGTGCCGGAAATCGCGCCAAACACGTCCCCCTCGCCCTCAAGATCAGCAAGGATTTGTTCAATCGGGCCGCCAGGCACAAATTGGGTCAAGGCAAAGTTCACCACCATCACCCCCAACAACGTGGGGATGATCAACAGCAATCGTCGAAGAATATAGGCGCCCATCGGGTTACAGCGCGCCCGCGGCTTTCAAGGCCTCGGCCTTTTCCGCGTTGAACCACCAGAAATCCAACTGCCCCAAGGCATGGGGCGGCAGGGGCGGATGTTCATACATGTCCCAATACGCCACCGTGTGCACGTCCTTGAACCACTGCATCACCGCGAACCGCTTGGACCGCAGAACCCGGTCCAGTGCTTTGACCGATGCGGTCAATTCTTCGCTGGTGTCAGATGCAATCACCACATCCACCAACGCATCCACCGCTGGGTCTGAAAGACCCATCAGATTGCGCGTTGACCCTTCCATGGCTTCGGTCGCGAACCACTGTTTCAAACCGCTGGATGGTTCATAGGGCATGCTGATCACATGGGTCGTCATGTCAAAATCATACGAACGGGTGCGTTCTTGTTCTTGGGCGGGATCAACCCGGTCCAACTTGGCATCAATCCCAAGGGACTTCAGGTTTTCAACGAAGGGGTTAATGATCCGGTCCCAAGCTGTGGAACTTTCCAAAAATTCGACGGTCAACACTTCACCATCTTTACGGCGCAACCCGTCTGTTGCCGACGGAACCCAGCCCGCTTCATCCAAAAGGGCAGACGCTTTGCGCAAATTCCGGCGATCCAACTGGCGCGAACCGGAACTGGCGGCCATCACCGCCTCGTCCGTCAAGACCTTTGCATCCAGGTCGCCATTATCCACCAAGGATTGAAGGATTTCCAATTCACGTCCTTGCGGCACACCGGTGGCCCCCAAGTCAGAATTGTCCCAAAACCCATTCACCCGTGCGTACAGATCGTAGAACAAGGCTTCGTTTGACCATTCAAAGTTGAACATCAAGGACACGGCCTCGCGCACGCGGATGTCTTGGAATTTGTCTTTGCGCAGATTGAAAACAAACGCCTGACCGGGCGCTTTGTTGCCATCGGGCAATTCAGTTTTGATCACGTGGCCTTTGTCGATCGCATCGAAATCGTACCCAGTGCCCCAAAGCCGAGATGTGTTTTCCGACCGGAACGTGTACGTCCCGACCTTAAACCCCTCAAACGCCAGCTGGTTGTCGCCGAAATATACCACGCGAATTTCATCGAAATTGTTGCGGCCCACATTCATGGGAAGATCGTTCCCCCAATAGTCAGGGTTCTTGCGGTATACGATTTCAGCGTCGGGGCGATGGCTTTCATATACGTAAGGACCCGTACCCGGGGGGGGAAGTTTCCAGATTTCATCGATGCCAAGATCGTTTTCTTCGAAATACTTCTGGTTCATTGGCCCAATGATCGACGCCAAACCCACGCGGTCGCGGACGGGGCTGTCATCATTAAAGGTGTATTTGATCCGATAATCATCCAGCACCTCAACGTCTTTTACGAAGGAACCAAAGGCCGCCCGAAACGAGGGCAGACCTTCTGCCATGAATTTATCGAACGCGAATTTAATGTCGTTGGCGGTGGCTGGGGTGCCATCCGAGAACGCGATGTTCGGGCGCAAGTTGAAGATCACCCATGAAATATCGGAAGGGTATTCCAATGTTTCGCACAACAAACAGTAGCTGGAATTAATATCGTCGGCTGTGGCCACCATGATGTCTTCAAAACCAATCGTCGCAAGGGACGCTGCATTGCCTTTGCGGGTGTACGGGTTGAAGCTGTTGAAGGGGGTTCTGGCCCACTGCGAAATGTATCCGCCCTTGGGGGCGTCGGGGTTCACGTAGTCCAGATGTTTGAAATCTGCATCGTACTTAAGATCGCCAAAGAAAGAATACCCATGGCTGACAGTCACATTTTCATGGTCGTTTGAAAGCGCCCCAGACGCCAACAAGGCCCCACCAGCCACCAGCAATCCACCTAACAAAAGTGGCTTCAGTGATTTGTGCGTTTTTGCCTGCACAGCTGCTTTGGAATTTCCCATGATATTCTCCCCTTTTGTCACCAGGCCGCAAAGCCCGTCACAAGATACTTAGCGCATTAACACCAGTTGTCTTAGGGAACGCAATAAACCTAAAGCGTTTGTGAAAGGGGCGTGGGGTGTACCAAGTGCCGCACCGCGCAATCAGATTATTCAGTTTGGGCAGCCAGATAGGCGATCAAGTTCGCGCGGTCTGCTGGTTTGGCAAGGCCGTTGAACCCCATGGCTGTACCAGGTGCCCAAGATTTTGGCTTTTCCAAGAACCCGTTCAGGTTTTCTGGGGTCCAAACTTCGGCGACTTTCACCAATGATCCAGAGTACCCAAAGCCATCAACCGACGAAATATCGCGACCAACAACGCCCACCAAATGGGGGCCTGTGCCGTTTTTGCCTGCCTCTAAACCGTGGCATGCCGCGCATTTTTTGAAAACACGCTCGCCTTTGCTGGCGTCGGCGCTGGCCAACAGCGTTGCAAAGTCAGGACCTTCGTCCACTTCTTCCGGGGCATCCTCCGCGCCAGTGTCGATGGTATAGGCTTGGTGATGATCGTCACCGTGATGCGCCGGGCTGTAGATTTGGCCACCAAGCCAATTCCCCAACACAAGAACGAGCATTGCACAGCACAAAGCGGCAACGATTTTATTGATTGTCATTGTGTCGATCATGACGCGGTCCATCTCTTGACGTTATATAAGCGTTCTGTAGTCCTTTCACGGGTTGTATGGCAAGGTATACAAACCGCGACCAATCGCCTTTTTGGCAAATAATTTTCGGGAAACACCATGACCGCAAAAATCGCATTCCAAGGCGAACTTGGCGCATACAGCCACGAAGCCTGTTTGGCCGCCCGTCCAAATCACGATCCCCTGCCCTGCGCGTCTTTCGAAGATGTTTTTCAAGCCGTGAATTCAGGCGGCGCGGAACTGGCGATGTTACCGGTGGAAAATTCCACCTATGGCCGGGTTGCGGATATTCATCGGCTTTTGCCCGACAGTGGATTGCATATCGTCGATGAAGAATTCGTCCGGGTGCGCATCAGTTTGCTGGCGCTGCCGGGTGTGACCCTGGACCAGATCGAGGTGGCCCGTGGGCACCTGGTGATTCTGCCCCAATGTCGCGGATTTCTAGACACCCACGGCATCCGTGCAGAGGCCGCAACGGACAACGCAGGGGCGGCTGCGGACATTGTCAAAGCCCAGGAAAAGAACGCGGCTGCCCTTGCGTCACAACTGGCGGCAAAAACATATGGCATGGATGTTTTGGCAACCGACATCGAAGATCAGGGCCACAACACCACGCGATTTTTGGTGATGTCACCGGGCGAAAATGCCGAACGCCGTGCCGACAAAATGATCACCAGCTTTGTCTTTCAGGTGCGCAACATTCCAGCCGCGCTTTACAAAGCCATGGGCGGTTTCGCCACCAATGGCGTGAACATGATCAAATTGGAAAGCTACATGGTGGGCGGCGCATTCACGGCGACGCAATTTTACGCAGATATCGAAGGCCACCCCGATGATCCCAACGTTATGCTGGCGATGGAAGAGTTGGGATTTTTCACTGACATGGTGCGGATACTGGGCACATACCCCGCATCCCCCACACGAACGGGCTAATCCTCAGCTTTGTTCGATGTCCTTGGCAAAGTTGGATACCCGGTTCTTGAAACGGGTTTTCAATGTGCCTTGGGCCAACTTCAAGGACTGGATGAGCACGCGCGCGGGAAGTGTTTTGGGGCGCATATCAACGCCGACCTTCATCCGCGTTTTGCCCTGTGACAACGACCGCAGTTCAATGTCTAGATAGCCATGAATTCCCGATGAAATCGCGGTGGCCTTTACCGTTTCTGGCCCCGTCAATTCTTCGATGGTGGCTTTCGCTTCCCGCTTGCGACCGCGGAAACGAAAGTTGATGTCCCATGCCATACCGGGTGCAGGTTCTTTCAACTCGTCCAGTCGTTCGACCTTGGCCCCGCGTTTCAAAAGGGTCTTCTCGAACTTTTCGAAATCAGAAACCGCTGCGAAAACCTTTTCAATGGACGCATCGACGTCCTGTTGGGTTGAAAGTTTCATGGTGCACTCCGGTTATTAATGGCACGCGATTACAGCGATTGTTGCTTATATGTGGTTAATCTAACCGATCTGCCAGCCACCGGGTCAATAAAAAGTGTGCAATCGCCCCTTTTCTGGCGGGTAAAACGGCGGAATTTCGCCCTTCAAAGACCTCAACCATTTCTTCTTTGGTCATCCAGATGGCATCTTCGATCTCTTCAGGGTCCACATTTATGTCCAAGGACGTGGCATGACCGTGGCATCCCATCATCAACGACGCAGGAAAAGGCCAGGGTTGGCTGGCCAGATAGTCGACATGCCCGACACGCACGCCGGTTTCTTCGAACACCTCTCGGCGGACGGCGGCTTCCATGGTTTCGCCAGGTTCCATAAACCCAGCCAAACAAGAATACATGCCGTCGGGCCAGCCTGGGGAACGCCCCAACAACACTGAATTTCCATGGGTCACCAACATGATCACCACTGGATCGGTGCGCGGAAAATGATGCCGCCCGCAAGACCCACAGGTGCGCTGCCAGCCTGCTTTGGCCACGTGCGAGGCGGTCCCGCAGACATTGCAAAACCCGTGCTGGCGATGCCATTCAAAAACGCCCCGTGCGCTGGCCGCCAATTCGGCATCCCGCGCCGATATGCGCGTCATGTTCTGGCGCATTTCTACAAAGGTATGATCCCCCGGCAAATCAGGATGTTTTTGAAGCGACGCATCCAAAAACGCATTCAGCGACTCTGGCATCTCCCCGGGAACCCACGGGGATATATCCGCCGCGAAATGAGGGGCACCTTCGTCAGACAAACCAAGGAACACCAAATCCCCGGCCTGATCCGTCAGGACGGTGTGGTCCAACGCCACTTGCGCCAGCACAGCTGGTCCCCGTTCCAGCCCTACAAGACAGGGCTTGCCGCGCCAGAACAAACAGGTCTGCGCGTTCTGTGATTTTTTCAAGGCCGCTTGGGCGTCATCGTCCCGCAAATGGGCCGCACGGTTCAAATTGGACCCACCCAGGGTCACGTCTTCTGCAAATTTCATGAACGACGGGATGACATCCAGTTTGGCTTTTGTCCATCAACGGCTTGCATCGCGACACGCCCAAGCTTATCTGAAGGTCGAGAGGTTGGCGCGGGAAGGTGACTCGCCAACCTGGTCAGGTCCGGAAGGAAGCAGCCACAACGATACTCACTGTCGTCGTTGTCCAGCCTCTCACCACAGCCCCTTCTTAAAATGAGCCGTGAAAATATGCCCGTCCAGCATGGACGCGTCGCCACGGACTGACTAGGTTATCGCCTGACGAAGGACGTATCCCATGACCGACACCCCCGCCTATCAAGTGCTTGCCCGAAAGTATCGGCCGGAAACCTTTGCCGATTTGGTGGGGCAAAGTGCGATGGTGCAAACGTTACAAAACGCCTTTGCCGCCGGTCGCATTGCCCAAGCATTTGTCATGACGGGTATTCGCGGTACGGGCAAAACAACGACCGCGCGTATCATTGCCAAAGGTATGAACTGCATCGGCCCCGATGGCACAGGCGGCCCCACCACCGATCCTTGTGGGACATGCGAACACTGCACGGCCATCATGGAAGGCCGCCATGTGGACGTTCTGGAAATGGACGCCGCCAGCCGCACGGGCGTGGGCGACATTAGGGAAATCATCGATTCCGTGGCATACCGCGCGGCATCCGCCCGGTACAAAATATACATCATCGACGAAGTGCACATGCTGTCCACCAGCGCGTTCAACGCGCTGCTGAAAACGCTGGAAGAACCGCCAGAACATGTGAAGTTCATTTTTGCCACCACAGAAATTCGCAAGGTCCCGGTGACAGTCCTGTCGCGTTGCCAACGCTTTGATCTGCGGCGCATTGAACCCGAAGACATGATTGCCTTGCTGCGCAAGATTGCCGCCGCTGAAGGTGCCGAAATCGCAGAAGACGCCTTGGGTTTGATAACACGCGCCGCAGAAGGATCCGCGCGCGACGCCACATCCCTGCTGGACCAAGCCATTTCCCACGGCGCGGGTGAAACCACGGCTGACCAAGTGCGGGCCATGATTGGCCTGGCGGACCGGGGCCGTATTCTGGACCTGTTCGATCTGATCCTAAAGGGCGATGCGGGGGGGGCGTTGCAAGAACTGGGCGCGCAATACGCCGATGGTGCCGATCCCATGGTGGTCTTGCGCGATCTGGCGGACGTAACCCATTGGACCAGCGTCATCAAAATCACACCGGACGCCGCCGAAGACCCCACCATTGGCCCCGACGAAAAAGCCCGTGGCCTTGCTATGGCGCAAGCGATTCCCATGCGGGTGTTAAGTCGGATGTGGCAAATGTTACTGACCGCATTGGAAGAAGTGGGCCGTGCCCCCAACGCGATGATGGCCGCAGAAATGGCCGTGATCCGACTGACCCACGTGGCGGATTTGCCCACGCCGGATGATTTGATCCGCAAGCTGAAAGACACCCATCCCCCTGCGCCCCCAGCCCCGACGATGCCCGCACCGGGCGCACCGTCTGGCCCCATTCAACAGATGCAATCGACGCCAACCCAGGGTGCGACGGCCTTGGCTGTGGATACGGACGCGCTAGCGCGGTTCGTACGATTTGAAGACGTGGTCGAATTGATCCGCGCCCACCGGGATGTGAAGTTATTGGTGGAAATCGAAACCTGTGTTCGGTTGGTCAGCTACACGCCCGGGCGGATAGAATTCGAACCCACAGATAACGCCCCCCGTGATTTAGCCGCGCGGATTGGATCACGGTTACAGGCCTTCACTGGGAACCGGTGGGCCGTGGTCATTGGGTCCGGCGGGGAAAGTACAATCGCAGAAGTACGCGATGCCGCCGACCTTGCCCTGAAAGCCGAAGCCACCGACCACCCCATGGTGCAAGCCGTGTTCGATGCCTTTCCGGGTGCAAAAATCTTACAAATCAGAACCTTGGCCGACATCGCCGCGGAAGCTGAAACCGAAGCCTTGCCTGAAGTTGACGATGAATGGGACCCATTCGACGAAGACTAAGGGCGCAATTTTAAGACAACCAAAGGAATACAGTATGTTCAAAGGACTGGGTCAGCTGGGCGACATGGCCGGCATGATGAAAAAAGCGCAGGAAATGCAAACCAAGATGGCGGAAATGCAGGACGCGCTGGACGGCATCGAAGTGGTGGGCGAAAGCGGTGCAGGGCTGGTAAAAGCCACGGCCAACGCAAAGGGTGTTTTGCGCGCATTGGACATTGACCCCACCATCTTTGACCCCAACGAAAAAGAAGTGGTGGAAGATCTGATCCTGGCCGCCATCAAAGACGCGCAGACCCGGGCAAAAGATAAGATGGCCCAGGAAATGGGCAAGCTGCAGGAAGAAATGGGTCTTCCCGCCGATATGAAACTGCCTTTCTGATCTCGTTGGCCCCGCATGTCGGGGCCGATTATCCTTGAAGGTGTGACCGTTACCTGATTCCCTACGCCCAACCGGGTGGAGGAACACATGGCAGATGCCCCCAAAGATCTGGAAAATTTGATCGACTTGATGGCGCGACTGCCCGGCCTGGGGCCTAGATCGGCGCGTCGGGCAGTTCTGTACATGATAAAGAAGCGCGCTTTGTTGATGACGCCCCTGGCTGATACCTTGGTTCAAGTCGCCAACAGCGTGCGCGAATGCCTGACCTGCGGCAACGTGGGCACCAAAGACACCTGCGATATCTGCGACAGCCCCAAGCGCGCGAACGGTGAACTTTGCGTTGTGGAAGATGTGTCTGATCTTTGGGCCATGGAACGGGCCGGCATGTTTCGCGGCAGATACCATGTTTTGGGCGGCACCTTATCAGCGCTCGATGCCATCGGCCCCGAAGAACTGCGCATCCCCAGGTTGTTGCGCCGCGTGCAAGATGAAGAAATCACCGAAGTAATCCTTGCCCTAAACGCGACGATGGATGGCCAAACGACCGCCCACTATATCGCTGATCAGCTGTCTGGTGTGCGTGTCACCTCCCTGGCCCAGGGCGTGCCCATCGGCGGAGAGTTGGACTATCTGGACGATGGGACAATCAGTGCCGCGCTAAAAGCCCGAAAAGAACTTTAAGTGGTCCAGCCCCTGCCGACATTCCGTCACATTTGAATGGAATTTGAGAGTTACTGTAAGGGGATGAAAGACAGATGAAAGTTAACACTTCTGCTCGCACAGTGACAGTGGACCCCACCCTAGCCATCTTGGCTTGTATCGGCATCGTGTTGGCGATTGCGACGTTTTGCCTGTCGTCGCCATTTAGCGGACCCGCCGTGGCGGAAATTCACTTGGGCCAATAAGGCCCTTTAGTCACTGTTACCAGAAGCGCCCGGCCTGCCAGCCGGGCGCTTTTTTTGTTTCAATCAATCGGGTTGATCGTCATCGTCGTCGGGCAAGTTGAAGAAACTGTCCGCGTCGATGGTGTCTTCTTTTTTGTTTTCTTCACGATCATCCGCCAGTGTGAACGCTTCCAAACCGGAAATGCTGGATGGCATTTTGGGTTCGGGGTCCATGCCCAGGCTTTGTTCTGTGCTGACCAATTTGCGACGTTCGTCGTCCGTCATGGCACTGCCTTCGCGTTCTTTCTTGGCGTTGGCTTTTTGAACGGCCGCGTCCAGTTCGGTTTGTTTACACAGCCCCAAGGCCACCGGATCGATGGGCTGGATATTGGCAATGTTCCAGTGCGTGCGTTCGCGAATGGCCTGGATCGTGGGCTTTGTGGTGCCCACCAATTTGGACACTTGGCCGTCCGTCAATTCGGGGTGGAATTTCACCAACCATAGGATCGACGCAGGACGGTCTTGGCGTTTGGACAAGGGTGTATACCGGGGACCCCGGCGTTTTTCTTCGCCCTGAGCCGCCGCATAAAACTTCAACTTCAACGGATGCAGCGGGTCTTCTTGCGAACGATCCAAGTTTTCTTGGGTCAGCTGGTTGTTGGCCACGGGATCAAACCCCTTCACGCCAGTGGCAACATCGCCATCCGCGATGCCCTGCACTTCTAACTCGTGCATCTCCACGAAATCAGCAATCTGTTTGAAGCTGAGGGTGGTATTATCCACCAGCCAAACAGCGGTGGCTTTGGCCATAATTGGTTTGCCAGACATGGTCGCCCTTTCCTTTAGGTACATCTTCCCCGACGGCTTGCGCCGGTCCCGGGTTTTGGCGGGACGAGTTTCCATTGTCGGGGAACTTGAGGGGGGTATAAGGATCAAAACCATAAAGGAAAAGCCCATGCTGCGCGTTTTGGCATTGCTGATGATCTTACCCGGTGCCCTGGCCGCAAAGGGTGAAAAACCAGGCGACTTCGATTACTACGTCTTGGCGTTGTCGTGGTCCCCCAATTGGTGTCTGCACGAAGGCAACGCCAAGGGCAGTCCGCAGTGTGATTTGGATGCAGATTACGGATGGGTTTTACACGGGCTTTGGCCGCAATTTGAAAAGGGCTGGCCCAGTTATTGCCCCAGCACATTCCGCAATCCATCCCGCAGCATGACCAATGGCATGGTGGATATCATGGGCACGTCTGGTTTGGCGTGGCATCAATGGAAGAAACACGGCGTATGCGCGGGTGTGGATGCGGCGGAATACTACGACATGTCGCGCAAGGCATACGGCCAGATCACCCGGCCCGCCGCGTTCCGCAAATTGCCCAAACCCGTGACCTTGCCCGCGTCGTTGATTGAAGACGCCTTTCTAAACGATAATCCCCAGCTTAAGGCCGATGGCCTGACAGTGACGTGCAAATCCAATGCCATTCAGGAAGTGCGCGTCTGCTTGACCAAAGACCTGGAGCCCAGGGATTGTGGGCGTGATGTGATCCGGGACTGCGAACTGCAAAAAGCA
>ENA-ORXR01001617-ORXR01001617.1-marine-metagenome-genome-assembly--contig:-NODE-1617-length-23483-cov-13.253354_pt1 | contig 23483 bp, 20 predicted proteins | sample MGYA00237866_ERZ511479 | MGnify/ENA metagenome assembly ERZ511479 | reverse complement strand
CGAAAAACATCACGACGTCTTCTGTCATGGCGCAAGAGTGGCACTATAGTTATAGTTCAAATTACGGCTCGCCTAAGCAAGACCCAAAAGACTTGCCCCTGACGGATATCAGCCTGTCTCCTGATAAGAAATCCGTGACGGTCAATTTGAGTTTGACTGAAGGGAAAGTCGTTATGATTGATGTCTCAAAACTCAAAAGCAAGAGCGGGCGTTCCACCAGTGTTGGAAAAGTTTATTACACCTTAAATAAAATTCCGAAATGAATGTCCTCTCGGGAGGGATAAATTTTTTAAGTTGGACTTAAACTCTCTTTCAGAATTTGGCTTTGTCACGTCAATGACCACTTATCCGCAGGCGTAGGTGATTTCATCGGACTGTTTTATCTCGCGCAAGCGCCGAGTGGAAAGCTCCTAAAAAATGCTCGGGCCGACCCCAAGATGCATAACTTTGATGATATCGCCTGCCGCCCACGGGCCCGCATTGGACGGCAGCTGGATCAAAGCGTTGGCCTCCGCGAGTGGTGTGATGAGAGAACTGTCTTGCCTCGGGAAGCTTTCAGCCCTCAGCTGTAAGGAGTGCAGAGAAAGCCTTCCGCGTAAATAGGTCTCACGCGGACCATTCGCAGAGATGTCATTGCCGAGAACCGCGTCAACCAAATGAACGGTCTCACACAGTCCGAGAAGCGGTTTTAAAAACAAATGTGCGCAAACGCTTGCTGAGGCAGGATTGCCAGGCAGGCCCAGCACGCGCTGCTTTCCCTTTGCGGCGAACCATGTGGGCTTGCCGGGCTTTACGGCGACTTTATCAAATAGGATCCTGAACCCGGCGGCTTTGAACGCAGCGCGCATATAATCGTAATCCCCAACTGAGGCTCCGCCTATAGGCACGACAATGTCTGCCTGTTTGGCGGTTTCAATCCGCTCGACAATGGCACTCAAATTATCGGCCACTATACCAAGGTCGACAAGGTCTGCACCCCAATTGCGAACCATCGCGGCTAGGCCTAAAGAGTTTGATCCGATGATCTCTCCCGGTTTCAACTCGCTCCCGGGCGGTTTTAATTCATTTCCGCTTGCGAGTATCGCAACTTTTAAAGTGCGGTAGATTTTGACGGCAGAGTTATTTCCGGACGCAGCAAGCGTGATGTCTGCGGGGCCCATTATCCGACCTTTTGGAACCAGCACGTCGCCTTTTAGGAAATCCATCCCAGCCTTGCGAACATAATGAATTCTATCTTGGCTTTCGTTAATCAAAATCGCCCCATCAGAGCGCGTGACATTTTCTTGAATGACAACGGTCTCTGCTCCGGCAGGAATTTGGCCGCCTGTAAAAATGCGGACCGCTTCTCCATTTGAGACATCGCCTTCAGAAGGAGAACCCGCCGGGGCTTCCCCGCTTACGGTAAGGCGCGTGCCGGATTTTGCGTCACTCAACTTAACGGCGTATCCATCCATTGCCGAAACATCAAAAGGGGGCATGGAAAGTTTGGCGATCAAATCCACCGCGCACTGAAGGCCCAGTGCGGCGTTCAAATCAACGTCTTCAATATCGCGATTGGGACGATTTTGGACCAGCAACTTGACGGTTTGGGAAACTGAAATCATCAGGATAACTAGGCAGAATTCCGGTTCGGATAAAGCAAATATGTTTTTCAGAACGCGCTCGGATAGATCGGTATAGGTTTAGAATCGGCACCACAAGCAGCCAAAGCCGGAGATCAGGCTACGATGACCTCCGAACCACTTTTTGACCGGACATAGGCGAGTTTCCCCGTTCAATCGAAAGAGGGTGAAGTCGCGTTACGGTGGAAGCCTGGCACTGCTTTTTTAGTTATCACTTTTGCGCGATAGAAAGTGAGTTGGATTTGATTGGATTGAGAGTTAAAGCGCGAGACTAGATTCAGAAAAGTATGAGCCAAATGAGTAGCCATCAAATACTGCCCAAAGCTAAATTTTCCGATCCCCGTCAAACGATGAAAGGGGATTCTCGGGCTTGGGTTAAATATGAAGGGACGAAAACCCTGTGGTTCAACACGGGAACGCTTTGTAATATCGAGTGTCTGAACTGCTACATTGAGAGTTCACCAACGAATGACAGACTGGTTTACCTGACCGTAAATGATGTCATCCCGTATCTGGAGGAGTTGGACGCCGCCGGAGAGCACGGCGTCGAAATCGGATTTACAGGAGGTGAGCCGTTTTTAGCCCCCGATATGGTGCCTATCATAGAAGCCGTCGTTAGCAGGGGACACCGCGCATTGATTTTAACGAATGCTATGAAACCTCTGATGCGCAAGCGGGTTCAAAATAGTCTCAAGACTTTGCAGGAAAAGTACAACAAGCAAATGCGTTTTCGGGTCAGTCTGGATCATTATTCAGAAGAACTGCATAATGTGGAACGTGGTAGGGGGGCGTTCGCATCTGCCTCACTCGGGCTTAGCTGGCTTGCGGCAGAAGGGTTTGAGCTTGATCTCGCCGGCCGTACCGTCTGGGGTGAAGATGAGGATGTCTCGCGCGCGGGATATGCAAAGCTCATTGAAGACTTTCAACTCGGTATTGATCCGGCTGACACGTCCCGCTTGGTCCTCTTTCCGGAAATGAAGGCAACAGATGACCCACCGGAAATCACAACGGCGTGCTGGGGAATTTTGGACAAATCGCCCTCGGACCAAATGTGCTCAAACAGCCGGATGGTCGTGAAACGAAAAGGTGCCGAAAAGACTGTTGTTGTCGCCTGTACCCTAATTGCATATGATGGGCGCTTCGAGCTGGGAGATACGCTTGAGGAAGCGCGGAAGTCCGTCTCACTCAACCACCCTTATTGCGCGACGTTTTGTGTTTTGGGCGGCGGAAGCTGCTCCGCTTAAACCGAATAAATTATTCTGAAGGAAAAGATCCACATGTTACATGAAGTTGTAAAAAATTATTACGGAGACACTCTAGGGGGAACCTGTGATTTGAAGACGGATGCTTGTTCGACTTTGGAAATTCCAACCCTCCAAATCCGAAATGCGCTGAGCGATATCCACGATGAAGTTTCCGGTCATTACTACGGTTGCGGCTTGGCTATCCCGGAATGTTTGGACGGTTTGAAAGTTCTGGATTTGGGCTGCGGCGCCGGGCGCGATGTTTACGCTCTCGCGAAATTGGTCGGACCAAACGGTCACGTCGTGGGTGTTGATATGACACCCGAGCAATTGGAAATCGCGCGCAGACATGAAGACTGGCACGCGAAAAAGTTTGGCTATGACAAGCCTAACACGCGGTTCCTCGAAGGCTATTTAGAAAAACTGGACGAGCTTGATCTGGAGAAGGGCAGCTTTGATCTTATTATTTCGAACTGCGTCTTCAATCTTTGCGTTGATAAACCGGCTGTTTTCCAATCTTCCTATGATTTGTTGAAAGATGGTGGTGAAATTTATTTTGCGGATGTCTATTCTGACCGCCGCATTCCGCAGCATTTGATCGACGATGAAGTGCTTTACGGCGAATGCCTCTCCGGCGCGCTTTATTGGGACGATTATCTTGAAATCGCGAAACGCGCCGGATTCGCTGACCCTCGCGTTTTTGAACACAGACCGCTTTCCATCGTGGACCAAAAAGTCAAAGACAAGATTGAAGGTATTAAATTTGCCTCTGTGACTGCGCGTCTCATGAAGCTCAGCAATGCTGACGCAGGCTGTGAAGATTACGGTCAGGCCGTCATTTATAAAGGCGGCATCCCGGGTATGGAGCGCGTCTTCAAGCTCGACACGGATCACGAAATCGAAGCAGGCCGGGTCTTCCCAGTTTGCGGGAATACGTTGGCGATGCTGACCGATACGCGTTTCGCGCCTTATTTCGAAATTCTAGGTGAAGGCAAAACCCATTTGGGAAAATTCCCGGATTGCAAAGCGCCGAATATTTTCGGCAGCGCCGCTGAGGATACCGTGGATTTCGCCGGTAGTGCTTGCTGTTAGCCTGCAAAGACATCTGTCATGTTTAAAAAGTTTGGCGCTCTCTGTTTGGCGCTGTTTTCAGCCGCGTGTTCCGCACCGGACGCAATCTATGTTTCCGGCTCGTCTACGGTCCTCCCGCCCGTTTCAAAAGCGGCTGAGAAATTCTCCGCGGAAACAGGCATTTCCGTTATCGTCAATGCGGGCGGGTCAGGCGGCGGGTTCAATCAGCTGGCTGAGGGCCAAAGTGACATTGGAATGATGTCGCGCAATATTACGAGCGGTGAATTGGAAGCCTTCAAGACCATCAACTTCACGGAAGTTGCGATTGGTCGAGATGCGGTTGTGCCAAGCATTTCTTCCGAAATTTACGAAGCAGGCGTGACGCTCTTATCAATCTCACAAATTGCGGATATTTATACGGGCGACATTCGGAACTGGTCCGAAGTCGGCGGTCCTGATCGAGATATATTTGTGATCGATAAGGAAGCCAACCGAGGCACTCGGCAAGTGTTTATGGACGTCGTGCTGGGGGATCCAAAAGCTGAAGCTGCCGGGGCTGACTTGGTCACAGGGTCAAACAATGAAGAGCAAACCGCACTTGTTCAAAGCAATGCCGGAATTGGGATGCTGTCTGTGGCATGGTTAAATGATGACGTCCGGGGGCTCGCTATCGTTCTTCCGAACGGCAAAACAATTGAGCCCTCTATCGAAAATATTCGCGCAGGCACCTATCCCTTTGTTCGGGATTTAAATGTTGTGAAACGCAGTGATCTCAAACCGTCGGCTAACCAATTCATTACTTATCTGCTGGGCCCTGACGGACAAAAACTCGTAGAAGAGTCAGGCTATATTGGGATTGCCAATTGAGCCTTAGCCTATCTCCCATGCGCTCTTTGCGAGGCCTTCGAAAACTGCAAGGTTTGCGACTTTATGCCTTGGCTTGCGGAACCGTATCCTTAACCATTGTCTTCACGATCATCGCGACATTGTTCCTACAAAGCCTGCCGGTTTTGATGGCGGAAAATACCAACCTCATGGGGACGCATTGGAATCCCGGCAAAGGTCAATTTGGCATTTTACCAATGTTGTTCGGTTCGTTGTTTGTTATGAGCATTGCCGTGGCTGTCGCCTTTCCGCTTGGCCTGCTCGCGGCTATTTACATTGCGGAAACACGGTCCTCCAAATTAAGGCGGGTTTTGAAGTCCTTCCTCGAATTGCTGGCGGGTATTCCCTCTATCGTTTACGGTCTGATTGGTGTTGCCTATCTCAATATTTGGGTTGCCGATTTATTCGACTTGCAATCCGGCCGCGTTATTTTAACCGCGGGTATATTGCTTGGCATAATGATCTTGCCCACGTTTTTGACGCTAACTGAAGATGCCATTTCTGCGGTCCCGGTCAAATTCCGGGAGAATGCAAAGTCTCTCGGGCTCTATCGCCATGAGGTTTTCTTCAGCATTATATTGCCGCAAGCCAAGACGGGAATTGCAGGCGCGGGACTATTGGCCTTGGGCCGCGCTTTGGGCGAGACAATGGCCGTCATGCTCGTGATCGGATCTTTGGACCGATTGCCGAAACCGCTGCTAAACCCCTTATCATCCGGACAAACCATCACCTCTAAACTCGGCCGAGAAGTGCCTGAAAGTGCTTTCGGCTCCGTGCATTTCAGCGCTTTGGTTTTCATGAGCCTGATCATCGTCTGCATCACAGTCACCCTAACGATTGTGTCCCGATATTTATTTCGGAAGACCGGCGCGGATGTCTAGGACCTTCAACATTAGGTACGCTAAGGAGCGGGGCTTCGCGTTTATCATGCGTCTCTCCCTGTTGATTTGTGCAGGAATCCTAACCTTTCTGCTTGTGTCAATCTTCGTTAAAGGCATTGGCGCGATAAGCCTTGAATTTCTATTCACTTCGGCCAGGGAATTTGGCCGGTCGGGCGGCATTATTTACCAGCTATTGGGCAGTCTTTTGATGGTGCTCGTGGCGATATTGATAGTCGTTCCTGTGGCTGTCGGCACCTCACTGTTCCAATATGCCTTCAACACTAAAAAGGGCATTGCCTATCTGCTGGAGCAAAGCCTCTATGCCTTGAATGCTATCCCGTCGATTACCTACGGTATTTTCGGCCTGATATTCTTCGTCAATGTCTTGAACACGGGGATCTCTTGGTTCGTCGGCTCAATAATATTGGCCATTATGATGCTGCCAACGGTGACCCTATCGACCTATCAAGCGATGACCGCCATTCCCAAAATTTATCAGGAGAACGCGGCGGCTTTGGGGCTTAAAAAGTCTCAAATCATTCGGCGCGTGACGTTGCCGCAAAGCCTTCAAGGTATTGTCACGGGATCGTTAATTGGCTTGGCCCGCGCTATCGGTGAAACTGCGCCTATCATGTTTATCGCGACAGCATTTTCAGGGGTGTCAGTGCCCCGAAGCTTGGCCGAGCCCGTTTCGACCTTGCCGACGCACATTCTGGAACTCGCCCAACAATCGACCGACCCGCAAGCTCTACAGAACGCTTGGGGCGCGAGTTTAGTTTTGATATTACTTGTAAGTGCTTTCAGCCTCTTGGCGCTTTTTGCTCGCAGTTATCTTCGAAGGCAGGGCCGGAAATGATGAACGGACCCGCCTTATCTTTGGTCAGTGACAATCCGGTGAACGCGGCTGATACCTTGCCTCACGCTGTTCATCTTGAAGGGTTTTCAGCCTATTACGGAAAAAACTGCATCGTATCAGATGTAAATTTAAGGCTTCCTCAAAAGGGCGTCACCTCTTTGGTTGGACCGTCTGGGGCGGGTAAGTCGACAATATTAAGATGGCTCAACCGTATCAATGAAGAGACCGAAAACGCCTCCTTCTCCGGCTCTATCAACGTTTTGGGTAAGGACGTCTTGATCGGTTACCCGGATGTTACGGAATTGCGCCGCAGGGTTGGGATGGTGTTCCAGCAGCCCTGTGTTTTTCCCTGCTCAATTTACGACAATATGCTCATGGGCCTTCGACACCGAAAATTCTCGAAAACGGAGGCACGTGACATTGTCGAGGCGGGCTTAAAATCCGCATCAATCTGGACCGAAGTGTGCCACAGGCTCGAAGAACGAGCCGATTCATTGTCTTTGGGACAACAACAACGTCTGTGTTTGGCACGCACCTTGGTTTTAAAGCCCGACGTGCTTTTATTGGATGAGCCGACCGCGTCGATCGACCCGGTTTCGGCCCGCGCGATCGAAGATCTTGTCATTTCATTGGGGCGCGAAATTTCTGTCATCATGGTCACGCATAATATCGCACAAGCCAAACGTATTTCAGACCACGTTGTATTTCTCTGCGACGGTGAAATTGTAGAACAGGGCTCGCGGGCTCATATGTTCTCGACTGGCAGTTCCGCAAAAACAAAGACCTATATTACAGAAGAATTTTGTGACTGTTAGGCGCAGAGCCGTCCGTGCTCATCAATGAGAAGTTCGCCGTCCTCTTTATAAAATGGCCCCTTGGGTTTATTTTCCAATACATCCAGAACAGCCTCGCTGGGTCGGCAAAGTTTGACGCCTTTTGACGAGCAAACAATCGGACGGTTCACAAGAACCGGATGTTCCAACATGCAGGCTAAGATGTGCTCTTCGGAGTTACCATCTTCCAAAAGTCCTAATGCCTTGGCAGGTGACTTTGTTTTGCGAAGCGCTTCACTTGGTTGCAGGCCCGCTGCAGCGAGTAGGGCGAGAAGCTGGGAGCGTGTCCAACCTTCATTCAAATAGTCTACAACAACCGGATCATATCCGGCAGCACGAATAAGGCCTAGAACATTGCGAGAGGTCCCGCACTCAGGGTTGTGATGGATAACAATCATGTCGTTCATTTTTTCGGCCCGTGCGGCGAATCCCAAAAATCACCAAAGCGCATATCGAGATGTAGGGTGGAATCCGAGATTGTCTTCTTTGTATAAGTCATTGATATCGGACTACGTGAAAATTTGACATGAGGCGAGCTTGAAATTTATCACCTCGCCAGCGAACCAGACTTGAATAATGCTGCGATCCGCCGGGATTTTGGACACAACAGCAAAGGGTTTGTCAGGGCCGAAAGCGGCGCTCGTCCCTCTGCTGCCAAAAAAATAATTGATGACGCGAATGTTGTATTCGATCTGATAGCGAATGGCGTAATCAAGTTCGCCAAATCCGGCTCCTTACATCTCAAATATCAATCCCGTTTGGTGAAATTCTACATTACATGCATGTCCGTTATGTAGCAAAGCCGATGAAAATGAAGTCAGACTATCTGCCAACTAATTTCGCGAGGCTCTCTATTTGGTCGGCTTCGGCCGCAGGCTTATCCCAACGAATTCTGTGAATGCGCGGAAACCTGAGGGCGTAGCCGGATTTATGTCTTGTGCTGATTTGCGCCGCGTCAAAGGCAACTTCGAAGACCAGTTCTTTCTCGACTTCCTGCACTGGACCGAACCGTTTTAGTTTGTGGCTGCGCACCCAATTATCGATTTTCTTCAGCTCTTCATCTGTAAAACCGAAATAGGCTTTTCCTATCGGAAGAAGCGTGCCGTCCGCCCCCCAAAGACCAAAGGTGTAGTCCGAATAAAATGAGGACCGTTTGCCGGTACCGCGCCGCGCATACATCAGAACGGCGTCGAGCAAAAACGGATCACGTTTCCATTTATACCACGCATGTCTCGGGCGCCCCGAAGCATAGACACTGCCCACATCTTTTATCATGAGGCCTTCGATTAAGCCGCCAGTTTGCGCCGCCTCTTCGCGTAAGGCCGTTAGGTCGTCCGTATTGTTAAAGGGCAATTTTTCCGAGAGCGTGAAGCGACCGTCAGGCTGAGCGGCAATCAGTTTTTTCAAAGCTTCCCGGCGACGAGAGAGCGGCTGTTGCCGTAAGTTTTCAGATTGCCACTCCAACAGGTCATAGGCAATGACGTGGGCGGGTAGTTTTTCCATAAGCGCTTTTGCGGGTTTCTTTTTGTTTAACCGTTTTTGCAAATCATTGAACGATCCTATTTCTCCGCCGGGTCTTACGAGTAACTCGCCATCAATGATGCCGTGAAAGTCAACGGTCTCTGTCAAGTCCGGAAAACTACCTGAGATATCTTCGCCTTTACGCGAGAAAATTTTGACCTCCCGCGTGTTTCCGATTTTACCGTTGGAGGCGACCTGAACACGGATGCCGTCCCATTTCCACTCAGCTTGATGCGTTTGCGGAGTGATACGAGAGAGGTCTTTTTCGACATCAATTGGATGTGCGAGCATGACCGGAGAGAAGGTAACGATGTCGCTCATATCGGGTAGCTCTGCTCTCCCGTCGAGCCAGGCGAAAAGGTCGAGATAGGGCGGTTTCAGCCCGTGCCAAGCAGCCTCGATAATATCAACGTTCACGCCCTTCATTTTGGCGAGGGTTTGCTTGACTGACCGCGCCGACATCCCAATGCGCAGGCCCCGTGTTCCGAGCTTTAACAGCGCCCATCTTTGTGAGGGCGACATATTATCAAGCAGGGTAACCAGATATTTTTGGATACTCGCCTTGTCACGAGATTGGAATTCATCAATCACTTCATGCAAATTGGGCAGGCGGTTGAGCCGAACAGGATCAGTGGATTTCGGCCATGCAAGCGCGACCGTCTCGCTCATTTCGCCGACATAGTGTCGTGACATGTCGAAGAGGAACGGGTCCATCCGTTCCATCATCAGGGACTTGATTACATTACGTTTGAAAAGATCAAAACTTAGCGTGCCGGCAATCGCCGCGAGCGCCCAGCCCCTATCGGGGTCAGGCGTCGCGTGAAGATAATTGGATAGAATTATTTCCTTCGCCAAAGTTGAATTGGTAAAATAGAGGTCGTCCAAGAGTTCTGCGAAACGTTCCATTATTCGACGCTCTCATCACGACCAATCAGGTTCAGCGCTTTGGCTCTCATGCCCCGTTGTTTCAGCGCGTATTCCAGAGCTTCGACGCGGCCATGGGTGATCCAGATGTCAGCGGCTTTGGTCTCCTCGCAGGTCCGGATCAAATCGCCCCAATCCGCGTGGTCGGAGACAACCAGCGCCATCTCTGCGCGCTTTTGTCGAGCACGCGCTCTAATTTGCATCCAGCCACTCGCTACGGTCGGCAGTGGGTCAGCAAAGCGGCGCGACCAACGGTCGTTAATTTGCGCAGGCGGGCAAAGGACGATCTTCCCCTGAAAGACATGCTTATCGGCGCGGGGAATATCGCTAACCATCTCCCACGCGCCAAAGTCCTGCCCGTAACTTTCGTAAAGCTCGGTCAGTTTTTTGAGAGCGCCGTGCATGTAAAACGGGTCTTTATATCCAGCGAGACGCAAGGTCTTCATCACGCGCTGGCATTTCCCTAGCGCATAGACGCCAACAATGTGCGTGCGTTCCGGTAGCGCGTGCAGCGAGCGCAGGAGTTTCTGAACCTCAGCTTCTAAAGGCGGATGCTGAAAAACGGGTAGAGCGAATGTGGCCTCTGTTATGAAAACGTCGCAGGGCACGACTTCGAATGGGGCGCAGGTTGGATCAGGGTGGCGCTTATAATCCCCCGCCGCCACGACGCGTATGCCGTCATATTCCAAAACAGCTTGGGCGGAGCCTAAAATGTGACCGGCACTCGCAAACCAAAGCGTTACCCCGCCGCCCAAATCGAACCGCTGGCCATATGTCAGCCCCGTCTCATGAGTTTCCTCGCCAAGATAATAACGCGTGCGCATGATATCTACTGTCTCGGGAGTGGCAAATACTTCGCCGTGTCCGGACCGTGCATGATCGGCATGACCGTGAGTTATGATGGCACGGCTCACAGCGTCAGCCGGGTCAATATATACATCTGCAGGCACGCAATAAAGGCCTTCAGGGCGAACTTGCATCCATTTTTCTGCTGCGGCGTTAGACATAGGTATCCAATTTAAAAAAAGTTGGGTTTAAAAGGAAGCGAATGACAACGTTAGAAGTTCCCGCAAAAATTGAAGACTGGTTTACCGAGCAAAATTGGCAAGTTCGGGATTATCAGCGCGCGATGGTTGAGGCATTTGTGCAAAAGCGAGATACTTTGCTCATTGCGCCGACCGGAGGAGGTAAAACTTTGGCAGGGTTCCTCCCGAGTCTAATTGATTTGTCAGAAAAGCCCGTGGGCGCGGCGCCAAGTCTTCATACGCTTTATATCTCTCCCCTGCGGGCCCTCACCAATGATATCGAACGAAACCTCAACAGACCCGTGAGTGACCTGAAATTACCAATCACAGTTGGGGTCAGGACAGGTGACACAAAGTCTTATCAACGGTCTAAGCAACGTAAGATCCCGCCTGATATATTGCTGACAACCCCTGAGAGCCTGATGCTGCTATTGTCCTATCCGGATGCGGCAGAGTATTTTCAAAATCTCAAAACCGTCATCATCGATGAGTTGCATAGTTTCGCGACGAATAAACGGGGCGATTTCACCTGTTTGGCCCTGGCGCGATTAAAAACGCTCGCGCCGGATCATATCCGCTTTGGCCTTTCCGCAACAATTGCCGACGCTGGGTCAGCCGCGAAATGGTTGGGCCCGACTGCGAAGCCCGCGGACATTTTGGAGGTCAAAGGTAACACCCCGCCACGTGTCACGATCATGGACGCGGAAACCCGCTATCCACTGGGCGGGCATAATCCGCGCTTCGCCGTGAAGGAAATCTATAAAGCAATCGAAGGCGCGAAGAGCACGATTGTGTTCGTCAATACGCGCGCACAGACCGAATTGCTGTTTCAGCAACTTTGGCAGGTTAATGAATTCGGCCTGCCGATAGGACTCTATCATGGATCCTTGTCTCGGGAACGCCGCCAACGCACGGAAGCTATGATCGCATCCGGCGACATTCGCGCCGTTGTGTCGACGTCCGCCTTGGAAATGGGTATTGATTGGGGTGACGTAGATCTTATCTTGCAGGTCGGCGCGCCCAAAGGCGTCAGCCGCTTGTTGCAGAGAATTGGCCGCTCCAATCACCGAATGGATGAACCCTCCGAAGCTTTGATGGTGCCTTGTAATCCTTTGGAGGCCGTAGAGTGTGCAGTGGCCATTGACGCGATTGGCAAGGGTCAACGCGACGGGGAAGACTATGCTGAAGGCGCAATGGATGTTGCTGTGCAATATATTGTCAACCGGGCCTGCGCCGGAAAGTTCAAGAAGCGTGAGCTACTCAATGAAATTCGAAAGGCCTGGCCTTTTCGTAATTTATCGAAGGCCGATTTCGACCTACTTGTAAATTTCGCCCAAGATGGGGGCTATGCGCTAAAATCATATGATCGCTTCTCACGGCTGAGTGCGACGTCTCGGGGTTACCAAATTTCGACCCCGCAACAGGCCCGCCGCCACCGAATGAATATTGGCACGATTGTCGAATATGCTAAATTGAAAGTCCGCCGCTTTCCCAATCTGAAATCCAAACGGGGGCGCAATATTGGCGATATTGAAGAACGATTCGTGATGGGTCTCGCGCCTGGAGATACGTTTTTGTTTGGCGGGGAGGTTCTGCGCTATCACGGTGTTCGTGACATGGCTTTGGAAGCTAGCCCGGCTCCCAAAAACAGGCCGCCAAGAATTCCTGCCTATGCCGGCGGTATGATGCCGCTATCGTCATTTTTGGCAGATGGAGTTCGCAGCCTGATTTCAGACGAAGCCCGTTGGAAAAACCTGCCCGTTCAAATTCAAAATTGGCTTGCGCTCCAAGCCCGGTTTTCAGCCCTCCCCAATGAAAGCGGCGTGCTAGTCGAGAGCTTTTTTGATCGCGGCCTTAACGTGATCGTCGTGCACAGCTTTGAGGGCCGAAAGGTAAACATGGCTCTTGGGCTCCTCATGACACGCCGGATGGAAAGACAGCGAATAAAACCTGTGTCATATTCTATCACGGACTATGCCCTGACCATAACGTCTCTGGAACGAGTCGAAGACGTGGAGAGCCTTATGTTAGAAGATGCTCTGGCCCAAGAATATGAAAAATGGGTTGTAGAGGCCCCGATGGTCAAACGGAGCTTTCGAAAAATTGCGACGATTTCCGGCCTAACCGAGCAACGCCTTCCCGGTTCGAAACGGACGATGAAGCAAGTGTCATTCAGCACTGATTTGATCTATGATGTACTGCTTAAGTATGACCCGGACCACATTCTATTGCGTATCGCGCGCGAGGAGGCGGAGCGAGACCTTTTGGATATTCCGCGCCTGCGAAACTGGCTTGCAGATATTCAGGGGAAAGTTACTTACAGGGTCCTGCCGCATGCATCGCCGCTCTCTATTCCCGCGATGATGCAACTGGGTAAAGAGACGGTCATCGGGGATGCGAAACTCGCTATTCTGGAGCGGGCAAGTCTTGATGATACGGCTATTATGCGACTGCAAAAGGTTGAAGACTACATCCATGAGCGAGATACAGACCCTAAAGACACGCGCAGGAAAAATTATTCTTGACGCCAGAAAAGTCGCTTATCTCCCAACGAGCCGCTCACTTCTTGTCGCGGACTTGCATTTTGAAAAAGGCAGTTACTTGCGCGAGATCGGGCGATCCGTTTTGCCTGCCTTTGATACGCAAGATACAATTGCACGCCTGTATGATATTGTGAGAGATTATAAACCTGCACGCATCATCGCTTTGGGTGATAGTTTTCATGATATAAATGCAGATGAACGTTTGGCACCACAGGCTGCATTGAAATTAAATGCGCTCAGCAGCTCGGATTGTGAATTGATCTGGATACTTGGCAATCACGATCCTGACATACCATCGGTAGTCTGCGGACGAAGAGAAGATCATATTGAAACAGACGGCTTCTTACTCACGCATCATCCACACGACCCGGATGACGGCGTCAACATTTGTGGCCATTACCATCCAAAAGCGAAAATTTCATCGCCAGCGGGATCTGTTACCGCGCCTTGTTTCGCGATCAGTGAGGACCGCATTGTGATGCCGTCTTTTGGAACTTTTACAGGCGGGCTGTATGTGACAGACCCTGACTTCACTAAGGTGATGCCTAGCCTGCAAGCCATTTCCTTAACGTATGCAAATCGAATATTTGCGATTAAATCTTCAGAAAACTCTTTTTCTACAAAATAAAGAGGTTCGATGACTTTGACACGTTGATTGAACAAGTTGCTATCTTCCAATGGCTGGCTTCATAATCGCAAGCTCGTGCCGTAACGACGAGGTATAATTAGATTTTTGCCTGAGTTCGAAATTTCCGAGTGTATTTCGTGAGATTTGATGCCGCCGGTGGTTGAAGAGGTCGTAGATTTGACTGTGGGCCGGGAGCAATTTTGAGTAGCTTGCATAGATTGAATCGAAATTACATACAAACAGCACAACGAATGTCCGGATGGAGGCGATGACGCGCACAGAATGAGGCTTTCATCGTGTGCGCCTAGCGGAATGTTTCAAATCTGGCATTATCGTGACAAAGCCAAGCCGAATATTCTTAAAAACTCAGCCAATAATGTCGATCATTTTATACCTGCGCTGAACCTAGACTCAGCGACCTATTGAATATGACATATATCAAACTGCGATTCTTTATTACGATTATGTCTGGAGCTGATTTGTATAAGGGGAGAGATATGCAACGAGCCAAACATGGTACATCCATCAATCTGACCACATCCATCATTGCGCTTATGAGTGTTTTGTACGCTGATATGGCTTATGCTCAGGACCAAGCCGACGACGACGTCGTTATTGTTACCTCGCGTCGACAGGCCGAAACACTCATCGAAGTCCCCGTCGCCGTTTCAGCGTTTAATGAAGAAAAAATTGAGAATTTGGGTCTTCGCAGTGTCGATGACGTTGCACGGTTCACGGCGGGCCTCTCGTTTTCACAGGCTTTTGGCCGCACGACCGAACGCCCCGTTATCCGCGGGGCAGCTAACATTTTGGCGGGTGTCCAGTTTGGTGTGGAATCCGGAACAGCTTACTATATTGACGGCGTTTATTATTCCGGTGACTTGCAAGCTCTTGATACGCGAGGGCTAGAGCGGGTCGAGGTTACAAAAGGGGCGCAGTCCGCGCTATACGGCCGGAACAGCTATGCCGGCGCAATAAATTTTGTGACAAAACTGCCAAGCCAGGAAGGATTTGGCGGAAGTGCTGAAGTCTTAGCGGCTGAAGACGGCGAGTTTGAAATTTACGGACGCCTGTCAAACTCAATCGCAGATGGCCGTGTCGGAGCTTCAATTTCGGGCCGATATTATGAGTATGATGGCGACAGTGCCTTCATTAATGCGGATGACGGGTCCCAACTGGGAGGTGAGCAAACCTTCAGCGTGAACGGTGTTTTAGACGCGCAGTTGATGGACAATTTCTCCGTAATAGCGCGTGTCGGCTATACAGAGGATGACGACGGACCACGCCCATTTAGAGTTGTCGGGTCAGAGGAAAATAATTGCTTCCCAGGTTATAGGTCGGGAGCCTATTATGATCCGAACTATCTGAGTTTCCTCAACCCGCCTTTTGCAGGGATTTTCCCGGAATCAGTCACGACGGATAATAATTTCCAGTATTTCTGCGGCAGTTTAGATGAGTTTGAAGATTTGGCACCTGCACAGTCTTTAAACTCGGGACCGTTCTTAGGGGTCGAACGGGAGCAAGTTTTTGGCACGATAAAAACGGACCTTGAATTTGGAAATGGTTATAATCTGACGACACAGTTTGGTTTTCGTGATCAGGAGTTATTACCCGGGGCGGACTCAACGCATCAGGTTGGAACGACGTTCTTTTTCCCGATTAGTCCGTTTTTCTCCATTCCACAACAGGACGGTCTTTTCTATAATGCTTCCCAAACCGACTCATTTGATAATTCAGCGGAAGCACGCATTAGCTCTCCAGTAGATAAACGCGTCAGAGCGTCTGTTGGTATCTTCGGATATGATTTCGAAGAAGAACAGCGTTCCGTCAGTTTTGCTAACCAGGCCAACAACAACTTCGTCTCAGCTAATCCGACAAATATTCGGACTGTGAAGAACCAAGCAATTTTTGGCACATTGGACTTTGACGTGACTGATCAAATTGGGCTTTCTCTGGAAGCACGCTATCAGTCTGAAGAAAAAGGTTTGGAAACCGCAGGCGGATACAATGAATCGGTCACTTTTGACGATTTTATTCCGAAAGCTATCCTTTCCTATGACGGAGGAAATTTCGGGAATGTCTATGCGATCTATGCCAAGGGCATTAAACCCGGCGGCGTTAACGGTCCAACTGGACAACCGGGTCCCGGTGGTGGTCAAAACTTTGAGTTCTACGAGCCGGAAGAAGCCGATAACTTCGAAATCGGATATAAGACGAGGACGGGTGATGGAAACGGTCAGATCACACTTTCAGCGTTCTTCAATGATATCTCGAAATATCAGCTTACGACGCCTGTAAATGCGAACGGCGCCTTGAATTCTGTGGCGACTAACCAAGGTGATGCAGAAATTAAAGGCTTTGAGTTTGAAGGCAATTATGATCTGACTGATCGCATCAGTATTGGCGCGACATACGCCTATACCGATGCTGAGTTTACATCTGGCTGTGATGACTTCCAATTCACTTTAAATACGGGTGGCTATCTTTTGCAGCCATTTGATCTGGATGATGCGAGCACTCAAGGTTTTATCCGTAACCCGGCCGACACCTCTATCGGAGCTGGATTGACAATGCCGGGTTATGACCCGGATGGGCTATTTACGGGCAATCTGTCTTGTTCAATTGCGGGCAATACAATTCCCATGACATCCGAGCATCAAGCCGCATTATTTGGTGACGTCAGCGTTCCTATCAGCGATAAAACTGAGTTATTCGCCAATCTCAACTATACTTATGAAAGCTCTAAATTCATCCAAGTGCATAATGGTATGGAAACGGGAGACACGACTATCTTGGGGGGTAAAATTGGTGTGTCATACGGACCGGCTCGAATAGAGATATTCGGACGGAACCTGCTAAATGAGCGAACACCGCCTATTGCAACCCGTTGGTTCGATCTTTTCGAAGGGTTCAACACAATTAGCTCGCAAATCCCGGGCGCGACACAAATTGATCGAACCCCTGTGGGGCCACGGTCAGCTTTGCTGTCTTACCGCCGAGGCCGTCAACTTGGTGCACGTCTAAAAGTCGATTTTTAAAACTTTTTTGACATAGACTAAACTTACAAGGCTCAATTGCGGATAGTGATTGGGCCTTAGTTTTTGGAGAAGTTATGAAAACGTATTTTTGGATAGGATTGGTTTCAGCGGTGATATTAGCCGCCTGCCGGGCAGGGTCCGCGCCGGATATGACCACGGCCACTGCTGCGGACGGCGTAAAAATCAAGGCTCCGGATGCCGCGACACAGGCTTTTCCAACGGATTTACGGCGGACATCTTTAATCGTCTCTGACATTGACGAGAGCCTAAAACTCTACCGCGACGTTTTGGGGTTTCAGGTTAATTACGACGCTGAGGTCACAATGTCAGGCAAGGCGTTGCCAGCTGGCGAACCCGGTGCCAAAGCGCGTCTCGTTCTCGTCAGTTCAAATGACAGCTGGGTTGGCTGGATAGGTCTCCTGCAATGGTTAGATCCAAAGTTGGACGTGCCAGCGCCTCGGACCCGGATGGGCATTGGCGATGCGCTTTTGGTATTTAATACTGAGAAAGTTGATGAGCATTGCGAGGCTGTCGCCAAACTCTCCGACGTGAATATGACGGCCCCTGCAAGCAATACGACTTATCCGGGCCGAGCAGGGGGCGCCCCTATAGTCGTGAGAACTTGCTATTTATTTGACCGTGATGGTTATTTCATGGAACTGAATAAGGTCTTGGATCGGGACTCTTATAATCAGAGCCAGTGATTACGGGCAGGCGTACTTGCTCGGAATGATTTGCCCTTGCATGTAATCCGGCAGGTCAATTTCCTCGTAAACGGTCACAGTATAATCACCCGCTGATGGGTTTTGTCGCAATGGTTTTATCTCGTTCTGGTAGGTATCGCTATCCCAAAAGGTGCGCGCCGCTTCGAGTGAGGGGAACCGCACCATCAGGGTAGCGTGGTTGCCAGAAACCTCTCCTTCAAAGACGTCAATGGGTTTTGGGCTGTTGAGGTAATAGCCCTTGTTAAGAGGGTAAATCCCAGCATCCGCGATGGCCTTTGCATATTGCCCCATACGGGCCCGGTCCAGAGTTTCACCAGACACAACCATAATGACTGGCTCAGCTTCGCAAGTGGTGTTTTCTGCTTTCGAGGACTGCGCCGTACATGCGTTGAGACCCAAAGCCAGTGTCAATCCAAGTAAATATATTTTCATAGTCTGACCTTAAAAGAATTTAGTAACGCCAATGAACCCTACAATAACCAAGAGAAGATAGACAGCTCTGACCCAGATGCGCGACTTGTTCATGGTTTTGAGCAAAGGCTCTTCGGTCTTGTCTGATGAGCCCTCTTCTATGACCGCCATTAAAAGCGGCCCGACAGGTTTAAACATGACATCAATCATGATCGCTGCAACAAAAATCAGGCCGAAGATAACGGCTTTTGATGCAAGCCAGTTCTCAGCCAGAGGCGCGTTGGTTATGAGGGATATTCCGCCCAAAACCAGATAGAAACCTGCCAGCACCCATTTCAAAATTATCTCAATTTTACGCAGCTGCTTGCCCTTATCCGTTTGCCCCGCTCTATGAGAGGCGTAGACGAGCCAGCACCAAAATAAGCTGACAGCCCAAGCTATAACGATCCCCCAAATGGGCACATCCCAATAGCCTCCGGCTTTCACGAGGGAGAGCGTGCTGGCCACCATCAATGCCCATGCATATCGAGGGCCGAGGTCGTTGATGACGAGAATTTTCAAAATCGTCAGGCGTTCTTGCAAAGAATATTGGTCCCGTTTGCGAAATTGAGCGCCAAGAATAGCCACGCCTAAATCGCCGCCCAGCCAAAAAACAAAGAGCAAAATATGGAAGAAAATGAGTAAGCTATAGAGGGTGATCATCGCTCCAGCTCTGTAAGCTCGTAATAGGTCTGCATATAACCGCCGACCCCGCCTTTGAGGAAAATCCCGTCTTCGTCTTTCGTGCACCACATCTCATAAGGCGGATGTTCTTCCGGCAGGTTTCCGGCCGTATCCGTGATTTGGAATTTTCTTGCGTCAAACGTTCCGGCCGCGACTGAGACGGTCTCATCGCCGACGTAAACGACAGCAAAGCGCATGGGGAATAACATGGGCCCGGTAGCGCCGCGGTGGTCGGGGGAGGACATCATGACATTCTCCATCCATTTCTTACCGGGCTTGGCGTCCAGCGGGAAAAAACGGGACAGAAACCCGTCATTGATAATGGCGTGATGTCCAAACCAACTGGTCGGCGCGGCCACGGGGAGCTCGACCAATTCGGTGCCTTTGACGGCGTTATGGGCGTGACAGCGCGCATTAATGTTATCGAATTGAAACCAGCCGCAGCCTTCGAATTTTGACCCGACGGATATGCGGACAAAGCCGTCAACAGGGGCCATGGTTTCAGTCACAAAACTGGCTGTGACATCCCGAATGACATCCGGCGCATCATTGATTTCGCAATGGGCGTGGAGAACAGAAATGCCGTCCGTTTGTTTGGTCAGAGTAAAATATTCTCGCCCGCGGACCTCATTCATGCGCTCAGGCTTATGGCTTAAATAGCTCAGCGTACCGCGTATGGTTTGATGCCGGGTCATAGCTCCACGATACACTTCCCGACATTTTTACCGTTCATGAGCTTTTCCATTAATTTGCCAGCGTTTTTCAGGCCTGAAACTTTATCTTCGACAAATTTTACTTTTCCCGATTTAACCCAAGGTGCGACTTCTGCCCGGAATTCCTCCCAACGGTTATAGAAATCATAAACGACGAGGCCGCTAACGACGGCGCGTTTGCCTAGCATCGGGCCGATCATCGTCATGGCCGGATCGCTCTCGTGGTAATGGGCGGCGAGTCCGCATAGGATGACGCGCCCATAGAGTTGAAGGTTTTGCATCGCGAAAGCGAGCTGTTCCGAGCCCACATTTTCATAGTGAACCGAGACGCCGTCCGGCGCAGCGGCCTTGTAATCCTCGTGCCAAGATGGCTTTTTGTAATCGACGCAATGGTCAAAGCCGTAAGTTTCTTCAACCAGTTTACATTTCGCCGGACCACCCGCAATACCGATGACGGTTTTTGCGCCTTTCATGCGGGCGATCTGGCCCGCCGTGCCGCCAACAGGACCGGCCGCCGCATTGACAGCGAAAACATCGCCGTCTCTGACATGGGCAAGCTGAGTCACGCCGGACCAAGCCGTCAGGCCAGGCATGCCCAAAATGCCTGCATAAGCTGACAACGGAGCCGCTTTTGGATCAACAACCGTGTACTGATCATCATGCAGCGCGATCTGTTCGACCCAACCGCCAGCCATGGAATGGATGAAGCCGCCTTTTTTTACTTTGGATGATTGGCTTTCAATGACTTCGCCGACAATTCCGCCCGGGATAAAATCAATTTTCGGGGTAGGAGGCGGGCTGGCCATATGTCCTTTTGACAATTGATGCCCGACATAGGGATCAATCGATATATATTTGACCTTCACCAAAATACCGCCTTCTGGGCAGGTAGGGGAGTCTACATCAATGATTTCAAAATCAGAGGCTTTTGGCGCGGCTTTTAGCTTATGCTTGAGAACGACTTGTTTCATAATTATGCCTCTATCATTTCGATTAATGTACCGTCCGGAGACCGAAGCGCGGCAGCGCGTTTGCCATTATAAATTATCCCGTCTCGGATTTGGGGCGGGGTGACCCAGAATGTCTCATTCACACGCTCTAACGCGTCAAAGTTTGGGTGAATAAAAGAGCCTATCGCGGCGCAAGGCGGCAACATTCCGTCATGTTGCGGGCGGTCGACGGCCTCTTCGGGATATGTATCAATTTCGAGAAAAACATCCCGTTCATGTTTCAGCGTAGTGATTGGGTGTGTTGTATTCATGGGCAGATCGAAAGCTTGATTGATCATCGTGTAGATAATCTCAATGTCCCGGCCTTTGTCTATCAACAAGTGTTTCTCCAGCCACGCCCCCGTCTCTTTGATATCCCGGCAAGCGATGACGAGGATGAAAAGTTTGTCTATTAAACTCTCCGCACGTGGGAGGTCATACATTTCTAAGTCCGCGCGAATTTCCGTGAAATAGACGATTTCCTGATCCGGACCTTTTACTTGCATTGGAAAAATAGCGGGCATCCCGTCGAGCTCTTTAGGCGACCCGATGATCTCAAAGGGTGACTTTTTCATGCGCTCATTAACGGCCAAAGTGTCTTGATTGCAAATTTCAATCGCCGCCCAACCATAGCTTCGCAGCGCGCGATATTCGGGGACGGCAGGCTGTTCAATCATGCGAATGAAGACCTTGGCGCCTGATGCGGGCTGCAGAACACAGTATTTTCGACCTGCAGTTTCGGGGGTTCCCCAACTTTGAGCTAGGCCCTCATCAATGGCCCCTGTCTCCACACAGCTATAATCCAGCCAATCACAATACAAAGATTTAGACCGCTCCAAATCGGAGACGGTCAAAGTTGCGGCTTTCATCAAGCGCATATCAGACGATCCTAAATTTATCCGAGTGCATTAGTCCAAGCCCAACGCGCCGGAATTGATGGTCCGATTTGGGTCGATGACCGACTTGATATCGTCCAGTAATTTCCACGCAGTCTCGTCTCTGTTTTCGCGATAAGGATATGTCCGCCCGATCTGGAAATGCGCGGCGCCATATTTTGAAAACACGTCTAAAATGCCCTGGCGTGCTTTTTCGACAACCGCCGTCGCGTCGGGGTTTTTCTCGAAGCGTTTAATCCGTTTTAACACACTGGCGTCCACGGTGTCTTCGTGCAAAGCCCAAATTTCTTCGGGCCAAATGAAAACCGGCTCGATCAAAAGTCCATTCGTAGACAATGTGGTCAGCAAATAACCTACCGTAATTTCGTGCTCATTTAGCTCATTCTTCATTGCCGAAAACAAAGTCTCAATTTCTTTTAGGCAGGCTTGTCCATCTCCCATGGGGACAATGCCGTGGATCGGAACCCATCTTTCACCCTGAGGACCCAAAATGCTATTAAGAGGGCCAAAGGGATTGGCGCGCATGATTTTAGGAATGGAGTTTTCTATCTCTTTGCCGCCATGCGATTTGGCGATTTCTTTGAGGGTATCGACCTTCGCGTCGACTTCCGCCAACGAATGACCTTCAACCGTGAAATGAACGGAGTACGCGACGTCATCCATATATTTGCGACCCGCTAAAGCGACTTTGGCGCCTTCTTTCAGTCCTTTAATGAGACCGCCTTTCTGCTTGGTGATAACGTTCGCTAGTGATTTAACATCCGACGCCAAACCTGCCCGTTTCATGCGAACGGCTTGGAGGTTAGGGTCAAACCCAAACAGCTCACAAGCCAAGCTAAGGCGACCCATTTCGACATGCGCATTGCACCAGCCGTCTCTGTCGTCAAATTCGAAACTTGCAAAACCCTCTGCCGGGGGGGTCTTAATGAGGCGGAGGCTTATCTCTGCTTTATAAGCCAATGCGCCCGCATCACCGAGGAATAAGCCCGTAAGGTCAGGCCCATAATGCCGATAAAAAGGCTTTCCGTTTCTATTGCCTGCCGTGCCGGTTTTGACGATTGAGCCATCGGATAAGACGACAGTTAGTGAGGTTACGCTTTGTGTGGATGTGCCATATGTGCCAGCTCCAAAAAAGGCGTTATTATTGGACAATCCGCCACCGATAGTTGAGCGGCTTCCAGAGAGCGGACCCCAAAAGGGCGTTCGTACGCCATGTGGTTTAAGCGCTTCATAGAGCTGTTGCCATGTGACGCCAGCCTGAACGCTGACATACATATCTTCAGTGTTTATCTCTAAAATTTCGTTCATACCGGACAGGTCTAGAATGCCGGTTTTCTCTTTCGAAGGGATAAAGCCTTTCGTGTAAGACATGCCCCCGCCGCGGGGATTGAGTGGGATCATCGAACGCGCGGCAATCTTAACGGCGTCTGCTAGTTCTTCTGTCGTTTTAGGACTGATGATAAAATCGGCCAGCTTGCCTTTTGCCCAGATGTCTTGGCTGAAGAAAGCCCGTGCTGCGTCATCCTCGGAGACGTTCTCCGAGCCTAGTGCCTGTTTTAAATTTTTTCGGTCAGTGTCGGTCAGTGGCTTGTTCATATTATCCTCTTATCCTGTCCTATCGACGGGTCAATTCTTGGCTTTGCGGTGAGTCAAATTTGCCCATCAAGATTTTCCAGCGTCATTTTATACTTATAGCGGTCCGGATGGTACCAAGCGTAAATATCTTGGATGGGGCGATTATCATTGTCGAACATCACACAGTGGATTTTCAACAGTGGAAGTCCTTTGCTTGCATCGAGAGCTTGAGCGACGATTTCGCTTGCGCTTACAGGCAAGATAGTTTGCTCCGCTCGCTTTGCGGTAATGTTTTTTCGGTTAAGGAGCGTCAGAAGGGACGCCTCTTTAAGTTCAGTGTCAGTAAGGCCATCTGTTAGTCCCGGGGGAAGAAATGTCTC
>ENA-ORXR01001616-ORXR01001616.1-marine-metagenome-genome-assembly--contig:-NODE-1616-length-23498-cov-10.762777_pt1 | contig 23498 bp, 13 predicted proteins | sample MGYA00237866_ERZ511479 | MGnify/ENA metagenome assembly ERZ511479 | reverse complement strand
GTTCTCGCCTGACATTTCAAAAATGTCCGTCGAGTAAGTCTCCAGAAAAATTAAAAATCAATCAATTACGCATAACTGAAATTTTCTTGCGTTCACCCTAGCGATTAAAATTAAACATTTAATTATAAATCAATTACGAATTAATAATATTTTTACATGTAGAGAAAATTCATAAATTTTCTCTACATGTAAAATGCAACCAATTTCTCTACACCAATTTCAACAAAGCCCGAATCACGCCATAATGCAAGCCCTCATGTACATTATTAAATGCGATAGCATTTTCTATTGTATCCAAAGTAATGTTATAACTCGTCGTATAAACTTTAAAATCGTTTCCAAAAACGCCATCTTCATAATCTCGCTCCATTTGGTCAATGGTAGTCAACAACAATTTTTTGTGTTCTTGCATAGCATTTTCAGTGACTCGACTTTCGGGTTTTGTTCCCTTTCGATAGCCTTCTACCAAGCCATTATCCACGATAAAAGGTGTACTCGACAATCCGTAAGTCAACAACTGCTGCGTTGCAATCAGGTGTAGCACATTCCACGCAATATTATTACGAAAACCCGCCGGAATAACATGGAGTTGTTCTATCGAAAGCTCCTTAATGTCGTTCAAAATATTGTTGCGAGTAGTGCGAAGTACATCAAAATGAAATTTCATAATTAGTGCTTTTTCTATGAGAAACGAAAAATGAATCAACGAAATAACGAAAAATATCTAAAATATTCGGGCAAATCGAAAAATCATCTTACCTTAGAAGCGGAAATATCAAAAACAACGGATGCAACAATTGGCAAAGAAAAACAACATAGATTTATTGGAGCGAGAACTGTATTTAAAACAATTACAGATTAAGAGTCTTTTGTATATCACGCAATCTATCAATCAGAATGTATCGGCAGAGGGTTTATTCAAAATTTATAAAGACACACTCAACTGGGAACTCGGCATCCCTCGAATGGCTTTATTTTTTCGCGAAGAAGACGATTGGATGTGCAAAAGCCATATTGAAGCCAACGAAGAACTGCTCGCAGCAGATATGAGTGAGCATATTCAGACCTACACGCGCATTAGCCTTTTGGAAGATAAACCCGAACTACTCGAAGATTACGACATCGTTGTACCGGTTTTTCATAAAGACTCCCCTATCGCAGTTACATTTATCGGTGGACTGAGTGACCATGACGATATTTATGAAAAAATAGAATTTGTCAGTACCATTACGAGCATTATTGCGGTAGCAATAGAGAATAAACGCCTGTTTAAAAGACAGTTAGGACAAGAACGCCTCAAGCGCGAAATGGAACTCGCCGCTTCTATGCAAAATATGCTTATCCCGAAATCGCTCCCCAAAAATGATTATTACAAGTTTAGCGGAGTCTATAAACCACACCTCGGTGTAGGGGGCGATTACTTTGATTTTATCGATCTCGGCAATGGAGAAGTCTCCTTTTGTGTAGCGGATATTTCGGGAAAAGGCGTAGCGGCGGCACTTCTGATGTCCAACTTTCAGGCGCACGTACAGGCGATTGTAAGACGCAATTTGCCGATGAAAAAACTCATTGGTATCCTGAATAAGCGCGTTCTCGAAATCACCAAAGGCGATAAATTTATCACGTTTTTTATTGGTAAATACAATATCGAAAACCGCAAATTGCAGTACATCAATGCCGGACACACTCGCCCCATTATGATGATGAACGGCTCCAAGTATCGACTTGACGAAGGCTGCACCATACTCGGCGTATTCGACAAGCTGCCTGACATCGAAGTCGGCGAAATCAATGTAGAAGAAGACACAATGCTCGTTGCTTATACCGACGGTTTGACCGACCTCAAAAACAATGAAGGCGATTATTTTAATGTCAATTCATTGGAAGAATTCATTGATGAAAATCGTGATATGGAGGTAGAAGATTTCAACAAAAAACTCCTCCAACATATTGATAATTTTAAGGGCGATACAGAGTATCCCGACGATGTTGCCGTCCTGACTTGCAAATTGTATTGATATGATAAATATACCTACACTCATATTTTTTGTCGGCATTTATTTGGCATATCGCTATTTCGTCAAACCTTATATGATTGATCCTGTACAAACACCAAAAAAAGACAAAAAAGAGGACGACAAAGGAGATTTTATTGATTACGAAGAAGTGGATGAGTGATCGTGAAATTGTTGAATTGTGTGATTATATTAATATGAAATTGTGTTTTGGCAAAGCCAAAATCCACCTAATAAAAGTCATACAATTTCACAATCACACAATTCTTCCATATTAATATCTATCATTATGAAAACACGTTTATTTTTCAGCCTTTTACTCATTTTAAATGGTATCACCATGCACGGTCAGGATAGAATCACAGGACACAATTTTGCGACTCGCTCGGAGGTCATTGCCAAAAATGGAATGGTTGCGACGAGTCATCCTTTGGCAACTCAAATAGGGCTTGATATACTCAAACAAGGCGGTAATGCCATAGATGCAGCCATAGCTGCCAACGCTGCTTTGGGCTTGATGGAACCGACAGGCTGTGGTATCGGTGGCGATTTATTTGCTATCATCTGGAGTACCAAAGACAATAAACTCTACGGACTCAATGCCAGTGGACGCTCCCCCAAAAAGCTAAATCTAAAATATTTCAAAGACCGCGACATCACCAAAATTCCGGCTTATGGTCCATTGCCCGTCAGCGTACCGGGTTGTGTGGATGGTTGGTTTGAAATGCACGACAAATTCGGACAATTGGACATCACTCAGATATTCAAACCTGCCATTTCGTATGCTCGCGAGGGCTTTCCCGTTACAGAACTCATCGGACATTACCTGACTTTATCTGCCCGTCGATTAAAAGACTATCCCAATTTCAAAGAGACTTACATGCCAAACGGTGAAGCCTTAAATAAAGGCGATATTTTCAAAAATCCTGACCTCGCTAATACTTACGAAAAAATTGCCACCGGTGGTCGTGATGCCTTTTACGAAGGAGAAATTGCGACAGTCATTGCGAATTTTTTACAAGCACAAGGTGGCGTTTTGACCAAAAAGGATTTAGAACAACACACCTCCGAATGGGTAGAACCTGTTTCGACCAATTATCGTGGCTACGATGTATGGGAATTACCGCCAAACGGACAGGGCATCGCTGCTCTCCAAATTCTGAACATTATGGAAGCTTATGATGTAAAAAGTATGGGATTTGGTAGCGCGGAGTATTTGCATTACCTCACCGAAGCTAAAAAACTTGCCTTTGAAGACCGTGCAAAATATTACGCTGACCCCGATTTTAACAAGCTGCCTGTCGAACAACTCATTTCAAAAAAATATGCCGATGAGCGTAGAAAACTCATTGACCCGAAGCGTGCTGCAAAACGCTACGATGCCGGACAAATAGAACATGGAAATACAATTTACTTGACCACCGCCGACAAATACGGCAATATGGTTTCATTGATTCAAAGCAATTATCGCGGCATGGGATCGGGCATGGTACCACCCAATTTGGGTTTTATGTTGCAAGATAGAGGAGAATTATTTTCGCTCAAAGAAGGACATTTTAACGTCGTAGAACCCGCCAAGCGTCCTTTTCACACGATTATTCCGGCTTTTGTGACCAAAGATGGTCAACCACTGATTAGTTTTGGAGTCATGGGCGGTGCTATGCAGCCACAGGGTCATGCACAGGTTGTGATGAATTTGATAGATTTTGGAATGAATCTACAAGAAGCGGGTGATGCTCCGCGTATGCGACATACCGGCTCTTCGCAACCCACCGATGCAACCATGACTGACGGTGGAACACTCTCTATTGAGTCAGGATTTGATTATGAGACTATTCGCGGACTGATAAAAAAAGGGCATAAAATTAGTTATACCATAGGTGGTTATGGTGGTTATCAAGCCATTAAACGTGATGAGAAAAGTGGGCTTTATTATGGTGCTTCCGAATCTCGTAAAGATGGACAAGCAGCAGGGTATTAACTCCTTTTTTGGTGTCTGTAATTGACCGAATAAAAGACAAAAAATAGCTTAATCTAAGTTAAAAGAATCGCCAAGCAGCTTATTGATTCATAAATTCGTTATAAGTTAATTAACTTTTTTAATAATTTTGCACCGCAAAACAGGCTTATTTAACTCGTAATATATAACGCTGTTTGACTCATTTCAACGTATTAAACCTATTAAAAAAAGCAACAACAAAAGTGTTGATGAATTAAAAATGTATTGACTGTACGATTAATCGTAATTTTTATTAGAACATTCGATATATTTGCACCGCGTTTAGGAATGATCAAAAATAATTTCGTCAAAGCATGTCAATTTATTTATGCTTCAATTCCTTAAACAAACCACAATTTAGAATGTTATTTACAATACCAAAAAAAATACTTATCATTGTAATAAATTGATATTACACTGAAATTCAAATGTCAACATAAAATGAAGTTATACATGTTGTGATATTTGAACGATACTATTACTAACTTTTTTTGTAACTACTTTAACAATGCGTGTTAAATGGTTATGTTTCTTTATTTTACTAAACTCAAAATTCGTTTAAATTATAAAAGACCAATTCTTTACGCATTTTTGGTTTTCCACATTTAAATGTAAACTTCAAAACCATGGCAAAATCAATATTTGTAAGTTGTGCTGAAAATGAAGCGCACTGGTTAAAGAAAATTAACAAATGGAATGAAAAGGGAAAGATGGGCAGAGATGTCACTATTTCTCATGAATCAGAGCAAGATTTTCACGACTACAACATCATTAAGGCACACATCAAAGAGATTATTCACACCAATGAAGTCGATATGATTGTCGTACTTCAGGGTGATTCTCCGCACAATGACCATTGGATCCAGGCAGAAATAGAACTGTCTGCCGAGATTCCGACCAAGTTGTTCTGTATGCGTCTGCCGGGTACGGAGTATCCGAGACCGGCGGCATTGAGCCATATTAAAGAAATATCCTTTAATCCAAATACGATAGTGAGATTTCTATATGGCAAAGATGAAAAACCGTACAGACGATATCGTCCGCGTCCAAAACCTGAAGAGGGTAAAGAAAAAGAACGCGCAGTAGCTGGGGAAGAAGAATAATTTAGGCAGGTTCAAATTCAAACATTTACTCTGAATTTGAACCTGCGCTCAGTATTATTCTATGACAACTCGTCTGGTCACGCTACCTTCATCGAAGGTCATGCGTATCAGGTAGATGCCTGTTGCTTGTTGTGACAAGTCGATGGTGTTATCCTGGTAGGTCATGTTGACTTGTTGTCCCATCATATCATATACTTCTATCTGGTTAATGTCTTTATCAGATGCGACATGTATCAAACCACTTGATGGATTTGGGAAGACCTTTAGTTGTTCGTCAAGTGTCACATCATTGACATCTACCACAGTATCCAAACAAAAAGAAACACTTTCACTTGCTATAAATACTCCACCTGCTCCCAATTCATTACCATTGACATCTAATAGCTCGTAACTACCATCCCCAAAATACCCGCAACAGATACCGTCTTGTTGCGAATCAAATATGGTAAAGGTGTAACAACCTCCTCCGAGGCAATAATTCTCTACGTATAGTTGAGATTCTCCCGTAAAACCCTCTCCGGTATAAAGTATAGCCCCTGTGCTTTGTTCGGCAATTTGGAAGGATGTCTCCTCAGGAAAATCATCTGTAAGTAGATTGAGGGTGATTTCGTTATTTGCGATTACATCTACTTGTTGCGAGTAAGTTTCGCTGTTCGTTCCGTCACTTGCAGTCAATGTAATTGTGTAAGTTCCCAATTGACTATAAGAAAAAGACGGATTCTCATCGGTGCTGCTATTCGGTGTAGCTCCGGGTGCTGACCAAGTGAAAGCATTTGCCAATTGGCTGGTGTTTTTTGTTTGTAAAGTAGTTCCCTTACAAACCTGTTCGGGTACATTGAATTTACTTAAAAAAGCGTAAGGCAGACAAAAATCTACTCTATCTTGAGTAATAAATTCACCGCCTTCTCCTATCACATTACCATCTCCATCAAGTAATTCATAATTTCCATTAATGCCTGTATCACAACAAATACCGTCTCCGAAGTCATCATAAATGGTAAAACTATAACATCCTTCGGGTAAGCACAAATCAGTAATGTCGAGTGTTAAAGCTTGAAAGCTATTTTTGGAATACACGACTTGGTCAGTATCTTGATTGATAATTTCATAACTTGTTTCACCTACGAAAAAATCAGGCATCAAGTTGACCTTGAGGTCATTACCATCTATTACCTCAAAGCTATCTGTTACAGAATTATCAGTTAAATCTCCATCAGGCATACCATTCACCATGACAATATTGATGACTAAATCGTAGTATCCTATGCCCAATGTAATTTGAGGCAACTGTACAGTAGCAGATTGATAAAATTCGATAGGCATAGTCGCCTGCCATTGGAAAGTATCTTCCGTATTGCCGTCGTCATAACTATATTTTATGGACAGATTATTAATACCTGTACTACCTATGTTTCTAACGGTCAATTCGGGAGATAAAGATACATTGTTACATACAAAATCTTCTACACCAAGTAGTTCTATCGTCTGCACATTAATAGCAAGAGGCGGTTCGTTGAAATAAGCTCCATGCAATGTATCGACACCCTCACCAAGCCAATCACTAAGGCGCGTGGAGGGTATTCCTCCGCCTGTCCACGACTTAGAAAATTTGCCATAAGAATCATATCCCCCGCTATTACCGCAAGATGCAGCTCCTCCTTGCAACTGACCGACGATAAGTTTATTTTGGTCAAAAATCGCTGAACCGGAAGAACCACCTTCTGTGGTGCCATCTTCCCATTCACTAACTACCCAATAATTGCCGTCAGGTACTTCTACTGCACTACCGTAGGAACCACAGTGTAGTGGGTCATCGTTAAAGCTAATTTTTTTGACATCACCCTGTGGATGATGAATACAAGTACTACTTGTAGCAGGATCACTCGACTTATTCCAACCTGCATAATACGTAACGTAACCAGACGGCGGTGGCATACTCAATTCAAATAAAGCAAAATCAGAAGCCCCGTGACTTGCTCTAAGCTGACCACCACTGATACTCTGCGACCTATCTCCGTCAGGCCCATTACAGCTTTGGCTTTGATAATTAAAAAGAAATGTCCAGTTGCTATTCACCCCAAGTCCGCAATGGTTGGCAGTCAGCATATAAGGTCTGCCATCTTGAGCCGTATTATTGATCATCGTTCCTGTACAAGCCTCAGCTCCATTCTCGATAATGAAGACTACCGAGCGAATCTGGTCTGCCCAACCTGCACTTTCCGGGCAAGCTACGTCATTGTTACATGAACCGGACTGCCCATAGCCCTTAAACACTGTCTCTGCCACCGTATTTAAGCCACGATAAGCATGTACAACGTGTGAAATTTCTATCAAACCCTGTCCGCGTACTTCGGCGGGTTCTACGTATTCGAGCGTCACGGTCTCCCCGTCAATCGGCGAAATGGCAAACATACCATCCGATTTGTTATTGAGTGCCGTAAACGCACCGCGAACATCCGTTCTATCTGCATTGTAAGCATACAATTTTGCATTAGTCGGCATGTAAAATTTACTGAATAAAAAATTGAGCGAATAAGCTCCCTTTGAAATGAAAGTCATACGCCATATACGGTCTCCATTGGGGAGTTTCTCCCATGTGCCCGCGTATTTTGGACTAATATTGACCTTATGTTTTTTTCCAAAACGAAATGGTCCTTCGCCTTTGGTGGCTTCATCTTCTGCCAACATTTTTGCAATATCAAAGGCAGGTAATTGACGGATTTCGACTTTCTCAGTCAAGTTTTTATTGAAACTTGGAGGCGCACTTTTGATAGCGATTTGAGCATAAGCCAATATAGTGCAAAAAATAAGTGTGAGTGTGGTAGATATTTTTTTCATTTTGATTAAATGTGTGGTTAGAATAAAAAAGCCAATAGTGTAGATTCTTCGTTCTTTGTATATTCAAAATAGGATGTAAAGAGGCGGAATCAGATTAGTTTTTTTGTAAAAATTAAAATTATCATTGTAATTATATACGACACATGCGGTGTGTATGTTACCCTAACAAATGTAAATATTCTTGAGGAAGAATAACGTATTTATAATTTTTAAAATTCATCAATCTTTTCCAATAACCAATTTTTATCACTGATATAGACGACATTTTCTAATTTTTTCTTGATCGTTTCTATATCCATTTTGCTGGCGCGGTGACGAATTCGGTAGAGATTAATGAGTATGCGAATGAAATTTTTGTAGGCTTTTCGTTTTTTAAAAGTTAATGATTTACATTCTTGAATGTATTTTTCTGCCGAACGAAACACTTGTGCTGTCGTTTCTTTATACTCATTTTCTAATTCATAATATGATTTTATCATAATCATGCGACGATTGATGTCATGGTCCAGATCGATGTTGTCTATTCTATATAAATAGTCGATAGCTTCCTGATAGTCCTTTTGATAGAAGGCTATTTTGCCAAGATTGAAATTGTAAATATTATCTCTCAATCCTTTTTTTAGAAAGGGACAGTATTTGTGAATCATCTGAATTGCCCACCCAAATTCATCGGTTCTGCAACTTACAGAGACCATATTTTTCAGTTTGCCGGGCGTGATAGTATTTTCTTCAAGTAATAAATTATTATTATCCATAATTCTGTATAATTTAAAATGGTATCTATAATAATCTAAATTCCCCAAGGTAATTTGTTCGGCACAAAAATTAGTTGCAACGACATAAGCGGCATGAAGATCATCAGTTGGAATGACTGCCTTATGCCCTTCTATCATCTCCAATAATTTGGAGTAATCAGTGTGAGCTTTGTGCGTCAGCAGATCGATAATCGCAAGGTGCAATTGAATAAGTGGATGCCCGGAGTATTGAGGCAAATCCAACAACACTTTGATAGCTTTCATATCGGCAAAATCATATTCTTTAGAGGCGTAAACATCCATAAGTGAAAGTGCCGTAGTATGTAGATTGAGTTTGTTTAATACATAATAAACATCCAAATTGAGGTTGAGCTCCGGTAGATTATCTTGTTTGTCCAACACTCCTTTGTGATGTAGATAATTGAGTACATTGGTTTCCATTTGATATTTGTGGATGTAGTGATTAGCGTCTTTTATTGCGGTCGTTTGCTGTCGGTTTCTTCTGATACGACGCTCCAACAGACGAAATAGTTTTTTCTCCAATAATTTATTATTCAGCAATACGTCAGAAATATCATTTTCGTTCAAGGCTTCTACGGTTAAAAATTTTTCCGCCAATCTCGTCAGGACATTCATTTTGGCATTAAAAGTAGCTTTTTGTTTTTTGTTCAAAACGGTCTTTCCCTGAGATAAATCAGAAAACACCCGATGATAAATCATGCCTTGCGCTTCGTCATCCAATCGCTTTTTATTGATTATACTTTCCTTCAATACTTCTAATAATTTTACTGCATATTTATCTGTATTAAAATAAGTAGAAGCAACAAAACGAGTTAGCTTTTCTAAGTCACGTTCCGAAAAACTTTCTAATATTTCTATTAATAGAAAAGGCTTTGCCTTGTTATTAGCCATATCGATACTTTTTATATAAATAATTGTTTTTTAGATTTTTATAAATAAAATTTAAAAGTACTTATTTTTATTTTACAAACAAAAAGTAGAAAATAATATTAAAAAATAACTATACTTTTGCGATATGAATATTCATGATGAACGAACACAAAACGAACTTTAAATTAATTTTATCTATTAATTATTAAAAGTAATATGAAAACAAGCTTAAAAATTTTATCGCTCCTATCCTTTATCCTACTTTCCACATATTCACTTATCCACAGCCAAGCATCCAATAACAGTTTTAGTTTAAACGATTACGTACTGACCGATAGTACAACAATAGCCGAGATTTCCGATGATTTGTCTGGTGTAACCTACAATCCCTTGACCAATACATTGTTTATGATCACCAATGGCAATTCAAGAATCTATGAAACGGATTTGGAGGGACAGATTATACGTTCTGCTGATTTGTTGTATTATAGTTATGGCGGTAATCGTCGTCACGACCCAGAGGACATTGTTCATATATCCGGCAATCGTTATGCCATTGCAGAAGAAAGGCTGGGCAGAATTGTCTATATCCGCATTGACGAGCTGGGGCACGACATTAATCTTCGAGATTCTACCTACGCCCAATTGCCCGGTATATGGAACTCAAGCGACGGTATAGAAGGCGTATCTTATGACCCCAATACAGACGAAATGTATTGTGTCGTTGAGAATTCTTCAAAATTACTCAGTTTTGATGAGTCAGAATTAAATCCTGCTTCTACGACTCAATGTATTTTTAACAATCTTGCTGATGTCTCTGCTGTACATCATCTTGGACTAACAGTTAATTTTTCAGGTATGGATACTGACAATCATATACTAATTTTAAGTCATTTAAATGGGCTTTTGATAGAAGCAGATGATAATTGTAATGAATATAGCCAATTAAGTGTGCTGGGCAATCAAGTAGAAGGTGTCACGATGGATAATAATGGCAATATATACGTAGTAGGCGAACCCAATGAGTTTTATGTTTATTCCAACCCAAATTCAAATCTCAATTTATGCCGTTATAATGACTCATTGGCTTTAGTCGATTTTTATAATGCACTTGACCCCACGAGTTCTAACTTTTGGGATTTGAATGAGCCTATCACTGCTTGGGCTGGAGTAACACTTAATGAAAGCGGTTGTGTGACCGTACTTGATTTGCATGAACGGGCAATTAAGGGGACTATCTCGCCTTCACTGAGTAATCTCGATCGGTTGGTTACTTTGGATTTATCTGAAAACCTGTTTAGCGGTACTATCCCGCCAGAATTGGGTGAACTGAATAACCTAGATTCATTGATTTTAGGCTCTAATCAACTAACGGGCAATATTCCAGCAGAACTGGCTAACCTCAATAACCTAAGTTACTTGGATCTGGGCTTTAATCAATTGGCAGGTTGCTACCCAAGCCAATTAAACACATTATGTAGTCAACTATCTTACAATAATGTCAGTGGTGGCAACAATTTCGACGTAACTTGGGAGAATTTTTGTACCAATGGCAATTGTACGATTGTAAGTTGCCGACAAAGAGATTCATTGACATTAGTGGATTTTTATAATACACTTGACCCTGCAAGTTCCAACTTTTGGGACCTAACTAAGCCCATAAATAGATGGTATGGCGTAACTTTAAATGAAAACGGTTGTGTAACCGAAATTTATTTAGAGGAGGCAGGTCTTCAAGGAAACATAGATCCGAAATTGAGTAATCTAAGTGAGTTGATACATTTAGATTTGAATGGCAACGAACTAAGTGGATCAATTCCATCAGAATTGGGCAATCTCAGTAACCTAAATTACTTGAGGTTAAATTCTAATCAATTAACGGGCAATATTCCGGCAGAATTGGGCAACCTCAGTAACCTAAATTACTTGATTTTAAATTCTAATCAATTAACGGGCAATATTCCGACAGAATTGACCAATCTTAATAATCTGCTCTATTTGAGGTTAAGCTCTAATCAGTTAACTGGTAATATTCCAGCAGAATTGGGCAATCTCAATAACTTAAGTTACTTGAATTTAATTGCTAATCAATTAACGGGCAATATCCCAGCAGAATTGGGCAACCTCAATAACTTGAGTTACTTGAACTTGGGATACAATCAATTGACAGGCTGCTATCCAAGTACACTAAACAGCTTCTGTGGTCAACTATCTTACAATAATATCAGTGGTGGAAATAATTTGGATGCCGATTGGGAAAACTTCTGTAACAATGGCTCAGGCATTTGCGGAGCTGTTTGGCCCGGTGATTTTAACTATGATGGACTTGCCAATACCATGGATGTTTTAATCTGGGGATTAGCTAAAGACAATGACAGCCCTGTACGACCCAATGCTACAATGACTTGGACAGCACAAGATTGTGCCGAAGCCCCACAAACTGTAAACGGCATTAATAATAAACATCAAGACGGCGACGGAAACGGTATTATAGACGAACAAGATTTGGACGTACTAAGAATTAATTATGATGAAATACACCCCGGCGGCTTCTCCAATAATATAGGATTTGGAAGTATGGACTATGAAATAGAGCTATTATCAGAAACCACTACCGGAGGTTCTACTACTCTAACTTATGGATTGTCTATAACAGATGACGGTAGTCCGGTAAATCTTCATGGTCTCGAATATGCCGTTTCAGTTAGCGGTTTAAATAATTACTCCATTCAGATAGATGCAACCGACTCCCCACTCGAACCGCAACAAACATTCACTCGCGGAACAAATACGCTAAATGTCGCCCTTACTCGTACCGATAGAAGCAATCGTTTATGCGATGATATCGTGACAAAAATAGTCGTTGTCACCCAAGATGTTCCCGAATTTCAAACTCCTCTCGAACCTCAAATAACTATCCATGACGGTCATGCCATACAAGCAGACGGCACAATATACGCTGTGTCTGCTTCGACAATGCAAACTCAAGCCAAAGAAGACGAATCGGAACAAGGTGGGTATTTGCTACAAAATCACCCCAATCCGTTTACGGACAATACAACGATTCAGTATCACATTTCAGAAGATGTAAGCAATGCAGCTATACAGATTCTTGACCTGACCGGACGAGTAGTGTATGCACATTCCATTGACCAAACAGGCGAAGGTGAAATTCAAATCAACACAACAACATTACCTTCGGGGATATACAATTATCTTTTAATCACAAACAAAGGCGTATCTCATGCCAAGAAGATGATTATTTTGAGATAATATTTTTCTTCCATCTGTATTTTCGAGCATTTGGGGTTGTAAAGTCGCAACCTTGAATGCTTTTTTTATTTTGTATCCAATTTTTCCTGCAAAAGGCGAGTCGCTACTTTCGGATTCACTTTACCGCCGGAAGCACGCATCACTTCACCCATAAACATACCCAACAAACCTTTTTTCCCTTTCTGATAAGCCTTCACTTTATCAGGATGTTTGACAATGACCGAGTCTATAATCGCCTCGATACTCCCCTCGTCCGAATCTTGTATCAAGTTCAGTTTTTTGGCTAATTCGAGTGGCGGTGTGTCGGGTTGCTTGACGAGTTCCGGAAATACCTTTTGTGCGGCAGCGGCATTGCTCAGTTTGTTGTCATCTACGAGTTGTATCAATTCAGCGATGGTTTCCGCTTTTAAATTAAAATCATTGATAGTCAATTGATTATCATTCAAATGAGATTGAATGATATTTGTCAACCAATTGGCGGCAGCCTTATAATTCTTCGTATATTCAGTTATTTTTTTATAAAAAATAACCATTTCTTTTTCTTCTAAAAGCACATCCACATCATACTCGGACAAGCCATATTTAGAGGTTAGTTCTGTATGAATTTCGTGAGGAAGCGATGGCATATTCGATCGAATATCCTCAATATATTCCTCCGTCAGAATGACCGGCAACAAATCCGGCTCCGGCAAATAGCGGTAATCGTGTGCGTTCTCCTTCGAGCGAAGGACAACATCTGTATGCCCTGCTTGTGCGTCGAATGCACGAGTTTCTTGATCAATCTCACCGCCTTTTTCGAGGATACGAATTTGCCGACGTGCTTCATATTCAATAGCGCGTTTGGCATTTCGCATGGAGTTGATATTTTTGATTTCGCAGCGTGTCCCGTACTCCTCCGCACCTTTCAGTCTCACCGACACATTACAATCACAACGTATCGACCCCTCCTGCATATTGCCATCACATATATCAAGATACCGAACAATTTGACGCAGTTGAGTGATAAATTCCGCTGCTTCATCCGCCGAGCGCAAGTCGGGTTCAGTCACCACTTCGAGTAGTGGCACACCAGCACGATTGAGGTCAATGAGCGAGTGTTTCGGATCAATATCATGGATAGATTTTCCGGCATCCTCTTCGATATGAATATGATGCAAACGAATATTTCTATCTCTGATTTTCAGCGCACCACCTACACAAATCGGGTGACTATCTTGTGTAGTTTGAAAGCCTTTCGGAAGGTCCGCATAAAAATAATTTTTGCGGTCAAATCGCGTATCGCGTGTTATTTCACAGCCCAATGCCAAACCCAATCGCACCGCGTATTTTATCGCTTCTTCATTCACACGCGGCAGCGTACCCGGATGCGCCATTGAGATGGTGCTGATGTGCGAATTAGGCGCAGCACCAAAAGTCGCATCGTCGGCACAAAAAGCCTTTGTACGTGTGCTAAGTTGAACGTGGACTTCGAGTCCGATGACTGTTTCGTATTTTGTTGTCAATGAGTGAATTTTGAATGTTGAATGAATGAATGTTTTTAGTAACGATAGAATAATAAGTTCACGATTTCGACGAGGTTATTTTGGTCTTAGTTTTTCTTTTGGAAATAGGCGTTTATCTGGATAAATAACTATTTTCAAGGGGAAAAATAAGGGCAAAAGAAGCCGTCCAAATCGGGAACTTATTGTTTTATCGTTACTTAATGCGACAATGAGTTAATACTGCAATACAATAATGTCTGAAAAGGTGGAATATTAGAATTTACATAATTTTAAAAGCTAAGTTACATTAAAATGAATAAATTTGCCTTGAAAAAGATACATTTGCAAAGAAATTAGGCGTAAAAAACAATTTCACTCTTATTGTCGTTTGTTTTTTATTAAGAATAAACAATACTACGGATTGTAAATCATATAATACATGCACAATAAATTTCAAGAAATTGAGCAAAAATTAATCGCTGAAGGCTACCACTTTGAGCGAAAAGACTTTAATCGTCCGTGGGGTGGTTTTTTGGTCATCGAAGAAGCACAAACAGACCGGTTTATCAAACAATATTTTACGGATATACCTGTCGAACAACTCAAAAAAGGTTTAAAAATCAGTCCTAAAATATTACTCGTTGCGCCCAACAAACGCTTGTCGTGGCAGTACCACCACAGGCGTTCCGAAGTCTGGCAAGTCGTGGAAGGCGAAGTAGGTATTATCAAAAGTCAGACAGACGAACAGACAGGCATCAAAACGTATCAAGTCGGTGACCAAGTACATCTTGCACAGGGAGAACGTCATCGACTTGTGGGATTGGAAGATTGGGGCATGGTGGCAGAAATCTGGGTACACACAGACCCGGAGCATCCATCTGATGAAAATGACATCGTGCGGTTACAAGACGATTTTGATAGAAAATAAAGTATCAGGTATCAAGACAAAATTAGCTTTAGTGGTCGCATTTTTGTCCTGACACTTTCATCCTAATTCATTCATTCGACATTCAAAATTCATTCATTAATTTTATAAATAACAAAACGATGAATCGTTCATTTTTCGCCCTTTTATTGGGCTTTGCATTATTATTTTCCGCTTGCAATAGCGATAAGCGTACAAAAGTTGTCATCGAAACGGAATACGGAAATATGACCGCCGTACTCTACGATGAAACGCCACAACATCGCGATAATTTCGTCAAACTTGCCAATGAAGGTTTTTATGATGATTTATTGTTTCACCGCATCATCAAAGGTTTTATGATACAAGGTGGCGATCCGGATTCTAAAGGTGCAGCTCCCGGTCAGCGTCTTGGCATGGGTGGTCCGGGTTATACTGTGCCGGCAGAATTTGTGGATCAACACATTCACCTCAAAGGCGCACTCTCCGCAGCACGTACAGGCGGACCGAGCAACCCTGAAAAGAAATCATCCGGTTCGCAGTTTTATATCGTACAAGGCAATCCTGTTCAGGAGGATATGTTGAACGGTTCCTTTGCGAGTAAAAACTATACCGATGAGCAAAAACAAGCTTATCAAGAAGTGGGTGGCACACCACAGCTGGACAGAGATTATACTGTCTTTGGTATGGTCATAGAAGGTTTAGATGTGATTGATAAAATCGCTGCCGTACAAACCGCTCCCGGCGACCGCCCTGTGGAAGATGTGAAAATGAAAATAAGGGTTAAATAATGTGTTGAAGTGTTGGAGTGTTGATGTGCTGGAGTTCATTTGTCGAACCCACTTCAACACGTCAACACGTCAACACTTCAACACGTCAATACTTCAACACTTCAACACTCCAATCTTCTCCAACAGCCACTTTTTGTCATTGGTACGTTCATAATTGTGTAGGCGATTTTCGACGTGTTCTAAAGAACGTTTGCCGACGCTGTGTTTGATGCGGTAAAGACTGTGTAACGTTTTGGTAAAGTTGATATATCCCTGTTTGTTGACGGCAGATATAATTCGATTTTGCTTGATAAAAGCCATGAAAGACAGCAAAATACGCTCGGTACGTTCACTAAAATCTTCGTCGAGGTCGTAATAGGCTTTCATCATCAAAAACTTGCCGTCAATGGTGTAATTAATCCCAATATCTTCTACACGAATGAAGTGACTCACCGCCGTTTTGAGGTCATTTTGATAAAAATGAATCGCGCCCATTCCGAAATGATACACGCTATCGCGCAACGTGGGAGCGATACGTTCTTGATTCTGTTCAATCAGTTCTTTTGTCCATTCAAAATGCTTCAATTTACAACCTACACTGATGACATTTTTCATTTTATCTATCGGAATATATTTACCTTCTATCAAAAGATTTTTGACAGACATGGTCTGATACAAACGGAAAAGCTCTTCGAGATAATTACTCTCTCCGGCTATGATTCGGCGGGTACAAAAATTGGTGGCGAGGATGTACATATCACTTTGTACACTTTTGGAAATACCCGCCTCGTATGTTGTCAGCAAGTATTTGAGGTGTTCAAAATATGCTGGTTTTTCTTCTGTTACCATCTTTATGGCGTTCAGGTAAAACTGAAGTAGCGGCTCATCACGAAATTCAGGCAAAGCTGCCATTTTTAGCAAATGCGGTAGCGACTCTAAATTGTAAGATATTTTGTACAAATGTCTGAGTGTCAGCATTTCGTAGGTCAACTGTAATTGAGTCGTCAGATAGTAAAGTGCAAGGTTATCGCTAACCGCTTGAAGGTTATTATTTTTATGTAAATTATCTCTTTGTAATAAATTCCAACGGGAGTAATCATATTCTAATAAAAAATTATCATAATGTCTATTCGAGTTGATTTTTCTACTATCATCGTCCTTTCCTCTATAGTATTTATTATAATATAGTTCAAATAATTTGATAGCTCTTTTGTCCAAAAACTCTTCTAACACAAGGTGTTGTGCATAAGTTTCTTGCACTTGCAGTTTCTTCCATTGTATAAATTTGATCACCAGTTCGGTCAGTTTATTTAATAAGATATTGAATGTCTGCACCGATTTTTTGTCTAAGGTGTTTTGTGAGGTTTCTTTATCAGGAAAAAGGTAACGAAAGGCATCATACGAATGAAGTGTCTCATGTTTGCGCGTGGGATGTTCCAAATACTTTTTAAGCCATTGATACAGAAGAATAATGGTATCATTTTTATTGAAGAATGGACTTTTTACAAAATCTTCAAAATTATTCAGTTCTTTTTTATTAAATAATAATAATAATTGATAACACTTAGAAGTATTCATTTGTCTAATAAAGAGTGTTTTATAAATTTTTTTTGTTAAAAAATATTGAAATATTTAGCAATATACATGTGTGAAAGTAAGTAAAAAACGTCATACTTTTGTAATGAACAGGAAACATATCATTTATAGTATCTTATTCGATGTTCTTTATAGTCAACCGTGTATCTGACTGAACATGACGAATCAGGTAAAGAAAAACACCAACTATGTTAAAACAACTAATTACCGTAAACCTATGCCTTGCCTTTTTTACTATCTCAATGTTTGCACAAAATTCCTGCCGTCAGGTGGATTCGCTAACATTGGTAGAATTACAAAACAATCTCACTTTCAAATCAGAGTTTGAATGGGATTTGGATAAGTCAATGGACACTTGGCATGGTGTTCTTCTGAACCCTGATGGCTGCGTTCATAGTCTTGACCTCGCAAGTGCTTTCCGCAAATATAAGCGCAATCAAGCATATTTATCTGATTCCATTACTGGCTTGCAGCAACTGAGTTATCTTGATTTAAGCGACAATAACCTCGAAAATCTATATATCAATTTCAGCCAGCTGCCTGCCATTAATACTGTAAATTTAAATGATAATAAATTGGTTTTCAACGATTTGGAATCTGTACCCGCAGGCATCAACTTCACATATAGTCCACAAGAATATTCCCATAATCATTTCAATACTAATTATGTAAATTATGTTGGAATGAAAGAATATCTATACCTCAATCATGCGGGGAATGGGAGTATTTATACGTGGTCGAAAGACGGTGTACCGGTAGATACTATCATATCAAGTCAATTGATTATTCCTTCACTTCAACTTAGTGATGCTGGAGTTTATACCGCTGAAATATCACATCCTAATTTTCCTGATTTAGTCATTCAGTCTCTACCTTTAACCTTGTACGTAGGTACACCGCGTGAGCGCGATTCGCTGATTTTAGTTGACTTTTATAAGCGTGTTATCTTCAAAAATAATGAATGGAATCTGAATCAACCCATGAATACTTGGTACGGAGTCGTGCTTTCGCCAATCGGCAGCGTGACTCGTCTGGAGATTCCGAATACACTTGATGGTGGACAAGACGATTATTTTTTTAATGATTATTACACGTCCAATCTACTTGATTTGACACATCTTGACTTGCGTAATAATGGCTTAGATAGAAGATTTATTTCAGGATATCCGCCAAATATCAGTTCGGTGAAAATATCCGGCAACCGTATGACTTTTAACGACCTCAATTATGTTAGTCCGCCCTCCGGAGCAGTATTTGAATATGCGCCACAAGCTACACAAGAATTAACGACCAATTTGATTGCAAAAAATACCGGAGAATCTGCTACGGTCACCACGAATGGATATATGGGTTCGAATACTGGTAATGTTTTTAATTGGTACAAAGACGGTCAACTGTGGTTTACTACATCTGCTTCTAACCTTAATTTCTCCTATTTACAAACAAATAACTTAGGTCTTTACACCTGTCAGATTACGAATCCAGACTATCTTAATTTGACGATTTATACCGATTCGGTACGAGTAGTTGTGGATGATTGCAGGATGGGAGACTCGCTCGCATTGGTAGAATTGTATAAGGCTGTAAATTTTGCTCCCGGTCACGGTTGGGATTTGGCACAACCCGTCGGTACATGGGAGGGCATTACAACAGACCCCGACGAAGGTTGTGTGGAAGAAATTAACCTTCCTTATACTATGACTGGCGGTACGCTCCCAAAAGAACTCCTGACTATCAACGAATTGGGATACCTCAATCTTAGTGGCAATGATCTGGAAATATCTATGGAAAGTGGATATTATTACAATAAAAATATTGCGCCAAATCTATATCACGTTGACTTATCATACAATCAAATCAGTGGTCGTGGTTATGCTTGGTTTTTGGGTTCATACATGGAAAAGGAAGGCGCTGAAAATTATGATTATCTTGATTTGAGTCACAATCAAATTGAGTATATATATGGTATATATGATCTCATCAATTTACAACTTTTAGATTTAAGCCATAATAATATTAATGGTTATATTGGTAGTTTATTACCTCAATCCCAGCATATTATCAATATATTACTTTATAATAATCAAATTACAGGGGCTATCGAAGATAGCCACATTAGTGAATATAATTATTTAAATAATTTAAGAATAGAAAATAATCAAGTATCTGATATTACACCGGAATTGTATAATTTACCGCAATTAGAAGAAATTACTGTATATAATAACAAATTGACTTTTGAGGATTTAGATGCAACATATTTTGCTCCAATGCCGGAATTATATACTCCGCAAGATACCGTAGGAGAAGCCTATACCATATACCTCGAACCATATACCGAATTGAATTATGCCATCACGCTGGATTTTGACCATGACGTTCCAAACAACTATTACAGTTGGTATAAAGACGGTGAAGAACTCGCCGTTACACAAGAAAACAGCTATGAATTGCTCGACATTATACCCGAATATGCTGGCGTATATACCTGTGTAGTCACCAATTCTGACTTGCCGGATTTGGTATTGCAAACTGCGCCCATTACCGTATTGGTAGATTCGGCTTATGGTACGTGTCTATTGCGAGATTCCTTGGCGATACTACAGGTTTTACCAGAATACGCATGGCAACTCGGTACACCGCTTAAATACTGGAATGGTATTGAGGTTTCGGAAGAAGGTTGTGTAACCGAAATTTCTTATGCGGATGATCTTAGTAGTTTTACGATTTCTCCTGCTATTGGTATGTTGTTGGATGTTGAGAGAATTATTTTGGATGAAAACGGAATAGCAGGTCATATACCAAGTAGTATCGGACAACTAACTCAGCTCAAATACCTCAACCTTAGTGAGAATAATCTGACCTCATTTCCTTATGAATTAACGACATTACCAAATCTCGAATATCTCAATCTACGCAGAAATAAGATAAACGAAGTACCCAGTCAATGGGCTTCTACACCCAAATTGACCCAATTATATCTTGATAGAAATAAAATAACGCAAGTTCCCTCCGGTATCGCGAGTGCTGCCCCTAATCTGCAAGACCTTAATCTTAGCAGCAATCAAATTAGTGTCTTACCCACCGAAATTGCTAACCTAAGTCAGTTGAAATATCTGGGTATCAGCAATAATCCGCTAAGTGAAACACCACACCTCATTAGCAACATAGGCAATTTGGAGAAGTTATATATGTCGAACTGCGGGTTATTTGCCTTGCCGGATAATCTAGGAAATTTGGAATATCTTACTGACCTTTATATTAGTGATAATCCACTTGGCGAATTACCCACAGACATCGGTTTGCTGGCAAATTTAGAAACATTCCAAGCAGAAAATTGTGAATTGCTAACCTTACCCGATGAATTTTCTAATTTAGTAAATTTGAAATATTTATACCTCAGCAATAATTATTTACAAGGATTTCCACCGAATTTTGCTCAAAATTTAACACAACTCAGCTATCCGAGAGTTGCCCACAATCAACTCACTTTTGAAGATTTGATACCACTCAATACCTATAACGGTTCCTATTATGTTGAGCAAAATACCGTCGGTACACCACGTACTATTTATGCCGCTGCGGGTAGTGATGTTACCATTGATTTAGGTTTTGATGAAAATGTCACCGGCAGCACGTACCAATGGTTTCATTTTACGGATGAAGCGGCAACGACCAATACTAACCAACTTGTCTTAACTAATATTCAAGCCGACGATGCTGGTCCGTATTCGTGTAGAATTACTAATCCGGCATATACCAGCATTACGCTTGAAACTGCTCAAATTCAGTTAGTTATAATCGGAGAAGAAGTCTATCCCGGAGATACCAACGCTGATGGAATCGTGGATAATGAAGATGTACTGTTTTGGGGATTAGTCAATAGCAGCACCGGACCTGTTCGTCCCAATGCTTCCGCAGAATGGATACCGCAGTTCGCACAAGACTGGACAAATTACTTGCTTGGTATAAATGGCAAACATCAAGATGCCGATGGTAACGGCTTGGTGGATGATGGCGATTTGGACATCATTGAAGCCAATTATTACAACACCACAGATTTTTACGAACAAACTTACAGTAACGAAAGTCAATTACAATTAGCCCCCAGCGTTACGAGTGCTCAAAACTTTGCAGCATCATCTGAATATACTATCAATCTGGATTTAAGTTCTATCATGCAAGGCACTGCAACCGTTCACGGTCTGGCATTTACAGCAGATTTTAGCCAATTACAAACAGCCGAATCCTACGCCGTTCAAATCGACGAATCCGTTTCGTGGATTGCCCCTTCCGAAGTCGTCCAAGTACATGACGAAGCGGCACATCGCAGCGATTTTGTCATTACCCGCACCGATTTACAAGATCAGATAGGAATGGGTACAGTAGCCTCACTGGGCGTAGTTACCGAAAATTTACCAACCATTGGCAAGCCTTCTATCGGTCTTACTTTGAGAAATATTTGTGCCATTCAAAGCGATGGTACGATCCTTCGTGCAGAAGATGTATTTGTCGGTTCATTTGGTGAAAACAATCCCAATGCCTTCATCACAACACTTGAGTTTGACGCTGTTGCTTATGCAGCAACTTGTGACGAGCCTTCTTCAGCTACCGTTAATGTAAAAAGTGGAAATGCACCGTATCAATACCAATGGAGTAATGGTGATACTAATCCTATTGCAGAAGACCTCACACCCGGGCATTATGAAGTCACCGTCACAGATGCCTTCGGGCAGAGCCTTGAAGGATTTGTAGAAGTTCCCAACGGCACACCACTCCCTGACATTCAATTACAAACAAACACAAACGGCGAAATCGAAATCATACACAACAACCCCGATGCTACATTTCTCTGGAACGGACAAGTAGCGGGCAACCTCGCCGCACTTGCGCCCGGAGAACACACCTTGGAAGTCGGCAACTCAATGGGTTGCTCCAAAACAATGTCCGTATGGGTAGCCGACATTTTTACAAATGTGCTTCTTGAAGGAAATTACGACGCTGCACCCCAGCTCATGCACGACGACCTCCGCCGACTCGGACTTATCCCGCTTACCGACCCCTACATCGGTACGATGACGATGCCCTCAACCGTACTCGATACCACCGGAAGTACAGCAATAGTTGATTGGGTCTTAGTCGAATTGCATGATGCCAATGAATATGGCAAAGTCATTTCTGCGACCCCTGCTCTACTTCGTCGCGATGGAGAAATTGTTGCAAATGACGGCATTTCGCCCATACGAGTAGCCGTACCCGAGGTCAGTGATTACTACCTCATTATCAAACACCGTAACCACCTGCCCGTCAAATCGGCAGTCACTAAAACACTCACAGCCCCTATTGTTACACACGACTTTGAATCCGGCAGTAGTTCCCTGCAAAAACAACTCAGTAACAATCAATACTGCCTCTTTGCCGCCGATGTTTCAGGCGAAAACAGCATCGACGGTCTTGACAAAACCTTATGGGTTCCCGTAAACGGTAACTTTAACGAATACCATCCCGCAGACATCAATCTGGACGGAGACATCAACGGTGCAGACAAAGCAATTTGGTATAGAAACAACGGTACGTTTACGGATATTGAATAAGGAACGCAAAATATCCTGTCAAAAAGGTAAAGTTATTTATTTCGCGTTCCTGAAAATAGTGTGTAAAGGAAAAGCCCATAGGCACTCGTGCCTATGGGCTTTATATATAATAAATTATACTTTTTTTTAAAAAAAGTGCTTTAAAGTAATGGAGCGAGTTTAAATTTTATAGCGTTTTTGCTTACTTTTTTGGCAATGCAAAAAGTAAGTATCAGGAATTAAATAAATGTACATTCTTCGCGTCGTTATTTTTTCTTTAGACGAACCAAATTTGACGCG
>ENA-ORXR01001614-ORXR01001614.1-marine-metagenome-genome-assembly--contig:-NODE-1614-length-23508-cov-10.391020_pt1 | contig 23508 bp, 22 predicted proteins | sample MGYA00237866_ERZ511479 | MGnify/ENA metagenome assembly ERZ511479 | reverse complement strand
TGTTGAAAGTTAAGTGTCGGGGATTTAGAAACAGTGAGCGATTTAAGACTGCAATTATGTTTCATTGCGGTGGCTTATCGCTACATCCGTAGCAACCCACCCTAGTCGGTGAACGGCCATATTTATACAGTCTATGGAGAATCACAACACCACAGACACCGCTATCGCCTATGCAGAGCTGCACTGCGTGTCCAATTTCAGCTTTCTGCGCGGTGCATCAAAGCCTGAAGAGCTGGTCGATATGGCGGCTAGTCTGGGGTATACCGCCTTGGCCATTACTGACGAGTGTTCCATGGCGGGTATTGTGCGGGCCTATGGACGGGCCAGGGATATTGGCTTCAAGCTTATCGTCGGTAGCGAATTTGCGCTCGACGATGGCTTTAAGCTGGTGGCTTTGGCACGCGATGCCACTGGTTATTCGCGGCTGTGTCGGCTTATTACTCAAGCGCGGCGTGCTGCCGAAAAAGGCGAATACGATATTAGCCGCCAGCTTATCGACAATGCCGGGCTCGATAGCTGTTGCTTGTTGCTGGTGCCACCCTACCACCCTGTTACCTCCCAAGAGCACATCGACCAATGGCTGCATTGGTTTACCCAGTTAGGGCCGCATGTATTTTTAGCACTCGAACTTCACTACGGCGCTTACGATGAAAAGCACAAGCACTGGGTTATCGACACGGCCAATCGGTTTGAGCTGGCCGTTGTGGCCACGGGCGATGTGCATATGCACAGGCGGCAAAGGCGCGCCTTACAAGATGTGCTCACCTGCGTTCGGTATAATTGCACCCTGGACACTGCCGGTAAAAAGCTGTTTCAAAATGGCGAGCGGTATATGCGCGATGCGCGTGCACTGTGCTCTATCTACCCAGAGCAAGCCATACAAAATAGCGCCGATGTTGCAGCACTTTGCAATTTCGACTTAGGTGAGCTTAATTATCAATACCCAAAAGAGGTGGTGCCTGACGAATTAACGGCCAATGAGTATTTGCGTCAGCTGACTTATGAGGGTATGCGTTGGCGCTGGCCCGATGGCGTTGAAGATCATGTCACCGAACAAATTGAGCACGAGCTTTCGCTTATTGAACACATGAAATACGAATCGTATTTCTTAACGGTGTACGACATTGTGCACTTTGCACGCTCTCAAAAAATACTGTGCCAAGGCCGAGGATCAGCGGCGAACTCGGCTGTTTGCTATAGCTTGGGTATTACTGAGGTCGACCCTTCTCGCACCAGCATGTTGTTTGAACGATTCATATCAAAAGAGCGTAATGAACCACCCGATATCGATGTCGATTTCGAACACGCACGCCGCGAAGAAGTCATTCAATACATTTACACTAAATACGGTCGGCATCGGGCAGCCCTGGCAGCCACAGTCAGTTGCTACCGAAAACGCAGTGCCATTCGTGACATTGGCAAAGTGCTGGGTTTGCAATCCGAACAGGTTGATGCTTTATCAAAGTCGTTAGCCTGGTGGGATGGCGCTAATGTGATTGGCGAACGCCTGCAGTCAATGGGCTTTGATGCAAGCAGCCCGTTAATGACACGATTTGCATGGTTACTGGAACAAATTCTCGGGTTTCCCCGGCACTTGTCTCAACACGTAGGCGGCTTTGTTATTTCCGATAAAGATCTTTCAACACTGGTGCCGGTAGAAAACGCCGCTATGCCTGATCGCACCATTATTCAGTGGGATAAAGACGACTTGGAAGAGCTGGGTTTAATGAAAGTTGATGTGCTGGCTTTGGGCATGTTAACGGCTATTAACAAGTGCTTTCATTTAATCAAGGATTTTCGTGGCATTGATTACACCATGGCGAATGTACCACCGGATGATACGCCCACCTACGACATGATTTGCAAAGCTGATACCATCGGTGTTTTTCAAATTGAATCGCGCGCACAAATGTCGATGTTGCCGCGACTGCGACCACGCAACTACTACGACCTTGTCATTGAAGTGGCTATCGTTAGACCCGGACCTATTCAGGGTGGCATGGTTAATCCGTATTTGCAGCGACGCCAAGGCACAGCGGAAGTCACCTACCCTAATAAAGATCTTGAGCGCGTACTTGAACGAACATTAGGCGTACCTATTTTTCAGGAACAGGTGATGGAAATTGCGATGGTCGCCGCAGGCTTTACCGCCGGAGAGGCTGATCAGTTAAGACGCTCCATGGCCGCCTGGCGACGCGTTGGCGCAGTCACTCAGTTTAAAGACAACGTGATTGGTGGCATGCTGAAAAACGGTTATGAACTTGAGTTCGCTGAAAGCATCTTTAAACAAATAGAAGGCTTTGGCGAATACGGGTTTCCTGAATCACACGCCGCAAGCTTCGCTTTACTGGTTTATGTGTCTTGTTATTTAAAGTGCCACGAACCGGCAGCCTTTCTTTGCGCCATGCTTAATAGTCAGCCACTGGGGTTTTATGACGCGTCCGACTTAACCCAGGATGCACGTCGGCATGGGGTTGAGGTATTGCCAGTGGATATTAATTTAAGCGATTGGGATCATTATTTGGTGCCTGGGAAAAACGGCGAACCAGCGGTGCAATTGGGTTTTAGGATAGTAGCGCGTTTAACAGAAACCGGCGCTAGCAAAGTATTAGCGGCAAGAGAGTGTGCTCAATTTAAATCTGCCGCAGACCTGGTTCGACGTAGTGGCATTAATCAGGGCGATCAGCAAGCCTTGGCTGTGGCCGGTGCGCTAGAAAACATCAGCGGTGATCGGCATCAGGCACAGTGGGATTTACTGGGCGTTGAGCAACTGCCCGAACTACTTGAAAATGCTTCTGCTACAGAACCAACACAACAACTGCCCTTGCCAACCGAAGGTGAAAACATTGTCTCCGATTACATGAGCACAGGCTTAACGCTGGGTCGTCACCCTTTAGCTTTGCTGCGAGACAAACTGGGCAAGCGACGCATCATTGATTCGACTAGCTGGTCTGCTGTACCTAATGGGCGAATGGCTCGACTGGCTGGCATTATAAAAGTACGCCAGCGACCCGGCACTGCTAACGGTGTGATGTTCATGACCATAGAAGATGAAAATGGCCCTATGAATGTAATTCTATGGCATCAGGTAGTCGAAAACTTTCGTCAGGAAGTGTTGGGCGCAAAGATGGTCAGCGTATGGGGTGTAACACAGCGTGAGAAAGAGGTTGTGCATTTGGTCGCTAAAAAAATTGAAGACCTTAGCTGGATGCTCGGTGACTTAACCACGCATTCGCGTAATTTTCATTAGACGCATCAGTTGGTAACAGCAACTTGTTAATTGCGAGCTATCAAACTAAATACGACCAGGTGATGGCCAGAGGAAATTCAAGAAAGCAAAGCGTGCCCAATATCAGGGCTCGCTTCATAATAGTAGCAGGCTAAATACATTCGTTAAACGCAGCTGATGTAAACGCGGTGACCCGAGGGTATTGGAACGTTCCCTCGGCGTCAGTAACTGTTAGTACATTGCCGCTAGCGGTTACGGTGACGTCTTCTAAAGGAAAGTCGTACCGGTTGTTACCCAAGTTTTGCACGGTGTATGAAAATGATTCGTAACAATTTTCTTCTGCATCAAATTCATCTCCGAGGTAATCCCAGTTAGTCACGTTTCCATCCGCAAAAATCTCAATGTAAAAAACATCTTCGAAGCCATCCATATCTTCCGTAACATCCCACAAACCGGCGATTGCGCTGAGATCACTACTACCGCCTGTGCTTGTGCCTGTAGTTGTGCCTGTGGTTGTGCCTGTGGTTGTGCCTGTGGTTGTGCCTGTGGTTGTGCCTGTAGTTGTGCCTGTGGTACCTGCGCCACCGGAGGTAGTGCCTGTAGTACCTGTGCCTGTGGTACCCATGCCGCCAGAGGCGCTTGCGCCACTGGAGGTACCACCGTTATCATTAGAACTGCTGCTACAAGCAGCCAAAGAAACAGATAAGGCAACTACAGATGGGTACAAAAATGCACGAAAATTCATTTCATAAGCTCCAAAATTAAAATACAATCTTCCACGGATTGGAGATTGAACTTCAACCGATGCTAGCGGAACGTAGGGCTGGGATCCAGCAATATTTTAACAACTGCAACTAAATGATGGGATTAAGGTACATCCCAGATAATTTTGATAGTAAGGAGGCGGGCAATTAGTATGCATTGCTTAGCTGCGCCTATAACTGCACATTCAAAAACTTGTATGCACACTTGCGCATCTCATCGGTAAATACATGCCCCCCACCCCATACTTTCAGTTGTAACTTTGAAGCAGGAAATGCGTCCAAGGCGTAATCAAAAATCTCTTTAGCACCACGTGAATACTTATCCTCTTCAGTGGCCGAAATATACAAGGCGCGGGGCGCTATCAACCGAACTATATCCTCAATATCGCACTCATTCATAATACCAGGCACACAAAACTCGGGCTGGATTCCAATGTCTCATCTAATGAATCCTTATAATTAACACAACCACAATTTGAAACCGATGCCTTGATACGTTGATCAAAAGCTGGCGCCCATATCGCCATACGCCCACCATATGGATGGCCAATGAACCCAATTCTACTGCTATCAACTACTTCCAAGCTGTCTAGATAATCTATCCCAACCGACACATCTTGCGGGACTTTGGCAAGTAGTGTTTCTCTTTGTACAATTCGGGTAACAAGCTCGTGGTACTCTGCGTTTCCGGTTGGCATGCTCCAGTTCCTCTGCTCAAAAGCGATGGCATCCGGTGCGAATACCACAAACCCAAGCTTTGCTAACTCCGGGCCGATAGCTTGATCCGGGTAGCGAACAGAGCATCAGGAATGTAAACATGAGTCTTATCACCAAAGAACTATTCCGCGACGACAGCTACTTAAAAACCTGTGAGGCGAAAGTCACACATATCGACGAGCGTGGCATACAGTTTGACCAAAGCATCTGTTATCCACATGGAGGTGGACAATTAGGTGATCACGGGTATGCGATACTAGCTAATGGTGATAAACAGGCCATTATCGACACGCAAAAGGATCGAGAATCCGGCGAGCAAATCCATATACTCGAATCACCGGCATTGGCTGTAGGCGACAAAGTCACTCTAGAACTAGACTGGGATAGACGCTATGCGCTGATGCGCTTTCATACCTGCTTGCATTTGCTGTGTGCCATTATCGATGCTCCGGTTAACGGCGGCTCCATACAACTCGATCGTGCAAGACTGGACTTTGATTTAAAAGAGCCGTTAAACAAAGAAGCAGTGACCACCAAGCTGAACGAATACATTTTACGTGATGCTGCAATCAGCACACGCTGGATAGAGGATGCAGAGTTTGATGCGCAGCCAGAGTTAGTGCGCACTATGTCAGTCAAGCCACCACGTAATACACAAGGTACTGTGCGCTTAGTGGACATAGACGGTATCGATTTACAAGCGTGCGGTGGTACTCATGTGGCATCCACCAAAGAGATTGGCGCAATGCTTGTGCGAAAAATAGAAAATAAGGGTAAGCAGAACCGCCGCATTACTGTGGTCGCAGCATCATAGATCTTGCACAGGGCGCAATTGTGATTGCTCGTACTCTTGATGAAATTCGTCGACCACTCGTGCTGCCGACTTGGTAGAAGAAAGACAAGCAACATGAAACAAAGCCTCGCCCTCGTGCACCAATGGCATGGTGGTTCGCCCTACCAATACACCCGACACCTGACTAATAACCTCTTCTTCGGCTTCACCAAACGGGTCAGAGACCAGACCTAAAGAATCACCGCGTTTAACTATCGCCCCCAACTGTAAGCGTGAGCGCACTATGCCACTCTGCGGTGCTCGCATCCAAACACTGTCATTGGCAATAGTGGGCTCGTATTTACCGTCTGACTTGGCAGGTGGTAACATTTTTAAATAACGCATAACCCTTATTGAACCTTTAACACCCGCACGTATCGCCAAGTCGTCGAAACGCAAAGCCTCACCGGCTTCATAAAGTAAAACGGGCTTCTCATTCACGGCCGCTCGCAGCGTACCAGCGCGTGTTTGTGAATCAAGAATCACAGGCGGTGAAAATGCTTTCGCCAAAGGCAACATCTCATCACTGGCATCTAGGTCACACCGAATTTGCGGTAGATTTGCACGCCCTGCAGCAGCGGTATGAAAGTCGATACCATGCGTACATTTTTCAACGATCTCGCTCATAAATGTGTCGGCCAATCGCGATGCCATAGTGCCGCGATCAGAACCAGGAAACGATCGGTTTAAGTCTCGTCGGTCTGGCAGATACCGCGATTGCGAGAAGAACCCGTATACATTAACCACAGGAACTGCGATAAGCGTTCCATTAAGCCGGTTCAGAGATTTGGTTCCCAGCAGTCTTTTAATAATTTCAATGCCATTGATTTCATCACCGTGAATAGCAGCACTGACAAACAATGTTGGCCCAGCGTTACGACCATTGATCACGTGCACCGGCATAGATACCGATGTGTGCGTGTACATCGGTGGTAGCGGCACGTCTATGTACTGGCGTTTACCCGGCGCAACCGTCACACCGGCTATTGTAATAGCTTCGTTTTTTTTAACCGCTTCTATCACTAGCCTTTACCACGCGTTTTTGTACTTCCACGAACCGCATTTTTTTCTAACTGCTCAATGATAATACCGGCAACATCTTTGCCACTGGCCGCCTCTATTCCTTCAAGACCGGGTGAGCTGTTAACTTCCATCACCAAAGGGCCGCGATCAGAGCGCAGCAAGTCAACACCGGCAACTGATAAACCTAATATCCTTGCTGCGCTGACGGCAGTTTGCCGCTCTTCAGGTGATATTTTGACCAGGCTTGCAGAGCCTCCACGGTGCAGGTTGGATCTAAATTCGCCTTCTGGCGCTTGTCTGCGCATGGAGGCCACTACTTTGCCACCAACAACAAGACAACGAATATCCGAGCCACCTGCTTCCTCTATAAATTCCTGCACCAGGATATCGGCTTTTAACCCCATAAAAGCTTCAATTACGCTTTCTGCCGCTTTTGATGTTTCCGCTAAAACCACCCCAATGCCTTGCGTACCCTCGAGTAGTTTTATAACCAACGGCGCACCGCCAACCATCTTGACTAGATCTTTTGTATCACCCGGTTTGTTAGCAAAGCCGGTCACCGGTAAACCAATACCTTTTCGTGACAGCAATTGTAAAGAACGCAGCTTGTCGCGAGATCGTGCCAGAGCCACTGATTCGATAAGCGTATATACACCCATGACTTCAAATTGCCGGATAACCGCGGTACCGTAAGATGTTACTGACGCCCCGATTCTGGGAATGACAGCATCAAAGTCTTCAAGTTGCTGCCCCTCCAAGTGCACGCTTGGATTGCGTGAAACGATGTTCATGTAACAACGAAGTACATCAATAACCTGTACTTCATGCCCACGTGATTCGGCAGCTTCAATGATTCGACGCGAGGAATATAATGACCTGTTACGCGATAGCAGAGCAATCTTCATGTTCCTGCCTCGGAGTTTGATGAATAAATAAGTCGTGTGGACTTACGCCCAAATAAAAATGATGCGGCCGGATCTACCAAAACACCGCCCGCTAAAGCGGTTCGTCCTATGAGCATTCTAAACAGCATTCTGTCACGTTCCGTTAGCGTAATGTCGATATCCCTTTCAAGACCACCAAGAATCAGTTTAGAGCTAATGACGTAACGGTTTTCAGTATGCCCACCAGAGTCGGATACTGATCTAATATCAATAAGCGGAGCTTGCGCCCTGACCATCACGGTTTTGTTGCGCTGAACAGGCTGAATTGTAAAGCTCACCATGTCTTTCCCATCAACCTTTTTTCTTTCTACATCTATTGCATGCAACGCGGACGTTCTTGCACCCGTATCAATTTTTACTTTTACAGCCGGTACACCAAGCTCGGGCAATTCCGCCCACTCTCGCCATCCGACTGTTGTTAAAGTTGTACTCATTTCAGTATCTCAGGGCGGTAAACAAAATCAGCTTCAGTTGATTGTGAAAGCACTGTTTCCGCGTTGGGTATGTCATTACTCAGCGCCCTTTTGGTTGCGGCATCTTCATCAAGCCCGTGGTGCAACCAACGCTGCACTAAGCGTTCTCGCAGTGTATTAACAGGCACATCTATGCGAACCGTTAAATCAAAGTGTTGAGACAGGTCTTTCCAACCCGGTCCATCAAGCAGTAAATAATTGCCTTCAATCAACACAACATCGTGTTGGCTATCGATCTTTATAGCGCAATTTCGTGACAAATCACTGGCGCGATCAAATTCAGGAGCATAAATGGGTGATTCTTTTGTGCCTAACCGTAAGACTAGTGACTGGATACCACCAACATCAAATGTGTCCGGCGCACCTTTTCTAGCACGCGACCCGTCAAGGTCGAGCTGATCATTATCGAGATGAAAACCATCCATAGGAATGCCCACCACACGCTCTTCGCCAAACTGTTTTTGCAAACTTTGTACTATTGCAGCCAGCAAGGTACTTTTACCCGAAGCGGGAGGACCAGCTATAGCGATCAGTTTTCGACCATCGCCATTGTTTTCTGCAATGGTAGATTCGATGCGTTGCTTTAATTCAGGATATGAACTCATATAAGCAGTATATGCCCACTACGCTATTAAACGGTTATGTTTTAGTCGTAAATATACGCTACGATTAATGAGTGAAAAATAACGTAAAAACACAGCAAGGATTTGGAGAAAATTAACTTATGAGCAACGACCCCTACGCGGCCCCCTCAGCGAATCTGGACAATAGCGCCAACGCCACCACCATACAGACGTCAACCTGGTCAGCTAAAGGCCGTTTGTCAGTATTGTCTTATCTGGGTCAATTATTTGCGGCCATGCTGGTTTTTTTCGTCGTCCTCGGCGTTTTGGGGTTTATCGGATCCATGCTCATGGGCGGTCCTTCCGGTATCAGCAATGTGGTGGAAGGGGGCGACTTTTCCAATCCAGTTCTTATCGTGTTGGGGCTCGTTGGTATTGTTCTGCTTATCGCTTTTATCTATGTCACCGTTTGCATGATGATAAAGCGCCTGCATGACAGAAATCACAGCGGCTGGTGGTCACTACTGGTATTCGTTGGCTCCTTCATTCCTTTCGTCAATTTAGTCGTGTTTATTGGAAGCCTGTACATCATGTTCTGGCCCGGGCACAAGCACGCCAATCGCTTCGGCGCACCCCGCACAACGCGCGGCTGGGAAAAGGTACTGGGTATCTTGTATATCCTGTTTATTGTTGCCGCAATTGTCGCTGGTATTGCAGGCGGTGCTGCCATGATGACAGGCATGCCAGACCTGCCAGGCTTACCGACGGGTTAACTACGCCAGCCATAACATATTAGACAGGTTGTAGGTCCATTAGTACACCAATGGATAAGGCGGTAGACACGCTCCATACGGTGGAAACACCAGAAGGTGCGCTGTTACAAATTGCCGTTGCCGGCCCGGTCGTCAGAGGGATGGCCTGGCTGGTGGATGGCACGATACGTACTGTTATTTTAATTATCCTGGGTACTGTGGTAGGCAGTTCAACCGGTGGTGCGGATGACGGCGTCGCATTCATTGGTATCTTTATGATTGCACAGTTTTTATTAAACTGGTTTTACTCCACCACATTTGAAGCAATGACCGGTACCACACCCGGTAAAAAAGCGTTTGGTCTGTGGGTGGTGCATGACAACGCCACGCCAATCACCCTGTCGGGCGCTCTGGTCAGAAATTTTCTGCGCGTAGTCGACAGCCTGCCATTTTTTTATATGGTTGGACTAATTTGCATGATGTTCGACAATCGATTCAGAAGACTGGGTGATTTGGCCGCCGGTACTTTGGTTATTTACCGCGATAAAGCCGCCACTCCTTCCACGTTTGTTCATGGCGTCGGTACACCTCCGCCTGAATGGTTAAGCCGAGATCAGCGGCAGTCTATTGTTGATTTTGCAGAGCGCTGTAGCAATTTGTCAGCTGATCGGCAAAATGAACTTGCCAGTGTGCTAAGCCACCTGATAGAAGATAATCAAGACCCGGTTCACACATTAAAAAGTTGGGCTCAGTGGATACTGCGAGGACAGTCGGATGCTCAATCAACAAGTATTTGAACAACAATACGAAACGGATTGGCAGCAACTCGAGAGCGCATTAAACAAACTCGAGACAAAACGCATCTGGCACAAAGCTACATCTGACAACAGTGATTTACCTAAGTTGTATGCAGCGCTCTGCCAGCAACATGCTCTGGCATTGAGTCGCGGTTACAGTCACGCACTAACCAACCGCCTGCACGATCTTATTGTTCGTGCGCATCATCAGCTCTACAAACATCGTGCTCATGTGGTAGACAAAATGATCCGGTTTTTTGGTGGTGGCTTTGCTGCAGCCTTGAGAGAGCAACACAAGTTGCTGACAGTGGCAAGCTTACTTTTTTTTGTTCCCACGATAATTTGCGGTGTACTTGCAGCTTATTCAGTTGATTTTGCAGACTTGTTCATGGGCTCAAGGCAACGCTTCGCTTTGGAACAAATGTATGACCCTGCCAACGGTTCAATAAGACCTGAAGGGCTGGAATCCCAAAACAATCTTTACATGTTCGGATTTTATATCGCCAACAATATTGGCATCGACTTTCGCGTATTTGCCAGCGGCATTATGTACTGTGTTGGCAGCGTGTTTTTTCTGGTTTTCAATGGCATCCATATTGGCGCTGCCGCTGGGCACTTAACCGCAGTTGGTTTTCACGAAACTTTTTGGGGATTTGTCGCAGGGCACAGTGCACCCGAACTAATTGCTTTGTGTATCAGTGGCACTGCAGGGCTTATGCTCGGAATGGCGCTTATCAAACCGGGCCGACAAACTCGACGTTTAGCATTAATGCGGGCAGCTAAAAAATCGGTGCCTATTATTATTGGCGCTGGACTGATGACTTTGTTTGCCGCATTTATAGAAGCCTACTGGTCTGCTAATAATGGGCCATTTATAATAAAAATCATTGTGGGTGTGGTGATGTGGGTATTGATTATCGCCTACTTGGCACTCTCTGGACGCGGGCTCAAGCACCGTGGCTGATATCGAAAACCTAACAGTCCTGCCCAGGCCGCGCTCAGCATGGCAGGCAATGGATGCCGGATTTACGCTCGCAAGATCGCACTTTTTATCGCTCTCGGTGCTGTGGCTATTTTTCTCAGTACCCGTATTTGTGCTTAGCGCAGCAATCCAGTACTGGCTCGGTTGGTCGTTGATGATATTTATTTGGTGGTGGCTGAAACCACTGTACGAGCTACCCTTGCATTTTTATCTGTCACGCGCTTTGTTTTCAGAACCAATCAGTAAAAGAGAGGCAGTAAAACTAACCAAGAGCCACTTTTGGTTACTGTTTAAAACCTATTTAACGTTGGCACGTTTCAGCGCCAAGCGCTCCATGACTTATGGTGTTGTCTTTTTGGAAAAACTACCAAGAAAACTACGTTCTGTTCGTATAGACACACTCACTATGGTAACCACCAGGCATTATTTACTAATGCTGGTTTGTTTGCACATAGAAGTCTTTTTAACGTATGGCTTGATCGCATTTTTCGCGTATTTTTTCTTACCCAATGTTATCGGTCAAGTCGATTGGGGTAGCTTTTTATTAAATGCCGACAGCAATGAATACGAACCCTACTTCATTGCTGCCTCCTTTGCTTCTGTTGTAGCAGGTGCTCTGGTTGCACCTTTCTATGTTGCCAGTGGATTTATCATTTACATCAATAGACGTATGCACCTGGAAGCCTGGGACATTGAGCACCGTTTTCGGAATATAACACCGCGCACGCGGGCAAGCCTTGCTAGCGTGTTGATTTTAATACTGTGCATGGCACCCGGCGAAAAAACCTGGGCCGAAAATCGGGCGCAATACCTGCCATCTGCGTCGGAGGTTGGAAACAGTTTGATTGAGGTCATGGCCTCTGATGACTTTGGTGTAACCAAAACTCGTACAGTGCCAAAGTTTAATTTTGATAAAGACGAAGAAGAAAGAGAAAAGGAAAAACTTAATCCCAACTTTGTTGAATGGCTCAGTAATATTGCTCGCTCAGTCGCTGGTGTGCTCAGAATACTTATTTGGGGTGCTGCTATTTTATTCGTGGTGTTACTCATTTATACCATCATCAAATTTACTCGAGTACCCGTGCAAACTGTCAATGCGCTAACGAGAGGTAATCGCGATGAAGAGGATGCAAAAAGTCACCCTCTTACTCAGGATTTACCACAAGATATCGTCGCCACAGCAGAAAGACTGTTACATCAGGGTGAACGACGAAAAGCCCTCAGTGTTTTATTTCGTGGTGCATTGCGCGCCATCATGACCGAATACGAACTAAAAATAGCCAGCGGTGCTACTGAGTCTGACTGTAAACAGAGCGTTTCTGCCGTTGCGAATGAAAATCAAAGAACCACTTTTTCCACATTGATGAGCGTATGGCAACGAGAAGCTTACGCCAATCAACCCCAGGAAGAACATCAAATTAAGCTGCTCATTGATGATTGGCACAAAGCCTTTGGTAGGGCTGCATCATGAAGTCTCGTGAAATACCAATACTGCCTATTCTGCTGATGATTGCCATCGGTGTCGGTGTTTATGGCCTGTATAAAACAATGGAATTCGAGGAAGAAAAGTATTTTGAAGCACAAAGCGCGGAGGCACGGAAAAATCCTTTCCTGGCAGCCAGCCGACTTTTAGAAAAGTTCGGCTTTAAAACGGCGATGGCTGAGAATCGTGGTGTGCTAACACAACTAGATATAAACGAAACCGGGGTATTGCTGCTAAACAATTTGCTGGAATTGGAAGACCCTCGCGAAGTTGAGTCAATTCTGGAATGGATAAATTCCGGGGGGATTTTATTGACTAGCCCTGGTGGGGAATCTGCTTTTGACGATACCAACATTGCCAGTACTCTGCTGGAGCAATTAGGCGTTGCAAGGTTCGAAGATGACGGGTTGTCGGAAGATCAGAAAGCTGAGTATTCAGTCGACAATAATGTCTTTTATGTATGGTTGAATGACAAGGATATTGAAGACGAACTGGTATTGGGCACAAATTATGGCTCGTATTTTATCAATAATTTCATGGGCGAAGATGCTTCTGGTAACAATTCGTTAAACACAATAGTCAACTCAGCAGTGCTCGTTTACAAATCAATGGGAGAAGGCTACGTCGGCCTTTATTCAGACCCTGCCCTGTTTTACAACCTACAGCTCGAAGCACTCGATCATGCCTACGCACTAGTTTGGTTGACGCAATCGGCTAAAACTAAATCGATGATGCTGGTATATCGACCGACAGGTAAACCTGGTTTGTTTAAATTCGTGTGGAACAAGTTCACCGTCAGCATATTAGTGGCAATGATGGTTTTAGCAGGCTTTCTTCGCTGGGCATCGACTCGACTTGGCCCAATTGAACAGGAGCTCCCACCAATCAATAACAACTTGATGGCCCACCTGGAAGCACGCGGCGAATACTGGCATCGCCACAAACACACACCAGAGATTGTAACCAACGTACAGCAAAGTACACTGGAACAACTTGCCAGACAGCGAGGCAAGCTGGTTACCAAACACGCCGTGAGTGCAGAACAAGAACACGCAGATCGTGCAGAATTAATTAAGCATGCCAGTAAAATATTGAAATGCTCGGCGTCACAGGCCGAAAAAGTACTGTTTGCTAAAACCACTGGTGATGCAAACATACTTAAAACCAGCCAGGCGCTACAAAAAATAAACCATCAGAAGTTGTTTAATGAACAGAATTTAACCGAGTAATCTGTGCCCATGATTGACCCAAATTCGTTTGCCACTGCACATCAAAACCTGAACAAGCTGAAAACCAATTTTGGCCAGGTGGTCATTGGTCAGGAAAAAACAATTGATGAATTGCTTATCTCAATTGCAGCAGGTGGACACGTACTGATAGAAGGTGTTCCTGGTCTGGCAAAAACTCTTCTTGCCAGGTGTCTGGCTTTTTCAGCTCAAGCCACAGATGTGCGTATCCAATTTACACCAGACTTAATGCCCAGTGACATAGTTGGTCATGCCATGTTCGACAACGATCAACAATCCTTTACTGTGCGAGAGGGCCCGGTATTCGCCAATGTCGTTGTGGCAGATGAAATTAACCGGGCACCAGCTAAAACGCAGTCGGCCCTGTTAGAAGCTATGCAAGAACAACAGGTGAGTATTGAAGGTGAAACCCGTGCTCTACCACAACCCTTTATTGTCATAGCAACACAAAATCCGATTGAGCAGGAAGGCACCTATCCGCTGCCACAAGCCCAGCTCGATCGGTTTCTGTGCAAAGTGCTCATTGACTATCCTACACCAGCAGAAGAACTCAGGATGCTGCAGCAGATCACTCACGAAAGTATTGCCAATCAACTTGATTTGAGCGCTTTACAAGCTGTGATTAGCGTCGATGACCTGGTGGCAATTCAACACGCTGCAAGTTACATTGCAGTGGATACCGCGGTGCAGGAGTATGTTGTGAAGATCGTGACGGCAACACGTGAATGGAGTGGTATAGACATCGGTGCAGGACCTCGCGGTTCCATTGCTTTATTATGTGCTGCTCGTGCAAACGCGCTGTTGCATGGCAATGATTTTGTGACACCTGATGATGTTAAGCAAATTGCAACAGCGGTGCTTCGACATCGGGTGCAATTAACACCAGATTTGGAGATTGAAGGCTACACGCCAGATGACGTGATCGGCAACTTACTGACCACGGTTGAAGCCCCAAGAACGTGATACCAACTCCGCGCCTCCTCTGGCTTGGCCTCATACTGGCAGCAAGCGCTGTCATGCTGGCGTACTATCCGTCACTTTTTATGCCGTGGCTGATTCTGCCTGCAGCGCTATTGGTGCTGATGGTGATTGATTGGCTGAGCGTTCGCGGTGTAAAACTCGAAGGCAGGCGTGACATACGTAAGGTACTGTCCCATGGACAATGGAGCGATGTGGGGTTAAGCATTACTAACTCCAATAACAAGAGCGTCAAATTGAACGTTCATGACATGCACCCACAACAATGTCATGTAAGAGGGCTGCCTCGCAAACTGACCTTACCCGGACAGGAAACCACGCGGGTAAACTACGAGATCATGGCTCAACATCGCGGCCAAATGAAATTTGTCGGTGTAGACACGCAAGTGTCTACCAGTCTGGGTCTGTGGTATCAAAAAAAAATATTGCCTTGTAAGAACGACGTTAAGGTTTATCCTAACTTTAAAAATAGTAAACTCTTTGGCTTGCTGCTCAGCAAAAGAAACTTGGACAACTTGGGTGTGCGCCGCTTGCCACGCCCCGGTAAAGGCAGCGATTTTCACCAACTACGCGAGTACCGCGAAGGTGACAGTCTGAGGCAAATTGACTGGAAAGCAACAGCCAGAACGCAAAAGCTGATTGCCAGAGAATACGCCCAGGAACGCGATCAACAAATAGTGTTTCTGCTTGACTGCAGCATGCGTATGCGGCATCAGGACGAGCGTTCTTCGCACATGGACGATACGCTAAATGCAGTTGTTTTGTTGGCTCACGTTGCACTGCAACAAGGTGATGCAACCGGCATCATGACATTTGGTGGCGTTAATCGCTGGATTCCACCAGCCAAAGGCATACACGCAGCCCGTCGCTTAATGAACGGCCTTTACGATTTAGAAGCCACGCGCGAATTGCCAGACTACGTGCAAGCGGTAGAAACTCTTGCGGTAAGGCTGCGACGCCGAGCACTGGTAATCCTTATTACGAACTTGCGCAACGAAGATGGGCAGTCTGCATTAAATGCTCTGCAACGCTTAAAGGGCAAACACCTGGTGCTTATGGCCGACCTGCGCGAATCCGATTTGGATGCAGCGATAAAAAGCGAACCCACGAACACAGAAGAGGCATTGTTGTGGCTAAGTGCAGAAAATTACCGACTTGAGCGGGCCAGGCAGCATAAGCTGGCCACAGCCAGTGGTGCAAAGTTAATGGACGTTGCACCGCGTGACTTATCGGCAGACTTAATAACGCGATACCTGGCAATAAAACGACTTGGCCAACTCTAGGCTATGCCGTAAAAAGCTAAGTGGTAAACAGTTGCTCGTATTGATCAACCATGTGCTGCATATCGAAGTGTGCCAAAGCATGAGATTGTGCAAATGTTGACATGGCTTTCAGTAAGTCGGGGTCGCTCAGCATTTTGGTTACTGCACTGGCAAGCGCTTGTGCATCTTTCTCAACAAGTATTCCACCATATTGACTATTTTTACTTGCGATAGCATCAGCAGAACCACCTGCTGTTGTGAGTACCACCGGGGTTCCTGCAGCCTGTGCTTCAAGTGCGGTTAGTGGATGCCCTTCTCTGTCGGACGAGAGTACAAATATATCGAACGCTGCCAGCACATCAGGAATATCGGATCGTGCTCCGGCTAATATCACATGCTTTTCAAGCTGTTTGTCTTTCACGGCAGCCTCAATGGATTCTTTTAGCTCTCCATCACCAACAAGCACTACTTTAAAGTTATCTAACTGGTGTTTGAGGATAGCAACCATCTCCAGCAACCGGATATGATTTTTGGCGCTGACCATTCTACCAACAGTACCGATCAAAATTTCGTTGTTTGGTGCCCACTGAGCCTGAAGCGCTGTGCCGATGCCTGCAGCGTAGCGTTTTGTATCCACACCGTTATTAATGACGCAAACCAGGCTATTCGCTATGCCGACATCTTGCTTGTAAAAGTCTGCGGTATCGTTAGACACTGCAACCAGCATGTTGGTTGACTTGGCGAGCAGTCTATCCAGAATTTTATAGTGCGCCGGCTTCCATGTATCACGACTGTGCTCGGTAACAACCACAGGAATACCGGTTCGCAGTAAGCTCAAACGCGTCCACAAATTGGCAGTCCATAAATGGCTATTGACAGCGGTGGGGTTTATTCCCTGAACAAGCGCTCGAAGCCGACGGGGCAATTGCATGTCGACACCAGGCTTTTTATTAAGTACATGAAGATGCACATCGTCATGAAGATTCTCGGCCAGTTCGCCCTCTTTAGTTAAACAAACCATATGTACCTGCCATGTTCTGGCTATAAACTGATTGGCCATGGCGACAAGCATCTGTTCTGCCCCACCCACGGTGAGCGCTTCAATGCAAAAAACAATGGTCTTGTTGTTAGCTGGTTTCACAGAACTTTTCGGTTAAAAAATCAGTTAAACATAACAGGAGCAAAAAAATGACCAGGCGTCAGTGCTAAGTGACCTTACCGGGTACGTAACGATTAAACAGATCAATTAACTCATCAATGTTTTTTTGTTGATCGAACAATTGGCCAACTTTATTAAATCCGTTTTCGCTGATCGACCGAGCCAGCTCCGGGTTTTGCGCAACAGCAGCAATTGCCGCTGCGAACCCTTCGACATCGTCTACCTCAACCAACTGTCCGGTTTTTCCGGACTCTAACAATTCTGGTATTGCACTGACACGCGTGCTGACCACGGGTACTCGCAGGGCCATCGCTTCTGCAATAACATTAGGGATGCCATCTGGCGGGTGTCCCGGTATTAACCGAGGTGCCAGGCAAAACATATCAGCTTGTTCCAGAGTGGCTAAAACGTCTTCAAATGCCAAGCCACCACGAAATTCAACAGCATCATCAACCGATTCGCTACGTGCGAGTGCATGCAGTTCGGTTTCTATGGGACCAGAACCAATCAGTTGCAATTCGAAGTCGATGTTGTATTGCTTGCGTAAAAGGCCACAGGCTTTAATGAGTACATCATGCCCCTTGGTAGGCACTAGTCTGCCAATACTGACAAGTTTTAGTTTTGGACTTGATCCACTTTCATTGCCTTCATTGTCATTGCCTTCATCGTCATTGCCTCCTCGATCATTATAGCTACGCTCTGCTGAGCGTTGCATAACCCGAGGGTCTAAGCCGTGATAGTTCAGGTGAACATCCTCGGGCTGCTTTAAATCCATTTGCTGTTGTAAGTGATTACAAAAATAACCACTACAAACTACACTGAACGCAGCATCATTAAGTTTGTAACTTAGAAAGCGATTAGGCGAAAAGATATCTTCGCCATGAATGGCTGCAGACCAGGTGATGCCGTGTATTTGTTGTAGAAACCAACACGCCGTGGTTGGGATATTAGCCCAATGCCCATGCCAGTGCTCAATACCACGCGCCGAACCCAATTGATAAAAATGCAAAGTCACTGGCAGTATGGCCAGGTTTTTTACGATATCCATAGGGCGATCGCGACCATGCCAAGCCACTTTGGCAATCGCTTTTGTGGTTTTCAGCGGCCGGGTTAGTAATGTGGAGAAAAATGCTTTTAACGTATTGGCAGTGATCAGTTTTTCATAAGTTGTGCGCTCTTCACTGAGACGGATAGCATCATCAATAGTTATAGGGTCTCGCGGGAACTGCAGACTGAAAATATCAAACTGCAGGCCACGCTTTTCTAGCGCTACAAGTTCTCGCAAAATGAAAGTTTCATGCAGCTCGGGAAACATCGAAATAACGATCCCGAAACGCGGCTTTGAAGAATCCAAACTGATATATCCTATTTACTATCAAATGAGTCTGCTAAAAAAGTTTGTCAAACAGGTCTGTTATGCAAGGATGTTGAACAAGTTTGCACAATCTTATCTCTTCAACAAACCCGCGCACTGGTCTTCACCGAGCGAACTTAGCTTAGCGAACTTAGCTTAGCGAACTTAGCTTGGCGAATTTAACTTGGCGAATTTAACTTAGCTAACTTTACTGGCGAACTTAACAAGCGAGCTCAAGCAAGCAAACTCAACTAACCAGACTCACTTACGCAATCGACGGGTCGACTTTCTAAACGCCAGCGGAATAGTCAAACAAGTGAACAAATAGGCAATAGCCACGCCGAATCCTTCATTAATGGACTCTTGGCTCCACCATTCGGATGTGGGCGTGGTATTCAATATGGCTGGCCAATATACGTAAACCCCGAAAGCTAATACAACAATGGCACAGAACAGCAGAATTCGTCCTAGCAAGCTTGTGAATCTGTGTGGCACAAACGCCGCCAGACCCAACGCCATAGCTGGAACCAAATAGATAATAGCCCAGTAAAGCCCGTCTTCGTCGTTGTACTGCAGCCCGGCAAAGACCAACATTACCAGCATCAGGAGCGCATATATTATTGTCATCCGAAATCACGTCTTCATTGTCTTAGATGGCATGAATATATCATTTCAATCACCCTTAGCGCAGTCAAAAATGATTTAGAGAAGACGAAATGGCACCTCAATCCAAGGCAAACGTCAAATTATCTAACACTTCACACGATCAGACCGTCGATGCTGTCGAAGTGATGACGCTCGCAGACAAAGACAGCGCCTCAAAACTCGCGGTGTATTTCAATTCTTCACCGTTTCTACTGGACAACGATACCCTGCGTGACATCATTGAAGGTGCCGCTCTCCACCGGCCTCAGGCGCTCTCGATCATTATTGACGAGAGCACACAAGAGCAACATCCGGATCTCATGCTGAGTATTCAAACTTATTGCTATCACAACGAAGATTTGATCGATCTTCACTCGGTAGAGCTAAGCTCGGCAGGTTCAGAACAGACGCAGATCGACTCGCTCAGTGATATCGCAGTAGTGATTGGACCACAGGTTTTACTGGATGCAACCGCCAAGGCCAATGGCAACGATAAAACCCTGATTTATATTCCCGATAATCTTAATGATCAGTTAAACCTGATTCAGCTATTGCACAGCGAACTGCAGCAGAGCGTGATTTGTCTGGTTAACACAGGTATGTACAGTGATGAAAACAAGCAGCGTTTGCGATCTGCGTTAGTTCGCGCAACCGACCTGGCCATTGCACAGGACGCTCATTTGTTTCAATGGATGGAAGCTTACGCTGATGATCTCATCAAGCGAGATTCTGATGCTCTGGCTTATCTGGTGATGCAATACTGTGCGATAGCGGAAACAGATTCGAATTCGCTGTTAAACGGTACAGCACGCGCCACGGCACTACTGACAATTGCGGCAGGTAATCAATGTACGCCAGCTGATGCACACGCTATGCTTGTCAGCATCAAAACGCATTTGTCAGTTCTTTTAGGCAGCTTGCCTGAAGGTGCTGACGCGAGAGTCTGGCAGTTGTTAAGCAGCTTGGGCTGCACGCTTTGGTTTGATCCCTTAAAAGACCAGTCCGGCGATTTAAGCAAAGACGATAGAATCCAAGAGTTGTTGGATGCGTGTCAAGGCACTATCATTAAAGCAATCGGTGAACTTGCAGCCGATGCGCCCACGTCAAATAGCTTGAGCGCTGCGCATATTGAATCCACTTTGCAGTGGCTCAACGAATTACATGATTTGCAGAAGAACTAGTTTATTGTTGTTGCCAATCAGATACGCTAACAGACGCGTAATCCGGGCTCGCAAACCAGGTGCACTAAACGGCCGAACCAACTGCATAAGCCAACCGGGTAAGCCAACTGGGTAAGCCAACAGAGTAAACAAACCAGGTGAGCCAACGAGACTAAATATGCATGACTCCCCTCTACTGACCATTGCCCTGCTCGCCGGTCTCTGTGCTATTTGCCAGTGGCTGGCATGGCGACTTAAACAACCTTCTATTGTTTTTTTGCTCACAGCCGGGCTGCTTGTCGGACCAATATTTGGTGTTTTCGATCCCAGAGAATCCTTTGGCGATGCGCTGTTTCCGTTTGTTTCGGTGGCTGTTGCCATCATTTTGTTTGAAGGCGGTCTGACTTTAAATTTTTCTGACATAAAAGGTCACGGTTCAGTCGTAACGCGTTTGATCAGTGTAGGTGTCTTAATCACATGGTTGTTGTTAACAGTCACCGTACACTTTGTGTTTTCCCTGTCGTGGCAGTTGTCGTTTGTGTTTGGCTCTATCGCGGTGGTTAGCGGGCCAACCGTGATCAAACCCCTGCTTCGTACTGTTCGCCCATCTGAAAAAATTGGCCATTTGCTTCATTGGGAAGGCATTCTTATAGATCCCGTCGGCGTGTTTCTGGCACTGCTGGTGTTCGAATACGTATTACTCGATCAACCGGGCTTAGCCGCAACGAAAATCGCTATTATCCTGGCCAAACTGGTTGGCACTGGACTGTTGTTGGGTGTCACTGCCGGATACGCAGCTGAAGAAGCACTGCGTCGCTATCTTATTCCTGATTTTTTAAAAAATGTGTTGACCCTGATGTTTGTGGTCATCGTATTCGCCTTATCCGAATCAGTGCAGCACGAATCCGGTTTACTGGCCGTAACAGTTATGGGTATTTGGCTGGCAAATGCGCGCGGATTACACATACACGAGATATTGCATTTCAAAGAAGACCTTACAGTTCTATTGATTTCAACTTTATTTATTTTATTAGCTGCTCGACTCGACTTAAGTAACTTGCCCTTTTTCGTTGGCGGAGTGGTGATAATGATACTAGTTGCACAATTTATCATTCGGCCAATTAATGTCTGGGTTTGCACATTGGGCAGCGGGCTCACCAATCCAGAGCGATTGTTTCTGGCCTGGATAGCACCACGCGGTATCGTGGCTGCAGCTGTTTCTTCTCTTTTCGCTTTGCGATTAGAAGAAGTAGGTGTACCACAAACCGAATACCTGGTGCCACTGACGTTCAGTTTGATTATTGGTACGGTGGTTATTCAAAGTTTTACTGCAAAGCGTTTGGCTGACAGGCTTGGCATCAGTAACCCTGAACCCAATGGTGTACTGATACACGGTATTAACGGAATGGCTCTAACCATAGGCACAGCCCTTCGGGCTCAGAATATTAAAGTGCAATTCTCAGATGCCTCGTGGAGCAGTGTCAGGCGTGCAAGGCAATCCGGGTTTGAGGCCTATCACGGGAATCCAGCATCAGGACACGCCGAGGAAAATCTGAACCTTCAGGGTATTGGTAAAATGCTTGCACTGTCCACTAACAAAGATGCGAACGCCCTGGCAAGTATTCACTTTCGCTCTGAATTTGGATCCAATTCTGTATTTACCCTGGAATCAGCATCTGATGATGACGCTTTCGAACGATTCGATATTGCCAATCGACACAGAGGCAATGCATTATTTGATCAAACGCTAAATTATCCGCGACTAAAGCGATTGGTTAAGTCAGGTGAGGTTCACGACATCACGTTGACTGATGCCAAAGCGCCAAGCTCCCATGAAGAACAAGACTATATTCGCGAAGACGATCTGAAAATGTTCGCCATAAGTAAAGCGCGAAAGCTACATGTCTATGGGTCAGCTGAGAAGTTTTCGCCAAAAGCTGGCTGGACAGTTGTGGTGCTAAGACCATCACCTGACAAGCCCACGTAAGCCAGGCTTGCTTTGAGGCATCAGTGAGCGGGTTTTGGTGTTTATAACCAAGCCTGATTGACTAAGTTTGGATGGCCAAGCCTGAATGCAGGGTTTGATTTTTGAGTTTTAGAACTTGGTTTAATTAGCTCAGACCAGAGGCTAGTTCTTCTACTTGCTCCTCGGTTAGCAGTTTAGCCAACGCACCCTGCTTGAAGCCCGAACCTCTGGTGTTGATGATATCAGGCAGAGCAACTCCGTTTTCCTTCATACGCTTACACGCTGCAGCGATTGAACGACCGCCTCTTGCGGTGAGTTTACCTTGTATGATTTTTATCGCTTCGCCGTCATCGTCTTCTGACTCGCCCACGGTAGTGGCCAGAACTACGTCGTCTATATCAGCACGCCACCGTATACCATCGTTGTTGCAACCGATGATCTCGTCGCCTGCGACAATATCCAAATATTCCTTGGCTAATGCGCGACTTTCGCACAACGCCACATTGGCGATTGCCAAGCCTCTGACCATGCCGTGCTCTACGGTTTCAATTTTTTGTTCAGTATTTAAAAACAGTAGAAATGTGCGCACGCATGTTCAACCAATTAACAGTGTGCCTACAGTTTAAAGCAATATGCCACAAACGTCCAATTTGCCTGCTGTAAGCGCCTGTACTAGCGTGGAACGCGTAGCCGCTGTTCACTCAAACGTCTGAAATATTCTGCGGCTGATTCCGATATTTCACCCTCACGCAACAGTTGCTCAATGGTTTCGGTTTCAAGCACAAGCGAATCGGCAATTTGAAGTTCAAGATTTTCAAGACTTAACAATGCCCGATTATATTCAGCCTCAATTCGTGCTGCATTGATATCACCACTGCCACCACGAAATACTTCAGCCGCCGATTCCAAATCACGCAATGACTCTGGGTTGATGCCCAATGCTTCTAAATTGGGCAATAAATCTTCTATCGCGTCGGCGGTTTCACCTGGTTGAACCGCGTCTGCGTAGTTCAGATCAGCTCGCTGTGATGAGCCATCCGGAGCTTCAACAGACAGTCCGGAACCTTGCTGAAGACCTGAGCCATCCGCACGTTGCGACCCACCTTGCTGACCTTGCTGACCTTGCTGACCTTGCTGACCTTGCTGACCTTGCTGACCTTGCTGACCTTGCTGACCTT
>ENA-ORXR01001613-ORXR01001613.1-marine-metagenome-genome-assembly--contig:-NODE-1613-length-23512-cov-30.517261_pt1 | contig 23512 bp, 30 predicted proteins | sample MGYA00237866_ERZ511479 | MGnify/ENA metagenome assembly ERZ511479 | reverse complement strand
GGGGGGGGGGGGGGGGGGGGGGGGGGGGGGGGGGGGGGGGGGGGGGGGGGGGGGGGGGGGGGGGGGGGGGGGCGAGCGCCACCGCGTGCACCGCCAGCGGTGGGGCGCAGCGGGTGTGGGCGGCGGCGCGGTGGAGCGCGGCAATCGCCAGCTTCCACCGCAGGCGCAGAGGGCCACCGCGCGTTGTGATCGCGGCACTGGTGCCAGTCGATGGATCGCTATCTTCGCCCGAAAGATATAAAAACGGTGCACACACACACAATAAACGAAAAGTGTATCCGTACAGGTACTGTACTGTGAAACTCCCGATGACGTGGAGGCCTGTGAGCGATTCAAAGTCCGGATCGAGGGTAAGTGTTTTTGCAAGTATTGCTCTTGTCCCAATTTTGTCCTCTGTGCACAAGAACAAGAGTGAGCAAAACAACTCTCTCCACCAATGATGTGCTCGGATTCTGAACGACAGCCAATCAGAAGTTGTCCTGCAGTAGTCCTGTTCTCTGCCGAAGAGGACAAAATTGGGACAGCAGCAACAACATTCCGGTAGTTCGACGGTCCTGTACACACCACCAGGAACCCACGGTGTGGAGCGCCGCTGCCGGTGCGGTGTTGCAGCCAGACTCCCGAACGGAACGGGAAGAAACTGGGATCGCCACCGCAGGCACGGAGGCCCAGAGCACGGCGAAGACCGAAAAAAAAACGGGAGCCAGCAGCCAACAACCAGACAGACTGCGCAATGTTCCAAACGGTGCCGGCTCGGCAAGGATCTCGAGCAGGGCGCAGCAAGAAAAATCCGAGTGCGCTCCCAGACCACCACAAGGAGGAGATAGACTCACGCCTTATCTCTACCTTTGATAGCCAATAGGATGTGTGGTTCTGCAACACTAGCCAATCGTGATCGAGAAGATTGGACTTATCCAGGCACACACACAGACACGACGCCACCATTTCCAGACCGTTTGGGTCACACGTCTCTGGAGGAGACAACCCTCCCATGCTACCCGGACAGCCGGAGCCCATTTTCGAAGCGCACAACAGCGAAGGACGTGGATTGTTACACGAGGTCCATGACACGATCCAGTTTCTCGACTCTCGGGAGGGAGAGCGGCTCTCGACGACTGGTGGGAGTCGTCATCCCGGCGGGGCACTGTCGACACTGCACTCCTTTTGCCACCATCGCCCCCTTACTCTCATCACACTTGCTCCCGGCCACCAGGCCATGTCTCGCCTCGCCACCCCGACCGTCGTCATGGTCGCGACGGCGCTCGGCGCGTCGCGCCACGGCATCCTGTTCAAGGGGGGGGGGGAGGCCCTGCAGGCGGCCGCGGGGCTCGGCGCCGTCCTTTTCGACCAGACGGGCACGCTGACCGAAGGGCGCCCGGCCGTGCCTGCTGCGCTGCGGCTGCACGGCAACCCGGTGTCGCCGGATACGGCGATTGAGCCGTGGGTGCTCGCACCCGTGGCCGCCGCCGGCGCGCGTCGGACCACCCGCTCGCCGCCGCCATTGTCGCCTACGCGGCCGCCCCCGACGGCATTGACGGGGGCAGCAACGAGGGCAACAATGGCGCCGACGGGGACGTCGACGGCCGGAGCCGCAGCAGCAGCGACAGCAGCAGCCGCCGCAGCGCCCCCCCCTCCCCCTCCCCTGCCACGGCGCTGACGGCCAGCCGGGTGCACCCCGGCAAGGGCGTGACGGCCACGCTCGGCGACGGCACCGCCGTCGCCGTCGGCTCCCGCACCTTTATTACGGACACGACCGGGTGGGCGCCGACCCCGTCGGTGGCGGCGACACTCGCGTCGTGGGAGGGCGACGGCTCGACGGTGGTCGTTGCAGCCCTCGACGGCGCCCCCGCTCTCGCCGTCGCCATTGTCGACGCGCTGCGGCCCGAGGCGCGGGCGGTCGTTGCCGACCTCCGCCGCCGCGGCGTCACCGTGTGGATGGTGAAGGGCGACGGGGCGGCGACGGCGGCCGCCGTCGCCGACCGCCTCGGCCTCCCGACCGACTGCGTCATTGCAGAGGCGCTGCCGTGGCGGAAGGTGCAGGCGGTGCACGACGCCAAGGTGGCCGTTGGGGAGGGGGGGGGGACGCCACCCCGCCCGACGGCGGCGCCACCGCCGCCGCCGCCGCCGCCGACGGCGCCCCGTCGACGGCGGTCGTGGTGGTCCCGCGCACCACCGTCAGTGCCACCACCGCCGCCGCCGACGGCGACGCGCTGCCGCCGCAGCCGACGCCGAGGGGGCGGTGGTGGTCCCCCCGGCGGTGGCGGCGGCGCGGGGGGGACGCCCCTCCCCCCCGTCGACGGCGCGTCGCCTTTGTCGGCGACGGCATCAATGACGCACCCGCCCTCACCGCCGCGAATGTGGTCGTTGCGATGGGCGGCGGCACCGCCGCCGCCGCCGAATCGGCGGGCGTCGTCCTCGTGCGCTCCGGCCTCGTCGACGCGGTGGTGATGGTCGACCTCGCGTCCGCCGCCTTTCGCCGCATCCGCTGGAACTATGGGTGGGCGCTCGGCTACAATGTGGCCGCGCTGCCGATTGCAGCGGGCGCCCTGTACCCGGCGTTGGAGCGGCGGCTGCCACCCTACTTGGCCGCCGTCGCCATGGCCGCCAGCAGCTTGTGTGTCGTCGGCTGTGCGTTGAGGCTGCGGCTGTACCGGCCGCCGACGATCAAGAGGCTGTGACGGGGAAGGGGGGGGGGGGGGGGGGGGGGGGGGGGGTGGGGGCGCGGGGGGGGACGGGGCAGAGCAGAGGAGGAGGAACTGTGTCTCTCATGTGGGCCGGCACACCATGATGACGAACCAAAGTTTTCCGAATCTGCTTTCCACGCCGATCCTACGGCCATTGCTGCCAAAATACTTCAATCGTACGTGCACAGCAGGCCCGAGCTGGAGCCCAGGACCAGGCCACGAAACCATCGTGATACTTTCCCAGCTGGAATCATCCAACTCGCGGGCCACGTTTGCAATCGTGTCACGTCATGGAGACGCAAACGCATCTTGCTCGCGGTTTCTGTGACCCTCTCCACAATCAGTGTCCACGGGACAACTGCAGCCCTGAAAGGAAACGGTCGTACAGGGAAGTAAAATGACAACATGGGCTGCACGTGCACGTACGAACTGAACAAAGACGGTACGATGTGAGTTCCAGAATGGGGCATTCCCGCATGCACTTTTGCACCTGGCGTGCAAAGCGAGACTCCTTCCAGACACGAAAATCTCATGCAACCAATCGGAGGACGCTATTTTTGATATATGAAGCGTCTTTTGGCGATGGTTCGAGTTTCGACACATGTCTTGGAGCGTGTGCACGAAAGACGTGGTCATCATGATGTGTACGACCTTGCTCATTGAGTGGGGTGCTTTTGTCCGTCGCAAATGGGATCGCAAGAAGTGGCTGCTCGAAGTGAAGTACCTCGGCATCGGATTGGAGCGAGGCCAGAGAAGGGCATGCGAGTGGGACGGTTTTTGGTGTTCGTGTCTACTAGGAGGAGCCCATAACGGACTGGCAACAGGAAAGCCCACGCCAGATAGCACCCTGTCACCGCATGCCAGACAATGCCGGCCGTGATCGAAAACCTCATGTGCAACACCGTTGTCGGCACAGGTGACAATTCTTACTTGCCTATGACGCTGTTGGCGATCTGCTGCTGCTTCCCTGACTCTGTCTGGAGGCGGGGGGAGCCGTACCCCCCTCTTGGGGTTGGTTCGGTCTGAAAGGTGGCCCCATGCTTTTGTGGCGCGGCCAGTGCCGTGGGCGACGCTGCCAGCTGCTCCACCATTTGTGGAGCCCGCGCCATTTGTTGGACCAAAGGAAAACAAATTGATGGCGCCCAGCAGTCCGGAGGCTGAGCTCCTTCGGCATCTTTGAACTCCACATTCTTCGTGCCAGTGGTCATGACCAGAATCGGCCACCCAGATTGGTGCGCATTCGTCCATGTCGATCGAACCGATGTGCGATCCGGGCGTTATAGAAAAAATTGTTCTGATGTAGCCCACTTTCTCCAATAGTGGCCCATGTCGACGAGATTGTTGTGGCGATCTCAGCCGATTGGTTTTCGTGTGATGTCGGTACCGTGATCGTTGTGGTGCGCACCGCGGTCGGACCAGAACACTGGCGTGATGTCCGCCCTCATCGTTTCTTGGTCTTCGTCGCTCCCCCGTGCACTATGTTCGTCGGGAACCCCCCAGTGGTTCTCCCGCAAGTATGTTTCCCCCTGCTGCATTCAACGGTTGAGAGCATTGTTGACGAACATGACGCCGAGCCCATTGCACCGTGTCGGAAGCCGGTTTTGTCTCCCAGGCTCGAGCTGCTGTTTGGCGAGGTAATACAGTCCTCTAACGTTAGCTCAAGAGGGGGGTTGCACCATCTCACTGTGTTGATGTTGTTGGTTTCGAAAGCAATTGCTCACGGTTCATGCACTTCTCGCGGCCCGCAACAAGCGCATCCACTCACGCAACATGCGTCGGGCGGCCCGCACTTGGATTTCCTTTGTTGCCACAGGTTGCCAGTCGAGCATCCCTGCTTTCGGCTGGTGGTCGCCGAGATTTTGTCTGAGGACGGTTGTCGCTGCCGCGCCCGTCGCGCTTCTGCTTACCACGACTTCTGCAGTGTCTGTCATCAGTTCGGTCACATGTGTTTGACCCGGGTGCCGGCCTGCGACTGCTGGGCCATGTCCGACTCGCGCAGTTGAAGCCGGAAGGCAATGCTGTGCGCCCGCTTGCTGCACGCGACTTCGCTTGTCCTCCCCTGGTGACTTGCAACGTTTTCTATCGCATAGTTATTTGTGTTTGATGCCGTGGCGTTGGACGCGCCATGCTTTATCGTCGACTTGAGAGATTGGTAGTCACGCTGTTGGAGGGTCGCGGCGGTCGGTAGCTTTATCGATGACCATCTGTTCTTCACAGAAGCGGGCGCACAGAATCTAGCGGCGGACTGGGTACTGCGGATCCCCGGACGGGGTGCGGATCCCCGGACGGGGTGGGATGGGGCGGGTAGTGCGCGTCTGGTGGATGAAAAAAGTTTGAAACATGAGACAGCGGACGCGGGTCAGGGGTGCACACAGTTCGAGAGACACTGGCAACAAGCGCCGAGTGGAAGCTCCGACGAGGACAGAAAGACCGGTCGGGCGACAGGCCGTGTGGCCGATTCCGCTGCCCAATAGTCGCCACCCCGCCACACCCCACACAGGAAAGAGAACGAACAAGACACGAAGGTGCAAAAACGACAAGACAAGGGTGCTTTCGCGGCCGCCTCCATGGGGGGGCCGCCGCGGCCAAGGCGGCGTCCACCGCGGCACGACAACTCGCCGAGGCCGAGGCGGTCGGTTTGAGCTGCCAGCTCGCCATGGCAGTGCGGCTTGAGCAGCCAGCTGACTCTGGCAGCGCAGGTGGGCGCGCAAGCCAGTGAGTAACACCGGAGCCTCCTCGTCTTCGCCCAGGAGGGGTCGCTGTGACGGAGGCCCCCCGCGCTAAGTAACCGGGCTGGTAGGCAACGTGTTGGACGGCCACCTGGAAGCCTGAGGACACGTCCAAAAAGAACCAGGCCATTGTTCTTGAGAACAAGAGGCAGCAATCTCATGACTTTATCGTCTGTATCAGGAGGGTCAAGAACGGCCTCTGTTCTCAGCACGCTCATGCAACGCCCAAGCCGCACTTGCTGACCACTCGGGTCGGAACGCCACCCAGCACGCGAGAGGGACATTCTCGTACACTTATGTCGAATGAAGCAGCATCAGATGCAATGCTCTATGTGCGAGCAATTGGACGGCCACACACGAGCCGCTAAGGGCAGGGTGCGTCATTGCAAGATTGGCGGCACCATCTAGCTGTTGAGACACCTGCCCGCCACGCGCCCTCCTCACACCCTGAGCACGGTCACCGACTTGCACCCTACACTCTTGGGACATCGTGCATCTTCTTCATGTGATGATCTGAGCGAGGAGCAAATGAAGCCGGGAAGCGTGATGAAACAGATAAAATTGCAAAAGCAACATGCCTCCATGAGATCATCTGCCACTAGCGAGTGCCGGTCGGTCAGTCTCCAGCTAACAGACCACGACACACGCAAAAATAAAAATGACCCTCAGACTGGCACCCGAGCATTCAGCAAACTCCCCGTGCACAAGTGACAGGAGCTTAATGATGCCAGTGGGCTTAGCCGCTGTGGCGATGCCCGCGGTGGAGGTGGCCGAGGTAGCGACTGAAACGATGACTATGGCCGCGCCGCGCCGTGGTGACGATGGACGCAGTGTCTACGGGCGTGGCGACAATGGCGGTCGTGACGATGGCGGTGGAGACGATGACCATGGTGACGATGACCGTGGTGCGATGATGGCCGCAGCGGCGAAACTAGCGGTGTGGAAGACCGCAGTGGCGATTGCCACGGTGACGATGGCAGCGCCGCGCTGACGCAGGCCGCTGTGGGGACGGCCGGGGTGCTGAAACCGCGGTAACGTTGGCAGGGTGAGGATGTCCGCTGTGACGACCGAAGTGGTGTCGATGGGCGTGGTAACAATGGGCGTCGTGACGATGGGAGTGGTGGGGAAGGCTGCAGTGACGAAGATTGCGGTGGGGATGGCCGTGGTCACGATGGCCGTGGTGAAGATGGCCGCGGTAGGGATGGCCGCCGTAGGGATGGCCGCGGTGGGGATGGTCGCGATGGGCATGGTCGCGATGGGGATGGTCGCGGTGGGGATGGTCGCGATGGGGATGGTCGCGATGGGGATGGTCGCGATGGGGATGTGACCGGGATGAGGATGGCCGCCAGTCCCGACGACGCTGACGACGTCAACGGCCATGGAACGACGGTGGAAAGTGGATCTCGGCGCTGCCCAATCAGGTCATCGGACTGTCATTGGGGCGCTCCTGGCCTCACGTCGATGACAGATGGACGGACCTCCGAGGAAAATTTGACGCATAGAAGGATCCGGGAAGTGGTTCGACGATCGAGACGGTTCTCCCTCGGCAAAGCACGTGGACATGACCGTTGCGAACCATGGGATGATCCAGAAGTACGCAGTGCCAGTCCAATGTACTGTATGATGGAACAATTGTTCGGCTTTGTCCAGCACTTCGACTTCGGACCGACAGAGCATTTTGTGCGCTGCCGCGTTGCGCTGTGAAGACATGACTTAGGGCTCATCGCAGGTGCGTTGACTTTTTCTCTGGCCTCTCTGTCGGGCGATACGCAAAGAGGGGCGCGCCCGTCTGGGCTGCAACTCTCACTGCGTCCGTACAGACAGTGGGGAAACAATTTTGAGGCATCCCTTCCCTTGTAGAGACCCGATCCGCCAGAGTGCAATCCCTGTGAGCGTTCAGTCATCGACACAGACGCCATCCTGCAGACTTTCTCATATTGGTTCTTTGCCATCATGCGCAGCTGCCGCCGCCTTTGAACCCGCGACATCCCCCATGCGGCGCAAGTATCACTTCGACTCTGTCGGCTGAGTCCTGGGCACAAGTGCGAATCGGTACATTCCTGACCGGGGTTCGATTCGTGGAAAAACACACACTTGATTTGGTTTCTCTAGCTATTCTCTTCCTGGTTCTCTCCACTGCGCCGTGGTTTCTGTGCTTCTGAGAACGACGCTGGCCCTTGAGAGGCATGGCCGCCACCCGCATAATGCGCAGCTCCAGCACGACCGGCGGTTGGCGTGGCCGTTGGCCTTCCCGTTGGCGTGGCCGATGGATGAGTGCCCGGAGTGAAGATGCGGACGCGACACGGTGATACACACGCGAATGCGCGGGAACAGGCGTGGGATTGCGCTGGCCGGGGGTGAGACTCCTTCGGCCTACATAGCTGAGGCGTAAGCCCCACATGCCCCTCCCCCCGGGTTTCCAAGCCTCCGCCGCCGCCGCGCCGCCTCCGCTGTTGTCAGGACCCGGGGCACCGCCACCGCTGCCTTCGCGGCTTCCGCAACATCCTGGGGCACCAACTTCCCACGTGCGCGTTTGGGTTGCTGGTGGCGCGCTCTGTCTGCACGTATGTCGCGTTTCAGAGCGGTGAGACGACGTGTGGATACACGTCGCGCGGACGTCCGATGTGCACGCATACGACCGTTTCGAGCTGCCGTACAAGAGGGACGTGGCCCCCGACGATGTGAAAGTGCATCGCGCTATGTGCGTGCGTTCTTTGAGCACCGTCGAACTCACATTTGCACGAAGAATCACCGCCACACTGCACATAAATGTTCGGGAGCACCAATGACAGACGCGTGGACTTGGTGCCGGCCGAGACAAGCGGCACGCGTGGCCATGTACACGCGCAGCAGGCGCCAGGTGGCAGACGCACGGTCAAGTGTCGCCACAGCGGTGGCCATTACCTGCTGCGCCATTGAGCTGTGGGACCACCGCGTTGCCTCTGTCGCCTGTGCCGGCCGCATTTGCGGCGCCCCCGGCGACGGTCTCTTGCGCCTTTCACACTGAGGCTAGCACCGTCGTCGGCAGCACCACCAACGACACGAGCGCGACGGTGCCGGCGGCAGGGCGCGCCGCCAGGAACGACAACGCTGACATGGCAGCCGCGGTTCGAGTCGAGTGTGGGGTGGATGACACCACAGGTGGCCTGAATTCGCAGCGGCCGGCGTGGCGGTGGTCGGGGGCGACGGCGGCCGCCGGCGCGTGCTGTCCGTCTGGGGCTGCCGGTCTGGTGGCGTGCTTGGTTAGCGGCGACAGAGGGAAACTTTGATGAAGCGGAGGTCGCGGCAGCTGCGGCAACAGGGGGGGGGCCGAACTGGTCAACCCTGGAAGAGAGATGTGGCTCAGCCGGTGGACTCGGTCGCGGCCGCCGGGCGCCGCGTGCGCGCACCTCGACGCCGTCGCCCAGCCACCAAACGGTGCCGTGTAGGACCGGCGGGGGCGGGGACGCCCGTCGTGCGGTGAGGGAAATCGGAAGAAAGGGGGGAACAGCAAATAGAAAGCCAGCCGCACAGGGTGTCACCATCGCCGCCGCTACCGCCACGTAACTGGAAGGCCCAAACACTCGACCCGACTCAGCCCTGTCGCGGCCAGCCGTCGCCAGCGGCGACCATCCACCCCCGGCTCCACATGCACTCTAAACGAACACACATACCGAACGAAAAGACACACAGCACCATGACAGCAATCCAAGGCGAGTAAGGAACGCAAACAAGGCAAGCCTCTCCTTCCATTAGCGTGGGCTTCTCGACACCTGGAAAGGACCACTGGCGACGCCACCTCACTACATTAACCACTCATATGGGCTGCACTACCACTCTCACACACCGCTCACCATCGCCCCACCGCACAAAACAATATCATCATGAGAAGCGTACCCCACAGAGTGGCAACCGATCATCAGACCCACTCACCATCGTCGCGCTACGCACCGCAAAATCCCCAAGCCGCAGTGACTGGTGTTCACCGCAATCGAGGCCGTCGCCCGTCGTCAAGTTGACCCATACGATGCACTCTGCGGCGTCATCGCCCTTATGAAGAGGCCCGCTGCAGAGAGGACCGCAACCGCGGCTACATTGACAGGGCCAACACCTCGGAGCCCCGGTCACGTGCGTGACGAAGCTGTTCCGGACGTGGCCATCCCAGATGAAGCGACTACACCACCACTGCCCTGAGCACGACAGTCGTGTCGGTCAAAGTCTGCAACGGACCCAAACAGCAGTCCACAGGAAGGGCACTCGAACCACACACGGGCACCAGATGGAATTCGGACACGACCACCACCTTCTCCGCTGGTACATGCCGCCGAGGGACACATGCAGCGCGCTCCCAGCTTCCTATGGTTGCCGACATGCAGAACAGCGCCGCCGGACGAAGAAACAGCCCAAGGACCAAACCGGACGGAGACATGCACATATTGTGAAGCGGGGTCGTCTGTGCGAGAGCGGTGCAGCACTGCACGGCATGTTGAACAAAATTCGTCTGCAGGATGAGCAGCACCAGAGGAAGGTGCCGATGGCTCGGGAGCAGGCGGTATCATCGAATGAGTGCCGGATGAGGACATTGTGAAGAGGACCTGCTCTGGAGAAGGCCGGAGCTGGGTGCTGTCGCGCACAATGTGACGAAGAGGGTGCTGGGGCGCCTTCTCGTGCAGAGCGCTCTGCACGGGAGGGCGCCTACGAGGGAGCTGTTCTGAGTCTCACCTTTACACCCGATCACAGAAAGAAGCACTGCAACGTGCTTAAAATCTAGTGGCCGACAGAGAATGAGTCCCGACTATTCATGGAGCCAAGCGAATGGACACTCTGCCACAGGGCCCGGTTGAGTGACGGCATGGCGGACGATCATGAAATTCGATGCTCACGTGCAAGGGAGCAGAAACTCAGATATCCCCTGACGCCGCGTTATCTTTGCCCGCAGTCCTCTACTCGCCTGCTCCGGCGGTCACGGCCCCAACACCACAGCCCACTGCGCAACACAAACAACAAAGTACGGTCAGAGGCAGTGAACGCATGAGACAGGTGCACCCACAACTCGGCGAGCGTGGAGACGCCACAAAGCACGTTTGTTTTTTCCACCATATTTTCACAAGTGCCTGTCGAAACGATCATTCTGTACTGCCCCTAGAGACAGTGAGAAGGGGGGCCATTGTCCACGTTATGATCCGAATGAAACTTCAGGTGCCCGATCTGACACTGTTGCGTGCAGCCATTGAGCTGTCACCTGTGACACGCAGAGCCAACCCGAGCCCGCAGATCGCTTTAACCCACGGACGAGCAAGAACACTGCCTGCTGGCCGCGCGATCGTGTGTGGCAACCTCATGGCGCGAAGACAGGCAAGCACAGCTGCACACAATGCCCCGAATTGGATTGCGTTGCGCGCCAGTCCTGCAAATTCCCATGCTGTCTCGGGCGCTGTGCCTCACAGGGGCCCAAAGAGTGGTAAAGTCCGTACTTCACGGGACTGTCGCCACTCATGCATCCCGTTTGTACCAGTACGGCCGGTGTCGCACCTACTCGGGTCGGCACCTGCCCGCACACCTGCGTCGCAACGCCGATCAGTTGCCGACTTCGGCAGCTGCCTGTACAACTGTGCGATGCCGCCGCCGCGGAGGCACGAGAGGCGAGGGCACCTCACTGTGACGGACATCTCTGCTGCATGCTTTCCCCGTGGCGCATGCTTTCCCCGCTTTCCCCGTGGCGCATGCTTTCCCCGTGGCGGCTCCATCCACCCTCCCGCGGCCCTCAGCCCCCCTGCAACACTCACCAATGGAGACGGGCGTTCCCTCTCCTCCCGGAGGGGACGACGGAGTCCTACTGCATTGTCCTCTGCATCCCGACGTGGACTTGGAGCCGCGTGGTTACGATACGTCCCTCTTCCTCTGCCGTGCTGACCTGTGCGAGGCCGCCAACCTGATGCTTGCCATGTGCCCTGACAAGGAATGGGCCCCGCTCAGCCACTGGCGCCATCGTGTGGAGACAACCCTGAACCCCGTGCCCTTTGGCTGCTTCATGCAGCGCGGTCTGCTGCTCCTCTTCACCTCGCGTTTCGCGAGCCCACCGAGCAACCCTCGTCATCCTTCGCCATGAACGTGTTCGAGGAGATGCTGGACGCAGTTGTCGACTGCTTTTGGTAACACTGGGACCTTCAAAACGAGAAGACGAAGTACCCCATTTGCACGCAGCACACGCCAACTGGGCTTGCCTGCGGTAGCTGCGTGTCGAACCACCCGTCTTATAATGTTACCCAGTAGGGGATGGTGTGTGCGACCTTGACCATTTAAATGACTTGCCTCTGGTTTTTTGGACTACAACCTCCACCACACACAAGGGTCGTGTAGCTGCGCTGGAAGGCGACATGCCGCCCGCCCCGCCGCCACAGCCACCGACACCGCCGGCGGTCACGACGGCATCGGGACTGCCGAGGGTGGCGTCGGCAGCGGCAAGAGCAAGAGCGGTTTGGACTCCACGCCGGCTGTTACGGGGCGCCCCACCGGCGGCGCCGCTGCAGGCAGCGGCAGAGGAGACGGCGGACGCCGCGGTGGCGCATGCTTGGCAGGAGCCGGCACAGGCACGACGTGCCCCTCCGAGGCAGTTGCATTGGCCAACGTGACCACCGATGCGGCGCCGACCGCGGCGGTCGCCCCCGCACCCCCACCGGTGCCGCCGACTTACGCGAGCGGCGGGCGCGCGGCGGGATGCGACTTGGCCGTTCCCGTCCATGACGCCGCCGGACGCACAATCGCCCCGTCCCTCGGCAGTCGCCCCCGCGCCGCCGCCGATGCCGCCGTCTTACACGAGCAGCGGGCGCGCGGCTGGGCTGCAACCTGGCCGCCCCCGTCCCCGACCCCGCCGGGCGCACAGTCGCCCAGTCCCTCGCTGGCGCGTGGACGCGCATTCGCAGTCGACGCCTTGGCCAACGCCGTTCTGGAGGCCGGAGGACCACCGAGAGGGCCGACTTGGCCACCCCGGTGGTGCACGCGGCCGCCACGTTCGGAGCCGCAACCGCCGCCGCGGCGCGTGCATGAGCTGTCTGTTGTGCGGCGGCACCCTTTTGTCGTTCGATTTGAAGCGCTGCGAGACCAGCAGGCTGCTGCTGCTGTTCGCCAAACGCTTTTGGTGGCTCTTGCGCAGGTCCTGATGGAGGCTGCCGCTTTTGTCGCTGTTAGTGCTGCTGCTGCTGTTCTGACTGATCTTGATGCTGTTGTTCCCGTTGTCGTCGTTTCTGTTGACGTTGCTGCTGCTGCGGTTGTTCCTGCTGCTGTTCTGATGTTGTCGTTGCTGTTTTCGTTGACGTCGAGTCTGTTGGCGTTGCTGTTGCTGCGGTTGTTGGTGCTGCTGTTCTGTTGTTTTCGTTGCTGTTGACGTTGCTGCTGCAGCTGTTGGCGTTGGTTTTCCTGCATTTGCCGTTGACGTTGCGGTTGACGCTGCTGCTGCTGCTCTTCTTGCTGCTGCAATGGGTGTTGTCGTCGATGTTCCTGGTGTTGCTGGTGCTGCTGGCGATGACGTGGCAGTTCCTCCTGCTGCTGCTCCACAGCCACCGCCCCGGGCGCCGCCGCCGCCGCCTACGCCTGGTGCTGCGCCATCGCCGCCGAAGCGGCCATGGCCGCCTGCTGCACCTGCTGCTGCTTGCGGGGAGGCGGGAGCTGGCAACAATTGCCGTCTGGTGGTGCGGCTGCCGGACCAGCGACACGTGCTGGCGCGCCGTCGCCGCCGGGGACTCACGGCCGCCTGCTGCAGCTGCTGCTGCTGGCGGGAAGGCGGACGTTGGCAGCAACCGCCGTCTGGTGGTGCGGCTGCCGCCCCGGCGACACGTGCTGCCGCGCCGTCGCCGCCGGGGCCGCCACGGCCGCCTGCGGCAACTGCTGCTGCTGGCGGGAAGGCGGACGTTGGTAACAACTGCCGTCTTGTGGTGCGGCTGCCGCCCCGGCGACACGTGGTGCTGTGCCGTCGCCGCCGGGGCGGCCACGGCCGCCTGCTGCAGCTCCTGTTGCTTGTGGGAAGGCGGAAGTTGGCAGCAACCGCGGTCAGGTGGTGCGGCTGCCTCCCTGGCGACACGTGCGGGCCCGACAACCCCTGCTGCTGCTGCTTCACAGCCGCCGCCACGAGCGCCGCCGCCGCCTCCGCCGCCTGGTGCTGCACCATCGCCGCCTGACAGCCATGGCCGCCTGGTACAGCTCCTGCTGCATGGTCGAAGCAACCTCCCGCGCAGCGCCCCCCATTGCTTGTGTCACCGGCGGTCGCCAGCACGTGCACCGTGCAGCCGCGGCGGTCTTCCGTTGTGGCGACGTTGGGGTCGGGCGAAGCTGCCGCGGCCGTGGCCGCGGTGGCGCAGACGGCGGCGGCACAGACGGCGGCGACGGCGAGGGCTATCTCGACAGCCATGGCAGAGCGCGGGTTTCCGGCGGCGCGCCGCGTTCCGCTCCCGCCGGGGGCTGTTCTGGCGCAGGCGGCGGCCACAAAAGGGGCGAGGGCCACTGCGGCGGCGGCGCTGGCGGAGACCGATTGCGGCGGTGGTGGCAGAGACAGTATCGGTGGTGGCGGCGGTGGCTGTGGTTCCCGCCAGCGACGGAACGCACGCGCGGCCAGGGCCGCCGCTGCCGCCGCCGACGCCGGGGCACACGCGGCGATGGCCGCTGCTGCCGCCGCCTTCGGCTTCCTCCAAGATAGATCCCTCCCACACGCGCCGCCATGAGCGGCGTCACCGCCGCGTCCGCCGCCGGTGTCCTGCAAGATGGGCGCCCCCTAACAAAGGCGGCCGCATCCCCCGCCCCCCGACACCGAATACCCACAGCCCTCTCAGGCCACTCAGGTCACTCAAGCCAGTGAGCACTCCCAGAGCCATCACAGTAAAAGCGCTACCGCCACTGCAGCCGTGTCGGCTGCAGTGTCCTCTCCTTCCCCCCCACGGTGCCGCCGATGCCGGCTACAGCATCCTCTCCATCCCACACACGGCGCCGACCACAGACCGAGTGGTCTCCACCACCCCCCGCCAAAGTAGAACGCGGAGCCACTGCCTACGCCACTCCCCGCCAGCCGATGTGCAGCACGCGCGACATTCCCGGACACGACTGACGCAGCGACATGCCCTCCGCCGCAGCCCGTGCCGCCCACGTCGAACGCAGCAGGATATACGGGTTCTACGCGATGCGCCGCCGCCGAGACCGCCGCCGCCAAACCGCCTCGGCCGGCCACGGCCGCCGCATCGGCCGGTGCTCCGGACGGCACTGTGATGCTCCGCCGTGACGTGGTTGTCAAGCGTGTGCGGTCAGAGACAGCAAGGTGAGAAAAAAAGGCAAGTGTTTACTGGGCACGAACTGCGGCCAAAACCCGATCGACGCGGTCAAATTGCCCGACAATGTGGCGCTGACTCAAGAAACTGGCGGCCATCGCCTGCAGCAGGTGGGGGTCATCCACCAGTGTTTGATTGTGGTAGACCAAATTTCTGATGATCACCTTGAAATCGTTGAAAACGCCTTCAATCGGCTGCATGTCGGGGCTGTATGGAGGAAGGCGGAGGAACGCGACACCGTTGGCCGTCATGAAAGCGTCCCCATCGGCGTCATGGATAGGGGCGTTGTCAAACATCACGACGCAGTTGTCGGGCTGTAAATCCCATGGAGCCCCCGGCGTGTACACGCCGAGCTTGGGGAAGAGATGTTGAAGAAAAAGTCGCCAGTCCGCCCCCGTCAACGCCTTCTCCCGTACGACCAGAGACATAAAGCCGAGGATGCGGCCTTGGCTGGACACCGCCATCGTTGTGCTTGTGCGAGGGACGGACCGCGGATCACGGTCACGGAGGTGCGAGCGCTCGTGCGTGAGCGACCGGCCGTAGAGACGAAACACGTCTGACCCATCCGTGTGCGTCTCATCGACGGAGACGATGCAGCGACGAGGGATGCGCTGCCGTACGATGGCGTGCTGACGCCGGCGCTCCTCCGTCGACTCACGAAAGAGCCGCAAAATCTTTTTACGACTGAATCCAAGACGGCGAAGGTGGCGGTCGACCGTGCTCTTAGAAAAACGCACTAGCGTCATGTCCCCCGCCGGGTCCTGACTCATCATCTTGAGCATCTCAGCGTGCTCGCGGAGCAACGCATGAGGATGATTCCGCACAAGGTAGATAAGTCCGTCCATCAGCTGCCGGTCGTACTCGCAAGCGTCGTGGTGCTTGTTCCGCCGGTCCGCGTTGCGCCACACCGACCCACTTTCCGCGTAGTACTGCTCCCAGCGCCTCAGCTGTGTGCGCGAGACGCCAATGCTGCGGCGCACCTTGCTGCGCTCCACACCGTTGGACAGCATGGAGAGAGCAGAAGCGCGCAAGTGCTCAGAATACATCGTGCTCGAGGCAGAGCGAGCTCGTGCGGACGACAAACGGCGGCCACTGCGCGGCCGGCGGCGCCCGAGGAATGGGCGACGGGCAAGGGTGTAGCCAGCGGCAGCCAGCAACGCAAAGGCGGCGACGGCGGCGAAACCGGCCGGGGTGGTCGGCGGCAGCGACGGCGGCGCCGGCGGCAGTCCGCAACGTCGGCGACGCAGCCGGCGGCGACGGGCGCCGGCGGCGACGGGCAAAGCAGGCGACGGGCAAAGCAGGCGACGGCGGCGCAACCGGCCACGGTGGCCGGCGGCGGCGACGGCAGCAACGGCAGCAACGGCGGCAGACAGCAACGTCGGCGACGCAGCTGACGGCGCCGGGCGCCGCCGGCGGCGGGAGACGTCGGCGGCGCAGCCGGCGGCGCCAGACGCCGGCGGCGCCAGACGCCGACGGCGGCGGGCGACGTCGGCGGCGCAGCCCGCGGCACCAGAGGACGACGGCGGCGGGCGACGTCGGCGGCGCAGCCCGCGGCACCAGAGGCCGACGGCGGCGGGCGACGTCGGCGGCGCAGCCGGCGTCGCCAGACTCCGGCGGCGGCGGGCGACGTCGGCGGCGCAGACTCCGGCGGCGGCGGGCGACGTCGGCGGCGCAGCAGGCGGCGCCGGACGCCGGCGGCGGCGGCGGCCAAAGACGGCGACGGCGGCGCAACCGCCCGGGGTAGCCGTCGGCGGCGACGGCCGCCGCGACGGCAGCCGACAAAGGCGGCGGGGCAGCCGGCGGCGCCGGGCGCCAGCGGCGGCCGGCAAAGGCGGCGACGGCGGCGACGGCGGCGCAACCGGCCGGGGTCGCCGACGGCGGCGGCGGCCGCAGGCGATCACGTCGGCGGCGCAGCCGGCGGCGCCGGTGAGCGGCGGCGGCGCAGCCGGCGGCGGCGGCGGGCGACGTCGGCGGCGCAGCCGGTGGCGCCGGGCGCCGGCGGCGGCTGCCAAAGACGACGACGGCGGCGCAACCGGCCGGGGTGGCCGGCGGCGGCGACGGCCGCGACGACGGCAGCCGGCAAAGGCGGCGGCGCAGCCGGTGGCGCCGGGCGCTGGCGGCAACTGCCCCGGCCGGCGGCAGCGGGCGACTGCGGCGCACCCGGCCGCGGTGGCCGGCGGAGGGGGTCGCCGACGGCGGTAGCCTCGCTGCGACTGGCGGCTAGGACGGAGCAGTCGGACACGGTGGCGGCGACGGCACAGCGTGTCGCACCGTGTCGCAGCGGGCCACGGCGGCGCAACCGGCCGGGGTGGCTGGCAGAGGGGGTGGGCAATGGCAGTAGCCGCGCAACCACTGGCGGTGGCGGCGGCGTAGTCAGCCGGTCGCGGCGGCGCCGGTGGTGCAGCCGGTGGGTGCGGGCGACGGAGGTGGTGGCCGACTGCAGCAGCCGCGCAACCACTGGCGGTGGCGGCGGAGGCTGGAAAGGTCGGCAGCGGCGGCGGTGACGGCCGGGGGCGGCGGCGGCGGCCGTGGTGGTGGCAAGCGCCTGCGGCGGCGGGCGGCGGCTGCGGCGGGCGACGGCGGCGGCGCGGCGCGGCCGGCGGCGGCAGCGGCCCAGCACACCTGGGCGGCGACACAGTTGTTCGCTGCACACCTGGGCGCGGCTGCCGAGGTCAGCGGCGTCACGGTCGGTGGCAGCGGCTCGCGTCGGCGACGGCGACACAGCCGAAGTTGGTGACGCCGCGGCCGATGGCAGCGGCCGACAGCGGCGTCCGACGGCGGCGTCCGACGGCGGCGGCGGCGGCGCGCCTGCCGTGCGTCAACAGAACGCCGGCTTCACGTCGGTGGGATAAATTTGAGCCGGGGCGTCGGCCGTGATCTATTGCGGCGGAGCCGCACCTGCCGCGGAGAAAACGGAGACGGGGCAATCTCGCTGCTTGTGCCCACAAACGATTGCATGGTGGCGGACGCGAAGACAAGCCCAAATCAGAGTTGATTCCGATGCACGCCGGCGTTGCAGCGAAAAATCTCCCCAGATAGAGCGCTGCTTCCTTGCATGAGAAGCCCAACGGCAGCGAATAAGGAAAAGGACGGGAGTGTCGACCTTTGGTCTTGAGCTTGCAACCGATTTTACCGGGGCACAAACGCCGCTCACCCATTGGACATGCATCGATGGCTCTCCCTTACAGCACGATGTCTGCACGATGCTTCCTGATCGGCGGTGTGTCCATTTTTGGGGGAAGTGCCATACTGTCCTTTTAGTCCTATAGAATGCTTTAATTTCATAGTCAGTCTCTGTCTCTGTCCCCCACGACAGAATTCGGGGATCAGCAATAGTTACGCGTGCTCCGACGGCGCCGCTCAAAGAGCTGGCTGCGCGCATCTCACGCCTAGTCAATCCACCCCCCGATCGGCTCTCTTGACACTAATTGATACTCCCAGCTTCCCGTTGGATAAGACCCCACAATTCTCGTATGCCATTGGGCTGTTCTGAGCTGTCATGCTTTTCTTGGAATCCATTGACTTCCATCTTCACGCCACTTCGAATAGTCGCAGTCCTTCATGGTCGACCAATGAGCGCCAGAGAACACTCTTCCTACTTTCGAGAGAGTCATACCTTTTGCTTGATCTTCAACCGTCCCAACCACGCGAACTGACCCTCTTCAAGGCAACTTCGAACTGCTTCTCCGCCCAGCGTCTCCTGTCCTTCTTGGCCTTCTCTGTGGTCGAGCGGCAATAGCGCCGCCGTGGCCTGTTCTCCTGTCTTCGTCGGTCGTCCGGCCTCTTGGCCCACTTGCTCACCCGCTTGCGGATGGGAGACCTCAGACGAAGCACGGCGTCGGTAGCCACGCTTGTGAGCGCCATCGACCTCATGAGCCGGCCGCACGACAGCAACTCCGTCTCAGCGGAGAAGCGGGGGGCATTTTGGCGGTAGAACCCGTGCCAGGCCTCAATAGCCTGCACGCCGTAGAGGCCGATGCTGCCAAAGCGCTGCATACAATCTACCGCGTGGTGAAGGAAGAATTGCAGTTTGGGAGAGATCCTCATCCACGGGAAGTGACGCTGCAGCAACACCACAAACTCAGTGGCGCTGGCGGCAAAGCGCCGCTGCTCTGCTGCGGGAATGATTGCTGCCCTGTTCAATGTCGTCAGCAGCACACTCCACAGCGCCCAGGCTCTCTTGTACGCGGTGACGCGAGCTTGAGGCAGCAGCCCCATGAGCTCTTGCCCATTGCGGACGCTTCGATGCGCAATAACGTGGCAGTGGCGGCCAATAAAAGTGCCACCGTGGTAGGGAACAGGACCCACACGGAGCTCCTTTCCCAGCACATCTGCCAATGTGTAGGCAAACTGCATCCCATCCACGGAGCCCCGAGAGATGATGACGCTCTCCACGGCAAGTTGCAGCATGCGGCTGTTGATGCCAATTGTCAGGTGGACAGGTATCGGCACAACCTGCCGGGGGTCGACGACAAAAATGGGGGGGAGGTTAATCGACAGCAACTTGTGCACTCCTCCCTGGCCAGAGATTGCATGTCCAAAAGCGTCCTTGCCCAGCATCTCCAACAATTGGGTCGACGTTCGCGGAGGGTGCTTCCGAGAAAGATCCTGCATCGTGCCAAACGCCTGGTCAAGCACAAACTACGCCTTGATGGGCACCTTCGTACCCAAACACTTGACGCAGGGGAGGGTCTCGTTAGGCCCGTTGTGGCCGAGTAGGATGCAAATGACAGGGTAGTCCCCCGTGAGGAACAAACGAACAGCCCTTCGATGCCCGTCCAGCACAAACCCATTGAGCAGCAGGTCTTGTATAGCCGGCACGTGGGTGCGCAACATTTTTTCCACGTCCTCGTGCTTGTCGTTCTCGCAGGGACAGACAGCCGCGAGCATAGATTTGGCCAGTCGATGCGGATGTGCTTGATTAAGGAGGCCCATCACGACCTTGACCGAGGACGGGGTGCCGCCCTTGTCCAGCCCAAACGAGAATTGTACGTCTCTCATGTCTGGCGGTGGGCACTCGTCGGGGTAGGGGGGTCCTCCCTTAGGTGGCACCTCAAAGTCACGCGTCTGACTCACCGGTCGCCCTTGTTCGTCGCATACGAGACGCTCCACAAAAACCTTGGATTGGCAGAGGTCCACCAGTCGACGCTCTAAAGCAGCTCGGAGGTTGACAAGATGTGCGCCTGTGTCGTCCTCTGACACTGCAGCGGAGGGCTCCCGCGAGAGGGTTGCTCGAGATTTCCGCAGGGCGTGTATACTGGCCATCCCGAACACGGCGCCACGAAAAGCGAGCCGCAGCTTCTGGAACTTGGAGTGACTCAACCCCATCGACGCCAGTAACCCAACCTGCTTCTCCACGAGAATGGTTGGGGGAGGCGGCTGCGGTGACCGCATACTGACATGCACGCCGAGTCGACGAGCAGCCGCCAGCCGTTTGTTGGCTGGCTCTTGCCCCATTCACTTTTCAGTGGCGTCGCCCATCTCCGGTACGTGCTCAACCGGTGGTTGCCGTGTGTCACCTTAATCTCGGGCGGGGTGGTCTTGGCCAAGATGAATCCGAGGATGTCAGTTAATCTCAGAGCGGAGAGGGCCTCGGGGGACTTGGCGGCGGCCAGGCACTCTAACAGATGAGTAGCTGCCGCCGCGTACGTGGCAAGTACACCACGCGACACGGCGCCGTACGCATGTGACAAGTCATCTGTCACGCCAACACAATGACATGCAAAAATCGTCGCATCGCCACCGAGCGGCGAGCGTGGAGGTATCCGGTCGCCAACCGACAAGCCACGCCCAATGACGCTGCCAGAGCGGGGCTGGGTGGCTGGACCCTCGGAGCCGCACGGCAACGTGGTAGACGGGCCATCACCACAACGCGGAGGTGGGAGAACGGAGCGAGGTGGGGTTTCGTTGGGCCGCAGATGGCCTGATCCGACTTGCGGCCACTCACCCAGCGGGACTGCTGGTGGCGCTTGGGATGGTGCCGCACCGCTGCTGACCAGCGCCAGCCCAGAGGGACTGACACGTACTCACAAGTCGTGCGTGTTGCCCAGAGGACCGTCGCTCTGGTCTTGCCCGCCGACTTGTGGCGACGGTGAAGGACCAATGCTAGTTGAACCGTCCAGTGCAACGGAACCGCACGGCACCAGAGCGTTTGAGGTAGATGGGGGACTCGCGGTCACCAACGTGACACCGCCGACGCTGATTGGGGGACGCAATGCAGGGGACATGTGCGACAGCACGCGGCTCGTGGCACGATGCACCGGTGCAGTAACCTCTCGTGTACGTGCGTCGGGAGAACCCTCTCTTGAAGCACATTGGAACGGCCGGCCTTCACTGGCAGGCCTGTCCAGAGCGCCAGACGGGGCCGACTGTGCTGGAGCAAAAGTCCACTGCTCCAAGGACTGAGCAATGTCGCCACGCCCGGTGTTCGAGCCACTCCTTGCGCGGTGCTGCTTCATGTAGCAGGGCCCGCACGTGCTTTGCGGCACACCCTACCATTCCTTGTAAACCCTCGTCTTTGCCTTGCGCACGGGGAGCGCGGCGACCGCTTGGCGCTCTTCGTGCTCGGCGGAGCGCCCGTTCGAGTTTAGTACGGCCTCCTTCCACCGTTAAGTTTCTCTTGAAGCTCGGAGGAACGTGAGAGTGAAAACAGTACAATCACAGGCCAGCACATCTTTAGAAAAAGCTCGCACCAACGCGGCAGACGAGAGAACACTGCGCAAGAAGTCGTCAGGTCAGCTGCATGTTAGGACCCCCGTGCAGCTCCAGCCAGTGCACAAAAGGTGGGTTCTCGTGATACCAACGGGTGCAGGAGAGAGAGAAGAACAAGGCACTGTGGACCAGTCCAAGCGTACGCCATCGGAGGCGACATGTGACCGAAAATATTGTGCAACGTATTGCTGACCTCCAAAAAATGGCGGTTGCAGAGTGGTTCCAATTCTTCAACAGCGTACGTGGACCAATGGAACGGCTAGGAATCATCTGAGTTCCTTACACAGTCTCCCCATGCAGGTCTGCGCACTGGAAACGCACATCAGGATCTCAAGAAATCTAAAGAAATTTGTTGATCTCATGAGAAATCACAGGTCTTGCCCAGAACCCTCTCCACGCCCTCTTCAGGCCCAAGCAAATGGCCCGAAAATCTCAGGAAATCTCATTGTGGGCTGCAATGGCTCTGCGTGACTCCTACAACACATGGGGATTGGCTTGCAAGATTACTGGCGGCAACTCTCAGCCAATAGTTCCATCGCGGCTGGGCGAACAGCCAATCGGACTTCATTTCTACGCTATGTCGTCAGCTCTGCCTCCCTTCTCTCTGCAAGCGCCATTTTTTTGGAGTTTAGCAGTACCTTGGCCGCGGGTGCGCCACATTCGTGTCGTCCACTCCTTGCTGCATCGTTATGCGGCCTCTCTGCCCCCCAAGAATCACCCGCTAATGAAGTAGGCGACCGCGTCAGCCACGATGGTGGTGTACGTATTAAATAGTGTGGTTGCTCCTTGGAGGAGGAGGGTTGTGGGAGGGCGATGGACTGGTGCATCGGACTCTCCTCAGGTCAAATGTCCACTGAGCAAGCCGGTTGGCGAGGGTTCGGTATCCAGAAACGCAACCCACATTGGTCGGCTCCAGACCCGCTACATTTCCACACAGTTCCAAGAGACCGCTGTACAGAAATGGTGATTCTTCAAGTCAAAAGAGCCGACTTGACTAGGCGTGATCTGTTCGCACCAGATGCACGTCGCCGGCGATCGGCGTGCTATGGTCGCTCTGACCATTGTCGTGCCGCCGACACGCGGTGGATTATCCAGCGGAGGACAGGATGGACGGGGAGATGAAGTGTGTTGTGTGCTGTTAGGACGTGGGGAGACGAGCGAGTGTGCGGTGTGTATCATGAAAGCACTCCCAGCGCCGATGCTGGCGGGACGTCCACCGTTTCGTCGTGAGAACCCCATTTTACTTCGTCGCTCCCGTGTTTGGCTCTCTCAGTTTCTCGTCGGCTGAGTTGCGGCAGGTTTTCCCTGGGAGGGTATGGGCGTACACGAGCTCGGTCTTCTGACGCTGCCTACTAAAGCCTACAGACGGTATGGGAGTATGGAAGGAGCAGGCGCAGCGTCAAGCGGCAGAGAGGGGGGGCGCAGGCGCAATGTGAATTGCGAGGAGGCGGCGAGAGAATCCGAGGAAGGGACAGGGAGGGGGTAAAAATCACACGCGGATGCTGGTGGATACAGAAAGGGGGGGGTCAATTGGGCAATAGGAGGTCAACGCACTCAGGTAGCGAGCTGCTGTGGACAGTAACGAGTGCTGGCCGCATATGTGTGCGCTGCGTGTGGAGTCTCTGGCTGTCGTAGGCTGCCGGGTATGTGAGCGCAATTGTGCACGCGTCGCACACAGCAAGCAGTCGCCTCACGCAATCCAACAGCCGCGGTCAACGCGCCTCGCTCGCATTGCACCCCCTCCAGAGAAAGGAAGCCCCTGCGCAGCCACATTGTTTTCGACGCCGATTCTGGGCGGACTGGCTGTGGTGTTCCGCGTAAAGCTGACAGCATAAAACCCAGCCAATAGCTCAACAGATTTATTAGCGAAGCTTCTAGTAGGGATCTATTCGTGATCTCAACGCTCAGGCAGCCACGTTGTATGGAATGGATGGCCCTAGTCGGTTTGATGGTCACCCTCTAGGCCATTTGATTGGATGATTCCATCTGCACGCCCAATCAAGCCGATCCACGTTTCAGTATTCGATGGCTCACGATCGCTCTGGTCCAGATGGATTACACATGCAAGCGATTACAGATCCCTCCAAAAGCGTTTACA